>Ga0082207_1000791_pt1 | contig 16971 bp, 12 predicted proteins | sample LakMenEpi10Aug09_FD_71540 | JGI IMG/M metagenome (GOLD analysis project Ga0082207, IMG submission 71540)
CACGAACCTGCTCTCGATCTGCGACCACGTCCTGATCGGCGGGGCGATGGCCTCCACGTTCGCGCTCGCCCAGGGGGGCAGCACGGGGAAGTCGCTCGTCGAGCGCGACAAGGTCGAACTCGCCAAGCAACTGCTGGCCACGGCCGGCGGAAAGCTCGTCCTCCCGGTCGACACGCACTGTGCCGACGACTTCTCCTCGGCCGCGAACAAGCGGGTGGTGAAGGCGGGCGCGATCCCCGACGGCTTCGAGGGACTCGACATCGGCCCGGAGACGGCGAAGCAGTACGCCGCGATCATCCGCTCGGCCGGCACGGTCGTGTGGAACGGGCCGATGGGCGTGTTCGAGATGCCGCCCTTCGATGCCGGCACCAAGGCCGTGGCCGATGCCGTGGCCGACGCCACAGCGAAGGGTGCGATCACGATCATCGGAGGCGGCGACTCGGCAGCGGCCGTCGAACAGCTCGGCTACGCCGACAAGGTGAGCCACGTGTCGACCGGCGGCGGCGCCTCGCTCGAGATGCTCGAGGGCAAGGCGTTCGCCACGGTCGCCGTCCTCGACGACAAGTGATCCAAGAGCGATCGATCCCTGCTACCGCTGGGCCGTGTCGGTGATGGCCGGCCGTTTGGCGGCGATCCGTTCGCCGACCTGCGTCACATACGATAGATCATGGCGGCTGAGTCGCTCGAGCGGCACGGTCGTGTAATGGCCATTGCTCTTGAGGATCCGAACCCGATCGGGATGCACCTCCACGAGCCGGCCGATCGTCTGATGACGGCCGGTCGAATCGATCCACTGGCGGACGGGCTCGGGAGTCGCGTCAAGGAGAGCGAACGGATCGTCCTCCGTTTTCTCGGTCTTTTCTTCTGCCGGAGCGTCGTCTCCCGATTCCTTGGCGGCGGGGGTCTTGTCGCCAGCGGGTGTGCCGGCCTCCGGCTCGCCGAACAGATCCTCGACCGGCTCCTCGGCGGGTGCCTTTTTCATCGGTGCGGGCTTGTCTTCTACCGGCTCTTCGGCGGCCGGTTCGTCGGCAGCCTCGTCGAACAAGTTCTCTTCCGCCGGTTTCGGCGCTGGCTTTTTGGGGGTCGGTTCGGAGGCGGGCTCGGCGGGCACGGCCGGCTCTATCGGCGTCGTCGCTTCTTCTGCCGGGGCTGTTGGCTCTGCCGGTGTCTTGGTCATCGGTGGCTCGGCAGCGGGCGCGGCCGGAGGCGTTGCGGCCTCGAGGGCCGCCTTTTCCATCCGCTCCTTTTCGGCCGACTCAGCGAGAATCTCAGCAGCCGACTTGAACTGTGGCTGCGGCGCCGGCGGGGTTTCGGGTGCGGCTGCCGGCGAGGGCGCCAGGGGCTTTTCTGCGGAGACCGGGGCGATCGGCTCGAGTGGCTCGAGCGGCTCTTTGACAGGCTGGGGAACGACCGGCTTTGGCGTTTCGACGATCGCCACCGCAGGCGGCTCGATGGCAGGCATGGGCTGCTGCTCGAAGACTAACGCCGTGTCGGCCATGGGCGCCGACTCGACGATCACGGCATGGGCCGATCCGTCGGCGGGCACGCAGCACTGCACGTGACGAACGACTCGGCACGTCACCACACGGCATCGGGGCCGGCAACGGCTGCGCAGAAAGCGGCAAGCCGACGCCGAGTCGATCGAGAGCAGGACCGTGAGAACGCCCACCACGAGCACGCGCAACCAACGACGCACGAGTCACCTCTACGAAAGGAAAAAGGGTTCGGAGCGAGAAGCTCCAAAACGCTACGTCACTGCCGGCTCGTATGCTAATTTGCGGCAGATGTCCGGGCAAACGCCCGGGGGTGGCGGTTCCGCAGGATCGGTGTGGTCGTTACGACCGCACCCCGCCGGCCGGATGGGTTTGGCGGCGTAGACCGCGGAAAAAGACGAAGGCCGTGGCAGCTTGGGTCTGCCACGGCCTCCGGTGGATCGAACCTGCCGTCCGCCTGCGAACGGGGTAAGCATTGCGAAACTGATGCGGATCGGGCCGTGACGGGCACGTGCTTTTCAAAGGATCCGGATCAACGCGTTGGGGTTGGCACCTCCGACGGAATGCGGCGACAGGTCGAATTTCGATGGTGAGAGAATCGGCCGGGGCCGCCCCCGGGCTCCACGACACCACACCTGCCGTCGCATATCCGTCACAATCCGCCCAAGCCCCGACCCGTCACGAGCATCCCATGCTGTTGCCGCAGTTGTGGCAGAGATAGCAGTTGCCGTTCCGCACGGTGATCGAGCCGCAGTTGTCACAGGCCGGGGCGTCGATCTGGAACTTGGCGAACTGGGTCTGCCGGTCGGCTGGGCTCGCGTTCGGGTCGGCGGCCATCTTCAGGCCGGCCCGTTCGAGCAGGGCTGCCGATGCCGTCACCTTCGCCGGGGCCGACTTCACGGCCGTGGCGGTCGCGTGGCCGTTGGTGCCGCCCGGATGCTTGCCGCGGCTGGTCGTCGCTTCGCCGTTGGTGCGGGCCTTTCCTTGCCCATCGGCCAGCCCGCTCGCCGTCGTGGCGGCGGGCTTGCGCTCACTTTCGGTGTCGTCACCCGCGGCGGCCTCCTCGCCGCCGCCATAGCCACCGGGCCGGTTCGCTTCGCGATAGCCCGGAATGAACTCGGTGCCCATCCAGCGGAAGAGATAGTCGACGAGGCTCTTCGCCACCGGGATGTCGGGGTTCTTCGTGTAGCCCCACGGCTCGAAGCGGGTGTGTGAGAACTTCTTCACATACACCTCGAGCGGCACTCCATATTGGAGGCTCATCGACACGCTCGTGCCGAAGGCGTCCATCAGGCCGCCGATCGTGCTGCCTTCCTTCGCCATCGTGATGAACAGCTCGCCCGGGCGGCCGTCGTCGTACAGGCCGACCGTGATGTAGCCCTCGTGGCCCCCCACGTTGAACTTGTGGGTCACACTGCGACGGGTGTCGGGGAGGCGCTCGCGCCGCGGGGCCGCCGTCACCTTGGCGGCCGCCTTGTCGGTCTCGCTGCTGGTGTTGAGCGGCTGGCTCTCCTTCGAGCCGTCGCGGTAGATGGCCAGTGCCTTGAGGCCGAGCCGCCAGCCCTCCATGTAGGCCCCGGCGATGTCGGCCGGCGTCGTTTCCCGCGGCATGTTCACCGTCTTCGAGATCGCGCCCGAGATGAACGGCTGGGCCGCCGCCATCATCTTCACGTGCGCCTCCCAGGCGATGCTCCGCTTGCCGAGCCGCGGCTTGAACGCACAGTCGAAGACGGAGAGGTGTTGATCCTTGAGGCCAGGTGCCCCTTCGATCGTGTCGTTTTTGTCGATGAAGGACAAGACGCCCTCGACGGTCGGCTCGTCGTAGCCGAGCGTGCGCAGGGCCAGCGGCACGGTCTGATTCACGATCTTGAGCATGCCGCCGCCGGCGAGCTGCTTGTATTTGACCAGCGCGATGTCGGGCTCGATGCCCGTGGTATCGCAGTCCATCAGGAAGCTGATCGTGCCCGTGGGGGCGAGCACCGTGGCCTGGGCATTGCGATAGCCGTGCTTGCGGCCGCCGGAGAGCACTTCGTCCCAAATTTGCCGCGCGGCATCATGCAGGTACTTCGGGCAGGAGGGGTCGATCTTCTCGACGGCGCTCCTGTGCATCTGCATCACATTGAGCATCGGCTCACGGTTGGCCGCAAAGCCCTCGAAGGGGCCGACCGCCGCGGCGAGCTCAGCGCTCGTGCGATTGGCGGTGCCGTGGAGGATCGCCGTGAGAGCCCCGCAGAGGCCGCGGCCGGCATCGCTGTCGTAGGCCAGGCCGTCGGCCATGAGCAGGCTGCCGAGGTTCGAATAGCCGAGCCCGAGCGGCCGGAAGAGGTGGCTATTTTTCGCGATCCGCTTGGTCGGATAGCTCGCGTGATCGACGAGAATCTCCTGGGCCACGAAGAAGATCCGGCAGGCCGCCGAGAACCGCTCGACGTCGAACGCGCCGTCGGGCTTGCGGAACTTCATCAAGTTGATGCTCGCCAGATTGCAGGCCGTGTCGTCGAGGAACATGTATTCCGAGCACGGATTGCTGGCGTTGATGCGGCCCGAGGTCGGGCAGGTGTGCCAGCGGTTGATCGTGGTGTCGTATTGCACGCCCGGGTCGCCGCACTGCCAGGCACATTCGGCCATCCGGTTCATCACCTCGCGGGCCCTGAAGCTCGGGCCGGCCTTCGAGGGATCGGTGACCCAGCGGGTGGTCCACGTGTCGTCGCGGTCGGCGGCCTCCATGAAGTCGTCGGTGAGGCGGACCGAGAGGTTTGCATTCTGGAAGAGGATCGAGCTGTAGGCCTCGCCGTTGAAGTTGGAGTCGTAGCCCCCCTTCTCGATGAGCACGCGGGCCTTCTTCTCCTCCTTCGCCTTGCACTCGATGAATTCCATGATGTCGGGATGCGTCACCTTGAGCGACTGCATCTTGGCGGCGCGGCGGGTCTTGCCACCGCTCTTCACAACGGCCGCCACCTGGTCGTAGACCCGCATGAAGGAGAGCGGGCCCGAGGGCTTGCCGCCGCCGGCGAGCTTTTCCCGCTGGCTGCGGAGCGTGGAGAGGTCGGTGCCGGTGCCGGAGCCAAACTTGAAGAGCATGGCCTCGCTGCGGGCGAGCTCCATGATGTCTTCCATGTTGTCCTTCACGCTCTGGATGAAGCACGCGCTGCCCTGGGGATACTCATAGGGATTGTCGGGCACCGCGACGTCGTGCTTGGCCTCGTCCCAGTGCCAGTTGCAGGGCGCGCCCTTCACGCCGTATTGGTTGTAGAGGCCCACGTTGAACCATACCGGCGAGTTGAAGGCGCCGTGCTGGTGGACGCAGAGCCAGGCCAGGTCGCGGTAGAAGTTCTCGCCGTCCTGCTTCGACTTGAAATAGCCGTCTTTCGTGCCCCAGTCGGCGATCGTGCGGGCCACGCGGTGCACGAGCTGCTTCACCGAGTGTTCCCGCTCGGGCGTATGGATCTCGCCATAGAAATACTTGCTCACCACGACGTTGGTCGCGAGCTGGCTCCAGGCGGCCGGAATCTCGCAGGCGGGCTGCTCGAAGAGCACCTTGCCGTCCTCGCCCTTGATGGCGGCGGTGCGCAGCTCCCACTCCGTGGTGTCGAACGGGCTCTCGGCCTCCACCGGGCAGAATGTTGGCTGGATGGCGAGCGGCTGCCGGGGGGCACTGCCGCCGGTCGCCTGGCTGGCGGTATCCGGGGAGGCCGTGGTTGCAAAGCCGGCGGTGGGGTCGAACGCTGCCATGGGGCGAAACTCCGTGCGAGGAAAGTGTCGAGCCGAGAAAGTATACTTGCGTATAGTGATCGTGCAAACCCTATCGGCCGGGTGAGGGGCCGGGGTTGAGCCGGTCAGCCGGCTCGAAAAACGGGATACCCGCGATTCATAGAGAGCAGCTCCTTCTGCATGCTATCGCAAGATGTTGTGGCGGTATTCCCGCCGACCACTCCATATGGCCGGGGCGTGAATGTAGCGTGAGCCCTTCGTGAGTCAAGCAGGTTTTGGCGGGAGTCTGGAAACCCCGTGGAATCAGAGGCCGGCGGCCGATCGGGGCCCCATGCAGGCGTGATAGCATATTCCACCCACAAGAGGGGTTTTTGCAGCGAGCCCTCGCCCGCCGCCGACGAGCCTGCGAAAATGCTCCGCACCAGTCTTGTTTCATTACCGGAGTTCCCGAGGAGTTTCCCGCCATGCCTCACCTGCCCCCGCTCCACCACCAGCTCGACGGCATCCGCATCCTCGTGCTCGTCGGCGAAGACTACGAAGATCTCGAACTCTGGTATCCGAAACTGCGGCTCGAGGAGGCCGGAGCCCACGTCACCGTCGCCGGCGCGATGCAGGGCCGCACGTTTTCGGGCAAGCACGGCTACCCCTGCACGAGCGACGCCACGATCGGCGACATGGAGGCGGCCGATTTCCACGGCATCGTGATTCCCGGCGGCTGGATGCCCGACAAACTGCGCCGCGACGAAAAAGTGCTTGAACTCGTGCGGGAATTTTCGGCCCACGGCAAGCTCGTGGCGGCGATCTGCCATGGCGGTTGGATCCCGATTTCGGCGGGGGTCTACCGGGGCGTCCGCGTCACTGGCAGCCCCGGCATCAAAGACGACCTGATGAACGCCGGAGCGATCTGGGAAGACACCCCCGTCGTCGTCGATCGCCATCATGTGACGAGCCGAAAACCGGCCGATCTGCCGGCATTCATGGCTGCGATCGTGGAGGTGCTCGCCGGCGTCGCGGTCGGCTGACGGGGGCCATGTGGCGCGTCGGCCGCAGGTGTAGACTGTGCCCATGGCACGACGAGCCAGCCAACAAGGCGCAGATGATATCGAGGCGGTGCAGGCCCGCATCCGCGGCGTGGGCCTCCGCTGTACCGCCGCGCGGGTCGCAGTGTTGCAGTATCTGATCTCGGCCACGGGTCCGCTCACGCATGCGGAGGTGTCGGAGGCGGTCGGGCCCAGCAAGGGCTTCGACCGGGCCACGATCTACCGCAACCTCACCGAGCTCACCGAGGCGGGTTTGGTCTCGCGAGTGGAGCTTGGCGACCACGTGTGGCGGTTCGAACTCAAGCGGGCCGGCCACGCACACGCCAAAGGGGAGGACCATCCCCACTTCCTCTGCACGAGCTGCGGCGAGGTCTCCTGCCTCGACGACGTGAACGTGGCGATCACGCCGAAGCCGGGCCGGGGAAAGCCTGCCGGCGGGGCACCGGCCGGCCGCGGGAAGACGGGCAAGAACGCCGCCGCGCGGTCGCACGCCATCCGCTCGGTGCAGGAAGTGCTGCTCAAGGGGCAGTGCGGCAAGTGCGGGTGAGAGAGCGTGCATCACTCGCCCGAAGAACGTCCGGTCGCCTCGCCGTATCCCCTCGTGAGCCCGCTGCCCCAGGCGATCTCGATCGTGATGCCATTCACGGCGTCGCCCCGCGAGGTCGAGGCCCTGTCAGCGTGGGACAAGGCGATGATCGTCCTGTTTGCATGCGATCCACGCGTTCACGATCGCGCGCTGCAGTTGGGATATTCGTCGATTCTGCACCAGGGTGCGACGGCGGGCGTGATCCAGCCCGGCAGCGACAAGCCGTTCGTCCGAGACATGATCGAGGCGGTTCTGAGGAAGTCCCCCGGCGCGGCGTGGTACGGCATCGCCAACTCCGACATCCGGCCCTGCCCGCATGCGTTCACCAGTCTCTGCCGGGCGAACATCTATCACAGGCTCTCGGTCGATGACTGGGGCGACCGGTACGGGGTGCCGTACTACAACGGCGAGGACATGTTCGTGATGAACGGCGACGTCGCCTGCCAACTGCTCGCCGCGGCTCCGCAGTTGATCATCGGCGCGGCCTACTGGGACTCGTGGGTGGCCGCCTATCTCAAGGTGGCGCACGACGCGCCCCGCTACTACGACCGGATCTTTCACAAGAAGCATCCGATCGGGCACTCCGTGACATCCGCCGAAGCGGCCCACAACCAGGCAGTGATCCGCTCGGACAAATACTGGCGGTACTACTGGAGCAACCGGGCACGCTTCAGCCACGAGGCACATCGGGATGCCGCGCAGATACCGCTGCATTACACGGCGCCTGTCATGTGAGCCAGGATTCGGCGGCCAACCGTCGAAGGAAGCCGCTCACGCGGTCGGCCATCGCCGGCCAGGTGAATCCCGCGGCCCGCTGGGCCCCACGCGCGGCGAGCGTTGCCCGCACCGCGCTATCGTCGAGGAGCCGAACCATTTCGTGGGCGAACCCGGCCACGTTTCGGGGCGCCACGTAGATCGCCGCCTCGCCGCAGACTTCCGCGATCGCCGCCGCAGGCGTCGTCAGTACCGGTGTGCCGCAGGCCATCGCCTCGAGCGGAGGGAGCCCGAATCCCTCGTACAACGATGGGTAGCAGAGGGCGATGGCCCCGGTATAGGCGGCCTGGAGCCCCGCGTCGTCGAGTTGCACGAGATGCACGCGGGTGAGTCTGGCCAGACTTTGGAGTTCGGATTCGAGCGTGGCTGCACCGCCCGAGCAGAGGATGTCGAACTCGTGCGCCCGCGCGCCGAGGGAGTGGAGGGCGCGGAACACGAGCAGTGCGTTCTTGTAGTGGGACCGCGTGCCACTGAGCATGAAATACGGCCGCTCGAGCCCGTGATCCCGGCGGAAGGCCGCGACGGCCCCGGCTGGAGCCGGCGTGAAATCAGTGCCGCAGTGGGCGACGAGCCCCGGGGTGGTCGCAAGGTGCGGATGAAACCAGAGCAGGTCGATGGCTGAGGTGTGGGAGATCGCGATGAACGCCCGCGCCTCACGAACGGCCTGCGTCTTCACGCGCCACATCGGCTTGTCGAGATCGAAGCCCAGCACCTCCGGGATCATGTCGTAGCAGACGAAGATCGAGGGCGTCGCCACAGGCAGGCTGTAGTAGGTCGAGAGAAACCAGCGGGCCCCGACGGCGTCGCAGATCCGCTGGAGGAGGACACGGTCCTGCTCGACGCGTGCCGGGTGATGGCGGGGAGCCGGCACGGTGTGGATTCCCGGAATCGCGGGACAGGTGCCGGCCCGGTCGACGACCACAATCTCCTGGGCGAACGGACCCCCGGCCCAGAGCGAGAGCAGCGTCTGCCAGACCCGGGCGATCCCGGTGCGGCCATGCTGAAAGAACACCGCATCGATGACGATCAGGTGTCACCGCCGAAGGCCGTGCGGGCATTGGTGCAGCACACGTCCGTGACGAGGGCGTCGAGCCAGTCGCGGCGGTCGGGGAGCCGGCCCGTCTCGACGTCGCTACCCACGAGGTCGCAAAGGATCCGCCGGAAGTATTCGTGGCGCGGATAGGAGAGGAACGACCGCGAGTCGGTCACCATCCCCACGAACCGCGAGAGCAGCCCGAGGTCGGAGAGCATGTTCATTTGCTCCCGCATGCCCCGCTCCTGGTCGAGGAACCACCAGGCGCTGCCCCACTGAATCTTCCCGGGCACGGTGCCGTCTTGGAACGAACCCGGCATTGCCGCGAAGAGGGCGTTGTCGGCGGGGTTGATGTTGTAGAGGATCGTGCGGCCGAGCGCGTCTTCATCGGCGAGCCGGCCCAAAAACCGCACGAGCCCCGGGCCCTGCCTGGCGTCGCCGATCGTGTCGGTGCCCGCATCGGCGCCCACCGACCGGGCGAGATTGGGATTCGGATCGCGAAACGGTCCCAGATGCAGTTGCGTCACGTGGCCGCGGGCATGGTTCCAGCGGGCCACGTGGAGCACAAGCCACGTGGCAAACCGCACCGTCTCCTCGGGCATGGCGGCCGTTCCCGCGAGGGCGCGTGTGTATATATGGTCTGCCTCGGCGTCAGTGACGTCGGCATCGGCCAGGTGCAAAATTCCGTGATCACTCGCCCGGCAGCCGGCCGCGGCGAAGTCGACATGCCGCTTCTCGAGCGCGGCGACGAGCCCGGCGAGTGAGTCGGCACCGCGGCCGGCGATCTCCGAGAGCCTGCGCACCCAGGCCTGCAGGGCCACCGGGCGATCGACTCGGGCCGCAGCATCCGGGCGAAACGTCGGCACGACGCGGGTCTTGAAACCGCTTCGTGCGATCGCCGCGTGCCAGTCGAGCGGGTCGGCCGGGTCGTCGGTCGTGCCCACGAGTTCCACGTTCATCCGCGCGAGGATGCCGCGGGCCGTGAGATCGCCCGTGGCGAGTTGGCGGTTGGCCTCCCGCCAGATTCCATCGGCCGACGACTCGTCGAGCAGTTCCTCGATCCCGAAGTGTCGCCTGAGTTCGAGGTGCGTCCAGTGGAAGAGCGGGTTCCGGAGCGTGTGCGGAACGGTGCGTGCCCATGCCCGGAATTTTTCCTGCGGGGAGGCCGCGCCCGTGATCAGATCCTCCGCCACGCCGTCGGCCCGCATCGCCCGCCATTTGTAGTGGTCGCCCGCGAGCCAGACGGCGTGCAGGTTTTCAAACCGCCGGTCTTCGGCGATGTCCTGCGGGCTCAGGTGGCAGTGGTAATCGACGATCGGCTGCCGCGCGGCCACGCGGTGATAGAGATCGTGGGCCACGGGGCCGGAGAGCAGAAAGTCGGCGTTGCAGAAGGGGGTTGGCATGGAGCGTGAGAATAGGCGATCGGATTCCATGAGACCAATGGGCCCTTGCGGATGGCGGCTGCCCACGGCCACACTGACGTCGAGGTCGGTTCCAGCGGGAGCAATTCATATGGCGTTGCGGGCAGGACTGTTTGCTGGGGCATTCTTCCTCATGTGGGGAACGGGTAGCGCAGCCGACCTGCGGCCCAACGTGCTGTTCATCGTCTCCGACGACTTGAACTGCTTTCTCGGGTGCTACGGCCACCCGCTCGCGAAGGCGCCGCACATCGACAGGCTCGCGGCCCGCGGCGTGCGGTTCGAGCGGGCCTATTGCACATTTCCGCTCTGCGGCCCGAGCCGCAATTCGTTTCTCACCGGCCTTCATCCGAACTCGACCGGCATCCACGCCAATGCCCAGATCTTCCGGCAGACAATTCCATCGCAGCTCTCGATGCCGCAGGCGTTTCGTCTCGCGGGCTACTTCGCGGCCCGCGTCGGCAAGATGTACCACTACAACGTACCGATGTCGGTGGGTACGAACGGCCACGACGACCCGGGCTCATGGGAACTCGAGATCAATCCCGCTGGGGTCGACCGGCTCGAGGAGGAGCCGAAGATCTTCTCGCTCGAGCCCGGAAAGTTTGGCGGCACGCTGAGTTGGTATGCCTCGCCGAAGGGCGACCGTGCGCACACCGACGGCATCATGGCTGACGACGCGGCCTGGGTGCTCGAACGCTGCGCCCGCGACCGCTCGCGGCCGTTCTTCCTCGCCGTCGGCTTCTACCGGCCGCACACGCCATACGTGGCCCCGAAGATGCCCTATTTCGAGATGTACCCCGAGGCCGAGATGCCACTCGTCACGGGCGTGGCCGAGGATCAGCAGGATCTGCCGATGGCGGCGCTCGGCAGCCGCAAGGACGAGCAGGACAGGATGACCGACGATCTGCGCAGGCAGACACTCCAAGCCTATCTCGCGAGCATCAGTTTTTTGGATTCCCAGGTTGGTCGCGTGCTCGATGCGCTCGACAAGCACGGCCTCGCCGATGACACGATCGTCGTGTTCACGAGCGATCACGGCTACCACATGGGAGAGCACGGTCTCTATCAGAAGATGAGCCTCTTCGAGGAGAGTGCCCGCGTGCCGCTTCTGATCGCGGCGCCGGGCCGCTGCCAGGCCGGAGGCGTGGCACAAGCGCCCGTGTCGCAGGTGGACATGTTTCCGACGCTTGCGGCCCTCTGCGGTGTCGAACCGCCAAATAACCTCCAGGGGCAGAGCCTCGTGCCCTTGCTTGCCGACCCTGCGGCCTCAGGCCGCGGCTGGGCCGTCACGCAAGTCGTCCGCGGCAGCAACCTCGGCCGGATCTCGCAGCCAAAGGAGGCAGGCGCGAAGGGCAACCAGTTCTTCGGCTACTCGCTGCGCACGCCGCGCTGGCGCTACACCGAGTGGGATGAAGGCCGCGAGGGCCGCGAACTCTACGACCATGATGCCGATCCCAAGGAACTCGCGAACCTTGCCGACGTGCCGGCCCACGCAGCCACAGTCGCTGAGCTCTCGAAGCAACTCGCCTCTGCGGTGCAGACTACGCTCCCGGCAGGCAGCGCCGTGCCGGAAATCAAACCCGGCCTCTGGAGCCCGAACCTGACCAATCCGTGAAGGGCCGAAGCCCGTCCTCCTTCGGCCTGGCCGGCGGATGGTTTGCCCTCGGCATCCCCAACGACAAACAGGGCCACGATGACGGCGGCGGTCCTCGAAATCACTGACATTTGCATGCAACTGGCACGAGTGGGGCACGAGTGGTGAAATAGTATGTCCGGATTCCGATCCGCCACCCATCCCGAGCCAGGAGTGTCCCGATGTCCGACCCTGTCGCTGCCCCCGAAAACCTGTCCCGCCGTGGGTTCCTCGGTGCCTCCACTGCGGCCGCAGGGGTGCTCGCCGCCAACGCCGCGCCCGCCTCGGCCGCCGATGCCAACAGCCGGCTGCGGATCGGGTTCATCGGCCCTGGCGGCCGTGGCTTTGGCGCCCATGTGAAGACGCTCGCCAAACTCCGGAGCGAGGGGGCGAACATCGACCTCGTGGCGGTGAGCGAGGTCTACAAGAACCAGGAAGACAAGGTCTGCGACTTCATCAAGAAGGAGACCGGCGTCGAGGCGAAGCGGTATGTCGACTACACCGACATGCTCGCCGACAAGGATGTCGACGCCGTCTGCATCGGCACGCCCGATCACTGGCACCATCGGCAGATCGTGGATGCGCTCCGGGCCGGCAAGCACGTCTACGCCGAGAAGCCGATGACGAAGACCGTCGAGGAGGCGATCGACGTCGCCAAGGTGTGGCGTGAAACCGGCAAGGTGATGCAGGTGGGCGTGCAGTCGACGAGCCTGAAGGTCTGGGACCAGGCCCGCGAGCTCATCGACTCCGGCAAGCTCGGCAAGGTGATGGGCTTCCAGACGGAGTATTTCCGGAACTCGTCGATGGGGCAGTGGCGCTACTACAAGCTCGACAAGGAGATGACGCCGAAGACGATCGACTGGAAACGGTGGCTCGGCGTCTCGGCCGGCCTCGCCACGGAAATGGATTTTGATCGGGCGGTCTATGCGCAATGGCGGTGCTACTGGCCGTTTGGGTCCGGCATGCTCACCGACCTCTTCGTGCACCGCACGACGGCGATGCTCAAGGCCACGGGGCTCCGCTACCCGGCCCGGGTCGTGGGCGCGGGCGGCATCTACCTCGAACTCGACACCCGCGAGGTGCCCGACGTGGCGACCGTCGTCGCCGACTATAACGAGGGCTGCCAGGGGCTGATCTCGTCGACGATGTGCAACGAGAACTCGCGGCTCAAGCAGGTGATTCGCGGCCACAACGGGGCCTTCGAGTTCGGCAACGGCGAGCAGTTCACGGAGTTCAAGTTCGTGGCGGAGCGGCCGCAGGTGACGTTCAACGCCGACATTAAGGACGAGATGATCAAGACCGACCTGAGCGACGAGGATCTCAAGAAGAACGACACGACGTACCTGCACTTCAAGAACTGGCTCGACGCCATGGCCGCGGGCAAGCCCGAGCTGTGCAACAACACGCCCGATCTGGGTGCGGCGGCGGTCGTGACGGTGATCCTCGGCGCGATGAGCTACCGCAACGGCAAGGTCTATCATTTCGACGCCGCGAGCGGCACGTACTCCGACGGGAGCCCCGCGTGGGCCAAGAAGTGGGAAACGCTCTCGAAGGAACGCGGCAAGCCAGCGCACGTGCCCGGCTGGCATGCCGGAGACACCGGCAGCACGCTCAAGCCCGAGTCGTACATGACGCTCGCCGGCCCGTGGGTCGGCGGCAAGGATCCCGCCGGCGCATAAGTGGGGCGACCGTCCCGGTCGCCGGTTGGCAAGCGAGACGCTTGCCCCACAAACAAGCACCAGGCCCGGAGGGCCGGGTTAGCACCAGCCGACGGAGGTCGGCCAAGGGCGGTTCGGCAGGATGCCGAGACCGCCCGTGAACCGTGAACTCAGTACCACACGCCAGCGCGGACGACGAACGTGTCGCTTGGGCGGTAGTCGGCCGTGTCGGTGATGTAGTACTCGACGAGGCGGCCGAACACCCAGCCGGTTTCGATCCGCCATGAGACACCGAGGTCGGCAGGGCGGCGCTCCCAGCCGGCGAGTAACCGGTAGTCGTGGTACACGACGACGTCGTTGGCACCGCTGTCGCGCCGCACCGCCCACTGGTTGCCGCCGAATTCACCGGCGAGATACACCCACTGTGCTCCGCGGTCGGACTCCTTGACCCGCCACGCGAGCCGCGGCCGCGGAAAGATGAGCTCGAACCGGCGGTCGTCGGAGGGCGTCCAGAGCAGGCCGCCGGCGGGCAGGATGTTGACGTCGTAGCGGTCGAGATAGATGACGCCCGCGACGATGCGAAGATCCTTCGTCGCCTCGTAGGCACCGAAGCCGTGGCCCGTGACCCGCAAGGCCTGCGGCGTGTCGTTGACGAAGTCGCTGTACCAGCCTGGGGCCACGGCGAGATCGACGCCGAACGTCTTGCCGATCTTCCGCATCCACCGGGCCTGGAGCCACGCGTCGTAAAGCTGCGCGGGGAGCCCCGGATCCATCGGCCCGGAAACCTCGTCGACAAACGTGCCGCCAAATCCAGGTGTGAGGAGGAGCGGTGAATCGACCGTGGGCGCCGGCAGGCCGATCGTGAGGCTCGTGTCGAGTGTGGTGAGGCCGAGGCCGTTCGAGCCGAGCCGCGGGAGCTCCGTGGCTGTGAAGATCACCTGCTGAAGCGCACCCGGCTTCGCGCCCGGGGGCAGTTTCCGACCGGCGGGCGGCTCGAATTCCTGCCGGGGCTGGCCCGGAGGTGCGAGGTCGTCGGGAAGGAGCGGCTCGGTGAGGTCCTGCGGGTCGCCGAGCGCGGCCAGGCGCACATCGCCAAGAGCTGCCAGGCGAATCCGCTCGAACACGCCCTGCTCGACCGGCGGCAGCGGCACGACCGCGTCGTCGGCGCGGATCGAGTGTGTCCATGCAACCATGCATACCGCAGCCGACGAAAGGAGGAGGCGGCGACGGCGCATGAGGAGCGATCAGTAGGCGAGACCCAAACGCAGCATCAGCGTGTCGTTCAGGTTTTGGTACTGCGGGGGGCCGTCCACGAAGAACAGCTGGCGGGCGAACACGTAGCCCACCTCGAAGCTGCCTGCGAGGCCGGTGGGCGTCTGCGGCACGAACTCGGTGCCGAGCGAGATGCGGACGTCGTTGTAGTCGAACGGCGAGATCTGGCCGCTCTGCCGGCGAAACGTCCATGCGCCGCCGCCGTATTCGCCAGCCAGGAAGCCCCACACAGAGTGCTTGCCGAGCTGCGTGAACCGCTTCGCCGCCTTCGGGGCTGGAAAGAAGATGTCGTAGCGAGAGTTGGCGTCGGGGGTCCACGTGACACCGACGGCCGGGAGCAGCTTCACGAGGTTGCGGTCGAGGTACACGATGCCCGCCTTGCCCACCATCGTCGGCGTGAGCTGCACGGTGCCGATCGCCCGGCCCATGATGCGCCAGCTCTGCGTGACGAGCACGTCCCAGTTGGTGTAGATGCCGAGCCGCACGCCGAGTTCGGCACCGAAGACCGGGGTCATCTGCGGGTTCCAGGCCGTGTCGACGAACACGTCGTAGGTGTTGGGCGGCAGATCGGCGAGCATCGTGGCCGAGGTCTGGGGACCGTCCCAGAGCTGCAGCCCGAATCCCGGCGTCACGAGGAGCGGGGCATGGTTGAGATTCACCTGCGAGTTGTGAAAGAACGGAATCGCGAACGTGGCCGTGGTGTCGAGTTCGTTGACGCCCACGCTCGTGCCCTGACCATTGCCGAAGAGATACGCCCAACTGCCGCGGGCTCCCTGGTAGAGCCGCATCGTCTGCTGAAAGGTGGAGTTTTGCTGCGGGTAGCCGGGCGGAAAGAGCGAGTTTGGCGCACCGGCGGGGTTTTGCGTCTGCACGAGCGATGGGGCGGCGGTGGAGTAGCCCGGGTAGCCGGGCTGGCCACTGATCGCCGAGGGCGCCTGTGCCGGGGCCCACGTGCCGGGTGAAGGAGACGAGGGAAACACCTGCGGCGCCTGCGGCGCGTATGGATCCCAGGCCGGTGGTGGTGGTGAGAGCGGCGTGCCGAACGAGCCGGCCTGCGCCAGTCGGTCGAGCGACGACGACGCCGGCGACGGCAGAGCGACGGTCTGGGCGCCGGCGCGCGGGGCCGCGTCGAGCGCCAGAAGCGCCATCGCCCACGCCAGAATGAAACGCCAGATGCGCACAGCTGCCCTGTCGGAACGTTGCGAAACAGACCGTCTTCCGTGCCGCCCTCACGGTCTTGAAACCGGGGGGTACCAGCCGCGGCAAAGCAGGGTCAAGGTCGCAGGGGATGGCCGATGGGCCGCCCCATCCCGCAGAATGCCAGGATTGTGTGGTTTGCCACGCCCTGACCGGCATGATCGCCATGACTCCAGACCCGATCGATGCCCATGTGCTTCACGCCCAGGCTGGCATCGCCACGTTCGAGCATCTCGACGAGGTCGAGACGACGATGGATCGGGCGCGGGCCCTGGCCGCCGACCCGGCGACACTCCTGCCGGCCCTCGTGGTCGCCGATCGGCAGGTGCGTGGCCGCGGCCGGCGGGGCGCCCGCTGGTGGCAGCCCGATGGGGCGCTCGTGGCGAGCCTCGTGCTCGATGCCGGGGTCGTGGCGGGCAGCCCGATCCGCCCCGCCTGGTCGCTCGCCTGCGGGGTGGCGCTCGCCGAGGCGCTCGGCAGTGTCGAGCCCGGGCTCGCACCGCGCGTGCGCTGGCCCAATGACATCGAGATCGGTGGTGGGAAACTCGCGGGCATTCTCGTGGAGACGGTGTCGGATGGTCGGGTGATCTTCGGCTTCGGCGTCAACACGGCCGGCTCAGCAGCCGACGCGCCGGTGGGGATCGCCCGACGGATCGCCACGGTGCCCGACCTCATCGGCCGGCCACTGCCGCGCGAGAACCTGCTCGTGGCGTTCGTACCCCGGCTCATCAGGCTGCTTGCGGGCATGGCTGCCGACGACGGCCTGCTCGCGGCCCGCTATCGGCCGCTCTGCGGCCTCACCGGCCAGGATGTCACCGTCTATCGGGGCCTGGGAACGGGCGTTGCCGGCGACACCGTGCATGGGCCCTGCCTCGGCATCGATCGCCATGGTGCCCTCGTGCTCGACACGGTCGCCGGACGGTTGCACGTTGCGTCGGGCAGCCTCAGCGACCCGGCGGCGGCGTGGCACGGGGAGGCGGGCGCCTGACCGCTGGTCGCTCGGCGACGACGCAGATTTCCCGGCCCCCGGTCGACAGTTGGCGGGCCCGGGTCGTGTAGCCCCAGCCAGTAAACCGCACGAGCCACTCTGGCAGCTCGGCCGCCCGCGACCACGCGGGCAGATTGAGCGTGGCGATAATACCGCGGGGGGGCGGGC
>Ga0082207_1000793_pt1 | contig 16917 bp, 16 predicted proteins | sample LakMenEpi10Aug09_FD_71540 | JGI IMG/M metagenome (GOLD analysis project Ga0082207, IMG submission 71540)
TTCAATGCGCGGCCGTCCCAAACGGGGCGTGACTTGGGAGCCGTAAATAGGAAACGACATGTCGCGCAACAAAAATTGCAGGCCGCCTACGTGATCCTCGTGCCCGTGAGTTGCAACGCAAGCCTCGATGCGGTCGGCGTTTTCACGCAGCCATGTGAAGTCGGGAAGCACCAAGTCGATGCCGTGCATGTCGGCGTCGGGAAACATAAGCCCGCAGTCGATAAGTAACAGGCGATCGTCTTGCTCGACAACCATGCAGTTGCGGCCGATTTCGCCGAGGCCACCGAGGAAAATAATGCGAACTGGCGCTGCCATTAGTTGCTTGCTGCGCGAGCGGCACGAAGGTTTTCGAGCACCTTCTTCGCACGTTCTTCAAGGCCGGCAGGTGGCGGGCCCATTGGCAACCTGGCCTCGCCCACTTGCAAACCAAGCACGTTCATCATCACCTTGCTTGGCAGTGGGTTTGGATTGTCATCGCCGGTTTCGAAAGCAAAACTCTCGAGCATGCGGGCGTTGACACGGCGCGCACCGTCGACGTCGCCCTTTTCCCACAGCGCGAACATCTCTTGATGGTCTTGCCCCGTCCAGTGTGTTGCCACACCGATAACGCCGCTGCCGCCAATTGCCATGAATGGAAGAGTGAGCCCGTCGTCGCCGCTGTACAACTCGAAGCCAGTAGGTGCCTGCGACATGAGCACTGCAGACTCGGCGGGGTTTCCTGCTGCGTCTTTGAGCGCAACAATGTTGGAAACCTCATTGGCCAATTTGAGAATGAGCGAGGTAGCAATTTTGCGGCCCGTGCGCACCGGGATGTCGTACACAACAACCGGCAAGTTGGTTGCTGCCGCCATTGCGCGCATGTGGCCTTCGATGCCCGACTGCGGCGGGCGGTTGTAATACGGAGTCACTGCCAAAATCCCTGCAACGCCAAGCTTGGTTGCTTCTTTAGTCATGTGTACCGAATGCGCGGTGTCGTTGGTGCCCGTGCCAGCGATAACTGGGATGGTGACTGCCTCGGCAACTGCTGCAAACAAACTGAGGCGTTCATCGTCGGTAAGTACGGGAGACTCTCCCGTGGTGCCTGCAACAACAAGGCCATCGTTGCCGTTATCTTGCAACCATTTGGCCAGGCGCCGGGCGCCGTCGAGGTTGAGTGAGCCGTCGCTATTGAACGGTGTGACCATCGCAGTGACGACTCGACCGAACCTTGCCATGCGCAAGAGACTATCTAATGCTGGACGATTACTGAAATGTAATTAGTGAGCAGGGGCAAGTTCGGAGCCAAGCTCGAACTTGGTGAACTCCTCGCCTGTGTCCTCATGGTTCTCGAACTGGATGACGTCCATTTCCTCAAACCGACGACGCAACCACTGATCATTACGATCGAGCAGACCAAGCTTCTTGCAGTTCGGAACAATCTTTGCGAACAGCAACTGCTGGAAAAACTTGCGGGTTGGGTCGTTGATGGTGATTGGAACAACATCGGCTGGCTTAACACCCATTCGCTCCCACACTTCTTGTTGCAGGAAGCGGTCGCGCATACGGATGCTGGCTTCGAATGCGAACTCTTGGCGATCGCGAATTTCGGCATCGGTCATGTCGTCGTACACCTCTTTAAGGCTGAGTACGCCGAATGCAACGTGACGGGCTTCGTCGCTCATGACGTAGCGCAGCAACTTCTTCAGCAACGGCTCGCCGGTGAGTTCATGGAGATAACCGAATGCTGCAAGCGCCAAGCCTTCAATCATGATTTGCATACCGAGATATGTCATGTCCCAACGCGAATCCTTGATGATGTCGTCGAGCAACATGCGCAAGTGAGCATTGACCGGATACATGCCGCCCATTTTTTCGTCAAGGTAACGAGCGAACACTTCAACGTGTCGAGCCTCGTCGACTACTTGCGTGCTGGCGTACAACTTTGCGTCGTACCAGGGCACGGTTTCAACAATCTTTGCCGTGCAAATAAGAGCGCCCTGCTCACCATGCAAAAACTGCGAAAGTGTCCAACGACGACTTTCGATGCCAAACTCGAGCCACTCTTTATCGTTCCACTTCGCCAATGGCGTGTTTGCGTACAACGATTCGTCAATACCGCTGCCGATTAAGACCTGATCGGCTGCAATGGTTTTCTCAATGTCGACTTCTGTCTTCCAATCGAGGTCGGTGGAACCGTTCCACTGGCCAGTCTTGGCCTTTTCATAAAGCTTGCGCAACTGTGGGCGCGCGAGTGAATAGTCCCATGTGAAAATGGAGTCGCAGTTGTTTTTTACTGCGTGCTCAACTTCGTTTACGTCGGTGTTTGCGACACTGAGAATTGCTTCAATGTCGTTGATCTCCGAGCGGCCAATGATGGTTTCGTTGCTGTTATGCGTAACGGTCATGGCCATAGCCTATGGCAACTCGGAACCCTGATGTAGTGTCGGAGACGCCCATCCGAGCATCCCGCCGGGCTGGACCAAACACCATGAAAGGCATACCCCATGCGCAAATCCCTTATTGGCATCCTTGCAGTCACCGGCCTCACCCTGGCCGCCTGCGGCGGTAGCGATTCCGCATCCGACACCACGGCAGCAGCCGGCGGTTCGGGCAACGAATGCACCACAGGCAAGACCCTTGCCGAAGGAACACTCACCATTGGCACAGGCAACCCAGCCTTCTCGCCTTGGGTAGAAAATGATGCACCAGAGTCTGGCGAAGGTTTCGAAGCAGCAGTTGCTTACGCCGTTGCCGCAGCAATGGGCTTCGACAACGCAAACGTCGCCTGGGTTCGTACCAGCTTCGACGAAGCAGTTCAACCAGGAGCGAAAAACTTCGACTTCAACCTGCAGCAGTACTCAATCACCGAAGAGCGCAAGCAAACTGTTTCGTTCAGTGATCCGTACTACTCCACCAACCAAGCAATTGTCGGATACGCCGACTCGCCAGCAGTTGGAGCGACAACAGTTGAGGCATTGAAGGAACTGAAGTTTGGCGTGCAGTCCGGCACCACCAGCCTGCAATTCCTCGTCGACAACATTGCACCAACAACAGAGCCATACGCATATGACGACAACGCAGCTGCGAAGGCAGCACTCGAGGCAAAGCAGATTGACGCAATCGTCGTCGACTTGCCAACAGCGTTGTACATCAGCGCAGTCGAAATTGAAGGCTCAACAGTCATTGGTCAGTTCCCAGCCAGCGATGGCATGGCTCCAGATCAATTTGGCTTGGTGTTCGACTTGGACAACCCGCTTGTTGATTGTGTGAACGTTGCACTGCAGTCCATCAAGGACTCGGGCGAACTCGCAACCATCGAACAAACCTGGTTGTCAGACAACATCAGCGCACCAGTCATCAGCCTCGGCTAAGGACTGCCTACGCAACTTCAAACCGAACGCAAAGAGTTCGAACGACGGCAGCGCCGGCGTAGCAACACCATTGCTGCGCTGAGCACTGCCGTCGTAGTTGCGCTACTCATAGTTTTCATCCCCCGCATGCCGCGGTGGGACAGAGTTAAGAAATCGTTTTTCGACTGGGAACGGCTAACCGATTCGTTCCCCCGGCTACTTGAAGCCTTTGTTCTAGACATCAAGATCTTTGCGTGGACGACACCATGCATCTTGATTGCTGCAGTGTTCATCGCCATTGCGCGCAGCACTCGCAACCCTGCTCTCTTCCCCGTTCGTGTGTTCGTCATTGCTTACACCGACATCATGCGTGGCGTGCCCGTCATCTTGTGGATCTATCTGGTGGGGTTTGGTGTTCCTGGCATTGGCTTGGAGCGACCATGGAATTCGCCCCTGATCTGGGGCTCTGTTGCGCTTGGCCTCACCTACAGCGCATACGTGGCAGAAGTATTTCGCGCCGGCATCGACAGCGTGCACGAAAGCCAACGGGCTGCCGCACGTTCGCTTGGGTTGTCCAGCGCCCAGACCATGCGGCACGTCATTTTGCCTCAAGCAATTCGCAGGGTTATTCCGCCTTTGATGAACGACATGGTCAGCCTGCAGAAAGACGTTGCTCTCGTCAGCCTCATCGGTCCAATCGAAATCCTTCGTCAGGCCGGCATCGATAAAGCAAAATTTGCAAACTTCACACCATTCGTTGGTGCTGCACTCATTTTCCTCGCAATCACCATTCCTCTAACGCGCCTCACCGACTGGCTACTTACACGTGAGCGCGACCGCACGGGAGCGAGCAAAGTTCGATGAGCACCAAGCTTTCACTGCAATCTGTTGCCAAGGCGTTCGGCACAAATCAAGTTCTTCGCGACGTGAGCCTCGACATCAATACGGGCGAAGTGGTGTCGCTCATTGGCGCAAGCGGCTCGGGAAAGACCACGCTCCTTCGCTGCATCAACTTGCTGGAAACATTGGATAGCGGTTCGATCTTGCTGGACGAAAAAGACATCACTGCCGTTGGGCTAGACGCAAACCCAGTTCGCAGGCGCATCGGCATCGTGTTTCAAAGCTTCAACTTGTTTCCGCATATGAGCATTCGTCGCAACATCACTCTTGCGCTCACTGAGGTATTGAAGAAGTCTGCCGATGAGGCCAACGAAACCGCTTCATCACTTCTTGCCCGCCTTGGTTTAGCCGACAAGATCGACTCGTACCCCGACAGGTTGTCTGGCGGCCAACAGCAGCGCGTTGCCATTGCTCGCGCGTTGGCACTCAACCCCGAAGTGCTGCTGCTCGACGAAATCACCTCGGCGCTCGACCCCGAACTGGTGGGCGAAGTGCTGGATGTCGTGCGCGAACTGAAAGGCAGCGGCATCACCTTGTTGCTTGCCACCCACGAGATGGGTTTCGCCCGAGAAATCAGCGACCGCGTGTGCTTCCTTGCCGATGGAACAGTTGCCGAAGTTGGGCCGCCATCTCAAATACTTTCAAACCCTACGGATGCGCGAACACAACAGTTCTTGCAACGCGTAATTAACGCCGGTCGATTGCGCGGCTAGTTGCCCTCGGGCAACACATAATCCGCGAACTGTTCGCGCAACGTCTTTTTCGAGAATTTGCCGACGCTGGTCTTTGGAACCTCTGGAATAAACACCACGTCATCTGGTATCTGCCACTTGGCTAGCGATGGCTTGATGTGGTCGAGTACTTCTTGCTTTGTCAGTGTCTCGCCTTCCATCAACACCACGCACGCAAGCGGACGCTCCGACCACTTGGGGTGTGGCACGCCAATCACGGCTGCCTCTTTGATCTTTGGATGCGACATCAATTCGTTTTCGATTTCCACCGACGAGATCCATTCGCCGCCCGACTTGATGAGATCCTTCGTGCGGTCAACAAGCCGGATGCGACCCTTCGCATCCACCGTTGCCACGTCGCCCGTGCGAAGCCATCCGTCCTCGGTGAAACTTTCGCCGGCCCTTGCATCGTTGTAATACGTTGACGCAATCCAGTTGCCACTGCACTGCAACTCGCCACTTGTTTCGCCGTCCCATGCAACTGGCGTGGTGGTGCCTGGCTCGACAACTCTCGCATCGACACCAAAAGCAATTTGACCAACAGTGGTTCGTAACTCGGCCTGTTCGGTTTGAGGCAACAACCGATCGGCCGCCGACAACATGCAAACGGCAGCGATTGGACTGGTTTCGGTCATGCCCCACGCCTGCAAAATGGGCAGGCCGGTTTGCTCGCGATATCCCTCGCTCAATGCTTTTGGTACCGCCGAGCCGCCGCACGGAATTGCACGCAACGCCGAGGTGTCTCTGCCCTTCAACTCGGGCAGTACTGCCATCCAAATAGTTGGTACGCCAGCAGCCACCGTTACTTTTTCGTCAACGATCAAATTCGCAATTGCTTTGCCGGAAAGATCGGGGCCTGGCATAACCAAACTTGCACCAGAAGCAACTGCCGCATGTGCAAGGCCCCACGCGTTGGCGTGGAACATTGGCACGACAGGCAAGATGATGTCGCTCTCGCGCGCTCCAAGTGAGTCGGCAGTCATTGCACCAAACGTGTGCAAGTACGTAGAGCGATGGCTGTACACCACACCCTTCGGGTTGCCCGTTGTGCCACTGGTGTAACACATGCTTGCTGCCAGGTGTTCGTCGGTGATACGAAACTCGACGCCAGGTGTCCCCTTCAGCAGCCCCTCGTAGTCGTGCATTTCAAAACCTTTAACGCTGTCGGGTACATCACCCTTTCCGTCGTCCATGATCACCAGGTGTTTCACCGTGGTGAACGTTGGCAACAATGGCGCGATCAGCGCGAACAACGATCGGTCGATAAAGATGACTTCGTCTTCGGCGTGATTGACGATGTACGTCAACTGCTCGGGAAACAAACGAATGTTGAGTGTGTGTGCAACACGCCCCGTGCATGGTGGGGCGAAGTACAGCTCTAAGTGACGTGCCGAGTTCCAAGCAAACGTGCCAACGCGACCGTCTTTGCTTATTCCCAACTTGTCGAGCACACCGCCAAGTTGGCGCGTGCGCGCAGCCCACTCGCCGTACGTTGTTCGCTCTTTGCCTGTTGCCGTCGCAGTAACAATCGTCTTCTCGCTGTGATATTTCTCGGCGCGCTCAAACAAATGCACCAAAGTCAACGGCGTATCTTGCATTAAACCCTTCACAAAAGTCCCCCTCGTCCCTGCGTGCCATAAAGGTAGCAACTGGGCTACGGTTTGCGAATGCGAAAGGCCGTACTCACGCTTACAACGATGTTGTTTGTGATTGGAACGGTGGGCAGCAATATTGGGCCGGCCCTTGTGGACGAAAAGCCAAGGCTGATTTTGATGCTCAGCTCACGCAACCGCAACCTGTTTGGTTCGGTGCCGTATATCGACCTCGCCTCGTATATCGCCATCGGTTTCGTGCGCATTCTGATCGCCGGAATTGCGTTGTACCTCGTTGGGCGCTGGTACGGCACCAAAGCCTTGGGCTGGGTGGAGGGAAACATGGGCGAACTTCCCGCCATATATAAGTGGACCGAAAGAGCCGTCGACCGTGCCGGCCCCGCAATATTGGTGCTGATGCCCGGCAGCAACATCGTCTGTCTGCTTCTCGGGCATCGACGGATGCCGCCAAAGAAGTTTGTGCCCCTCTTGATGATTGGGATTGCCTTCAAACTGGCGATTCTGTGGCAAGGGGGACGGATCTTTGAGGAACAAATCAAATCGTTCCTCGAATGGATCGAGAAGTATCAGTGGTACGTGGTGGTGGGGTTGTTTGCCATCTCGTTCCTGCAGTCGGCCCGCAAGGGTCGCCCCTCAGCCAAATAACTTCCTACCCCTCTTGCTCGGGCGGAGTTAATTTGGCAGACTCAACAGACCATTTTCAATCAAGGAGACGCCCATGGCAGCAAAGAAGAAGTCGAAAAAAGTAGCCAAGAAGGCAACTAAGAAGTCGGTCAAGAAAAAGGCCGCAAAGAAGTCGGTAAAGAAGGCTTCGAAAAAGAAGACCGCGAAAAAATCAGTGAAGAAAGCCGCGAAGAAGTCGCCTGCTAAGAAAAAAGCAACCACCGTCACGCTTGGCGGCAACCCTGTTGCGATTAGCGGATCACTTCCAGCCAAGGGCTCGACACTGCCAAAGTTTGCCCTCACAACTGGCACCTTGCAGGAAATCAACAACGCAAGCATGAAGGGCAAGCGCGTCATTTTCAACATCTTCCCAAGCATCGACACGCCAACATGTGCAACCAGCACACGCACGTTCAACGAGCTTGCAGCCAGCCTTGATAACACCGAGGTGTATTGCGTCTCGGCCGACTTGCCATTTGCTCAGGGCCGATTCTGCGGCGCAGAAGGCATCAGCAATGTAAAGACAGCGTCAAGCTTCCGCACCAACTTCGGTTCGGCATTCGGTCTCACCTTGATGGGCGGCGTTCTGAAGGGCATCCTTGCTCGCGCGGTTGTTGTTGCCGACGAAAAGGGCAAAGTGCTGCACACCGAATTGGTGAGCGAAATTGCTAACGAGCCAAACTACGTGGCAGCGATCAACTCGCTTCGCTAGTTAAATCCCCAAGAACGAATCGAGCCCGAGGGTTAGTCCCTTGTGCTCGGCAATCTTCTTGCAGGCCAAAACCACACCGGGCATGAACGAGGCTCGGTCTGTGGTGTCATGACGAATGGTGAGCGTTTGACCTTGCGTACCAAGAATCACTTCTTGATTGGCAACCGCACCGCGCATACGCACTGCATGAATAGGAATATTGGCTGGGCCCTTAGCCCCGCGCGCGCCAGAGATTGCCTCGTGCGTAGTTGGGTCTTTAGCCCATTCACTGCTTGCGGCGGCCATGCGTTGCGCCGTTGCAACGGCTGTGCCACTTGGCGAATCAGCTTTGCCGTCGTGATGAATCTCAATGATTTCTGCCGTATCAAAGAACGGCGAAGCAATTTCGGCAAAGCGCATCATGAGCACAGCACCGATAGCGAAGTTAGCTGCGATGATGCAGTTGCTATTGGTAAACGTTTGCTTAAAAGTGTCTAAGTCGGTTTGTGTAAAACCTGTGGTGCCAACAACAGCATGAATGCTGTGCATTGCCAACCAAGGAAGCGTCACGCGTGAAGCGTCGGCAATTGTGAAATCGACTGCTACGTCTACATGTGCATCAGCAAGCGCACGCAAATCTTTAGCAATGGTGAGCCCGTGAGTGGTTGAACCTGGCGAACCAGGGTCAACCACTGCTACGAGTTCGAGATCAGGGTCGGCAGCTACGGCGTTGCACACCGTGGCACCCATGCGCCCTGCGGCGCCGATGACTCCGACCTTGATCATGTTGCGAGATTAGCCGTTAATGAAAACGACTGAGGCCCGAGATTTAACCGTTGAACTCGTTGTCGAATTCGTCTTCGAAACTTACGGAGACGGCATTGTCGACAGCTGGCTCGGCAGGCTTTGATCCACGGTTTGGCTCGCGACGAGCGCCACCGTCGTTGCGGCTTGAACCGCCACGATCATTGCCACCCCGACCACCACGGTCGTTGCCGCCGCGTCCGCCACGATCATTGCCGCCACGACCACCGCGGTCGTTGCCTCGGCCACCGTCACGTCCACCGCCACGCTCTGGGCGTGGGCCACGATCTCCGCCTTCGGATGGGCCGCTTCCGGAACCCTTCATTGGCTCGCCGTCGGGGCCGATGAGCGAAAGGCTCACTTTGCCACGGTCGTCGATGTCGTCTACGCGAACCTGCACTTCGTCGCCGATGTTGAGAACGTCTTCAACCTTTGCGATGCGCTGACCGTTGCCCAACTTGGAGATGTGCACGAGGCCGTCACGACCAGGAAGGATGTTGACGAATGCACCGAACTGCGCGATGTTGACAACGCGACCCGTGTAGGTTGCGCCCAAGTCTGCTGTTGGTGGATCGACAATGGCAAGAATGCGTGAGCGTGCATCTTCAACTTTGGCGTTGTCTGGTGAACCAATGGTGATGATTCCCGTTGCGCCGTCGTCGGAGACATTGATCTCTGCGCCGGTTTCTTGCTGAATGGTGTTAATGACCTTGCCCTTAGGCCCAATCACTTCACCAACTTTGTCCAATGGAATGGTGAAGGTAACGATCTTCGGTGCGCTTGCTGCAACCGTTGCACGTGGTGCATCAATTGCTGCGTTCATCACGCCGAGGATCTTGAGGCGAGCATCTTTTGCCTGCTGCAACGCAGCGGCCAAAACTTCGCTCGGGATTCCTTCGATCTTGGTGTCAAGTTGCAATGCGGTCACTGCGTCTGCGGTGCCGGCAACTTTGAAGTCCATGTCGCCGAATGCGTCTTCAGCGCCCAAGATGTCGGTGAGTGCGGTGTATTTGCCCTGATCGAAGATCAAGCCCATCGCGATACCGGCCACTGGGGCAATGATTGGAACGCCTGCGTCCATCAAGGAAAGGCTTGATGCACAAACCGACGCCATCGAGGTGCTGCCGTTGGACGACAACACTTCCGACACGAGTCGCAATGTGTAAGCAAACTTCTCTTGGTTTGGAACGACTGGGAACAAGGCGCGCTCTGCAAGTGCACCGTGTCCGATTTCGCGGCGCTTCGGGCTGCCTACGCGGCCGGTTTCACCGTTGGCCCATGGAGCCATGTTGTAGTCGTGCATGTAACGCTTCGATGTTTCTGGGGTGATCGAGTCGATCATCTGATTCATCTTCGGCATTGCCATGGTCAGAACGTTGAGCACCTGTGTCTCACCGCGCTGGAACAAACCCGTTCCGTGTGCGGTTGGAATGAGACCAACTTCTGCGGAAACTGCGCGCAAATCGGCAGGGCCACGTCCGTCGATACGGATGCCTTCGTCTACAACGCGCTTACGCACCAACTTCTTGGTGAGTGAACGAACTGCTTCTTTGATCTGCTTTTCCTGGCCTGGGAACTCTTCGGCAAGTGCGGTGAGTGTCTCGGCTGTTGCTGCATCAATTGCGGCGTTGCGATCGCTCTTCAGAGCAATGCGAATTGCTGGCTGCAATGTGGTGGTTGCAACACGCTCGACAGCTGCGAACAACTCGTCGGTGTAATCCAACACTGGTGTGTACTTCAGTGGCTCGATTGGGCCACGAGTAGCAATCACGCTGGCAACAAGTTGACGCTGCAACTTGATGGACTCTTTGATGAACACCTTGGATGCATCCAAGCCACTGGCAATAACTTCTTCAGTTACTTTCGGTGCGCCTTCTGCGTAATAGGTGAAACTCTTTTCGGTTCCGCCTGCTTCCACCATCATGACGGCAACATCGCCGTTGTCGAGTTCGCGGCCGGCAACAACCAATTCGAATGTGGACTCTTCGCCCTCTTCAAATGTTGGGTGTGCAATCCATTGACCGTCTTGGCTGAATGCCAAACGAACGGCGCCAATTGGGCCGTCGAATGGAATGCCGGAGATCATGAATGATGCGGATGCTGCGTTGATTGCCAACACGTCGTGCGGGTTGGTTTGGTCTGCACCGATAACCGTGATGACCACTTGTGTCTCGTTGCGGTAGCCATCTGGGAAAGCTGGGCGCAATGGTCGGTCGGTGAGTCGGCAAGTAAGAATTGCTGCCTGGCTTGGACGGCCTTCACGACGGAAGAACGAGCCTGGAATTTTTCCTGCTGCGTAAGCACGCTCTTCAACGTCCACGGTGAGTGGGAAGAAGTCGATGCCGTCACGCACGCCCTTTGCGGCGTTTGCTGTGGCAAGAACGGTGGTCTCACCAATCTTGGCGATAACCGCACCTTGCGACTGCAAGGCAAATTTGCCGGTTTCGAAGGTGAGTGTTTTGTCGGTGCCTGAAACAGGTGCCGATACTGAAATGGCGTCAGCCATGGGTATGTCCTTTCGTCTCTGACATGTCTGTTGACAATCGTTCAGAGTTTGAGGAACAACCGGTCGATTCCCAGTCGGCAATTTCGCAACGTGAGCCCGAATTGGCTCGCTGCGCTATCAGCGACTGACAACCGACTACTGGTTGTTCGTTATGTAGTTATTACTGAGGCGTGCGTTAGCGACGCAGACCGAGGTCTTCGAGCAGTTTTCGATACTTCTCGATGTCACGGGCCTTTACATAGTCAAGCATGCGGCGACGACGGCCAACCATCATTAAGAGGCCTCGACGACTGTGGTGATCTTTGTCGTGTGATTTGAGGTGCTCGGTGAGGCTGTTGATTCGCTCGGTGAGGAGTGCGATCTGCACTTCTGGTGAGCCCGTGTCGGTTGCATGTGAACGATGCTTGGCGATTGTTTCGCTTTTTGGGGCAGTTGCCACAGTATTGCCTTTCGTGTGCCCGCCGGATTGCGGGACCTGAGGTCGCTCTTCATCGGATGATGAGAAGCATCTCGCCGGCGCTGAAAGCCCCAACGGACCCCTCCAACCTACCGCTTCAGGGCCGCAATCCCCCCGCCTAACCACGGTCTATATAAGTAGTGTGAACTGCTGTGTTCACCGGGATCGTAGAAGAACTGGGCAAAGTAGCCGAGCGCAATGGCTCTCGCCTGCGCATCGAGGCGAACCTGGTGCTGCAGGGTTCCGGCCTTGGCGCATCCATTGCCGTCAACGGTTGCTGCCTCACCGTTGTTGCCACCGACGGAACATCATGGTGGGACGCCGACGTCAGCGACGAAACCTATTCGCGAACCAACTTGGGCTCCCTTCATGCAGGCGACCCAGTCAACCTCGAGCGACCGATGGCGCTTGGCGATCGACTCGGCGGGCACATGGTGCTTGGGCATGTTGATGCCGTTGGCCATGTAGTTGCGCCTGCACCAGATTTAGTAATTCGTATTCCGCGCGAGTACATGCACCTGATCGTTGAAAAAGGTTCTGTCACCGTTGATGGCATTTCGTTAACCGCATTCAACCTCACTAAAGACACCTTCAGCGTTGCGGTCATTCCACACACCACCGCCGTCACCACACTTGGTGTGCGCAAACCTGGCGACGCAGTGAATATCGAAATGGATGTGCTTGCGAAACATGTAGAGAAACTTGTTGCTCCGCATCGTTCGCGCACATCGTGGTGGCGCAGGTAGTCATGGCACGCGATCTTCCTGAGCTGCGAGAGAAGATCGATCAGATCGATGCCGCGATTGTTGCGCTGCTTGCACAACGAATGGAAGTGTGTCGCGAAGTTGCCGAGGTGAAGGCCGGAACCGCAACTGCAGTGATCCAACCGCAGCGAGTGCGCGAAGTACTCACCACTCGTCGGCAGTGGGCAATCAACAGCGGCGTCGATGCCGACTTTGCCGAGCAAGTGTTTCGCACCGTGCTGTCAGAGACGCACCGCATCGAAGTTGCTCATGAACGCGGCGAAGCTTCGCCAACAAAAATTGCCGACACGTTGCTGAGCGCGCTCGACACGGTTGCCGTTCGTATCGACCACGTTGTGGTTGCAGTGGTCGATTTGGCAACCGCTTCGGCATTTCTTACAACGCTTGGTTTTTCCATTGAGCAAACAGAGGATGCCGACATCGTTGCGGCAACGGCGGGCGGCGTGACAGTGGTGTTAGTTGGCCCAGGTAACGACCCAGCGGTTCGCGCGCATTTGGATGCGCATGGTTCTGGCGTGCAACACATTGCTATCGAAGTGCTCAATGCGGGCTTTGTGCAGCAGGCACTTGCGGCAGCGGGCGTGCCGCTCCTCACCGACGTGGTGGTTGACGCCGCAGGCCACGAACAATTGTTTACGGTGGTCGACCCGGCAACGGGTGTGCAGTTGGGTTTCATCAGCCGCACTGGTCATCGTGTGCCAATCAGTGGCCACAATGTGCGCGCGCTGTTTTCGGCACTTGGCAAGTTGTAGCCGTTCGTAACGGTGTAACACCCTTGGCGTAAGTTGTGCGGTAGTTCCTTCCCCTAGGCATTCATTACTAGTGCGGCATTGCCGCAGTGCGGGGTAACAGTGGACGACGACGATTCAATCGCTCAGGCAATGCAGCGCCTCGCCAACGTCGCTATCAACGAATGCGACGAACCCCATGTGCGTTCGGTGCTGGCGCAAATCGGGCAGGTGCAACAGTGGCTCGATCATCGCAAGGTTGCGCTCACCAGGCGGCTACAACAACTTGCCGTTGCCACGCCAAGCATCCAGCCACAACAGGTGCTCGCTAGCGCGACAAACATCTCGCGGCTCGAGGCCTACCGCGAGGTTTCGCGAGCCACCACACTTAGCCAATTCCCCCAACTAGAGCAAGCGTTCAACGAAGGCAACATCTCCACCGCGCACATCGACGCACTGTCTCGCGCCGCGCATCATCTCAACCCCGACGAACGCCAGCTGCTCGCGCAACGCAGCGAATGGCTCAACACTGTTGCAGCACATGCCACCCCCGACAATTTTGCGCGCGCGGTAAAAAGCGAAGTCGCGCGCCTTCACGCCGACGAAGGAATCACCACCTTGCAACGACAACGCCGCGACACCACGCTTCGTCACTGGGTCGACCGCGAGTCCGGCATGTTCCACATCAACGGCCGTCTCGACCCAGAGTGCGGGCTTCGCATCATCGGGCGCATCGATAACGCCGTCGAAACGTTGTTCCATGGCGCACTGCCCGACACTTGCCCTACCGACGATCGAAAGCACGGCCACCTCAATGCGCTGTCGCTTGTGGCGCTCATCGACGGTTCGGTCGCAGCATCATCCTCGCCAAATGCTCGTGCCGAGGTTTCCGTTGTCATCGATTTGCAAACACTGATGCACGGCATGCATCAACGTTCCGTCATCCGCACCGGCCACGACGTCGACTTACCCATTGAAACCATTCGCCGCATGGCGTGCGAAGCCGAAATCATTCCTGTTGTGCTTGGCTCCAACGGCGTGGTTCTCGATGTCGGTCGTGCAACACGGCTCGCTTCCCGATATCAACGCAAGGCACTGGAAGTGATGTACCCCACATGCGCAATCCCCCAGTGCTGCGTTCCTCATTCACAGTGTCAACCCCACCACATTCGCTATTGGCGCGACGACGGATCAACCGACATGAACAACCTGGTTCCGCTGTGTTCAAGCCACCACCGCAGTGTGCACGAGGGCGGTTGGAAGCTGAGCATGCACGGCACCGACCGGCAATTGGCCATTACAAGACCCAAGGATCATTTGTATGACATATCGTGATACAGTCATCTGCGTGTCAGACCTCGTGTCGTTTCGGATGGATACACAAACTCGGCGAGCTCTTCAGAGACTGCAGCAAATGGGCATGTCCCAGTCCGATGCGATACGACATGCAATTCAAGAATCGGCCGCCGCACTGCACCAGCCGAAACGACTGGCTGCCGAAATGGCTGCGCTCGAAGCCGACCCGATCGATCGTGCCGAAATGCTAAATATCGCCAAGTTCATGGAGGAACTTGGTGAATAGGGGCGACATCTACGCATTCAATCCGAAGAAGAACGGAACTCACGAAATACAAGGGAAGCGATTTGCCGTCGTATTGCAATCAGACAGTTTGCTTAATCGGTCCCTTGTCATTGTTGCGCCAACTTCTCAAAGTGCTCGCCCGGCGTCAATCAGGCCAGACATTCAGGTCCAAAACCAACCAACCAAAGTTCTTGTCGAACAAATGACCTCGGTTTCAATAGAGCGACTGGGCAAGCGAGTTGGACGAGTAGATATCGAAGATCAATGGGCAATCAATGACGCCATCGTTGCTGTGCTGGGGCTCAATTAATCACCAGCTATTAGTTGCGGCGGCTGGCCCTGTTGGCTATGGTGATGGTCGCACGACATCTACAAGGAACTTCGCCTCTCTAACACGGTGAAGCAACTTGGTCGGGCGCTGGCAGTCCAACTTCATACCGACCCTTTGGAGGGTTCAGTTGTCGATACGTCAGCGCGTCCTTGAATCACCCCTCGATCAGCTGTTGACTGAAGCGCGCGCCATCCGCGATGCGCACTTCGGCACTCGGGTTACATACTCGCCGAAGGTGTTCATTCCGCTCACCATGCTGTGCCGTGACAAATGCGGATACTGCACATTTGCGCAGCCACCTGCGCGGCTAGAGAACCCATACATGTCGGCAGAGCAAGTGCTGGCAATAGCAAAGCAAGGTGCACGCGCCGGCTGCCATGAGGCGCTGTTCACGTTGGGCGAACGACCAGAGCTGCGATACGACGTTGCAAAGAAGTGGCTCGCCGACAACGGATATGACTCCACAGTTCACTACTTGCACGACATGGCCCAGTTGGTGCTGCACGAAACTGGTTTATTGCCGCACGCAAACGCCGGCGCGTTGTACCGCGACGAACTGCAGATGCTTCGTTCCGTATCGCCATCGCAGGGAATGATGATCGAAACACTGCGCGACGATTTGGAATGCCACCGTGGCGCGCCCGACAAAATTCCGCAGCGACGCCTCGACACGTTGGAATGGGCTGGCGAACTACAGATTCCGTTCACCACAGGAATCTTGGTGGGCATTGGCGAGACACGTGAAGACCGCATCGATGCGTTGTTGGCTATTGCCGAGTCGCATGCACGACACGGACACGTCCAAGAAGTAATCGTGCAGAACTTTTTGCCTAAGCCACGCACCGGCATGCAACACGAAGCACCGTGCCCGCACGACGAGTACATGTGGTCGATCGCTGCTGCTCGCGTATTGCTTCCCCCAAGCATTCACTTGCAAGCACCGCCAAACTTGAGCGACGATTTTGGAGTGCTGCTCGACGCAGGCATCGACGACTGGGGCGGTGTCTCCCCCGTTACTGCCGACCACGTGAACCCAGAGCGCCCTTGGCCTGCACTCGACAAGTTGCGCGTAGCCAGCGAGGCACGCGGCAAAGTGCTTGCGCCTCGCCTCACGATTTACCCAGAGTTTGCAACACAGCCCACCAGGTGGCTTGCACCCGAGTTGCACTTCCCTGTGCTCGATCGCAGTGATGCCGAAGGCCTAGGCCGCGACGACCCGGGCCAAGTGTGGCCAGAGAAAGTAACTGCCGCCGACGTGGTTCACGATGGTGCGGAAGTTGTTTTGGTTGGGCACCGCTCCACGCAGTGGTATTCCGGCGCCAACAACCCAACGCCAACACTTGTTACGAACGAACACACCGACACCGTTACAGGGCGCGTTGCCGAAATCTTGCGCGGTGTCGAACTTGGTCACCGCATCAACGAACAAGAAATCGTTGATCTGTTTGCTGCTCGTGGCCCGGAGGTTCGAGCAATTGCCCGCGTAGCCGACAAACTGCGCTTTGATGCGGTGGGTGATGTTGTCACGTGGGTGCACAACCGCAATATCAATTACACAAATGTGTGCACGTTTAAGTGCAAGTTCTGTGGTTTCTCAAAAGGCCCACTCTCGCTCAATTTGCGCGGCACGCCATACCTGCTCACGCTGGAAGACATTGCTCAGCGCGCTAAAGAAGCGTGGGACATGGGCGCCACCGAAGTGACACTGCAGGGCGGCATTCACCCCGATTTCGATGGTGACTATTACATCCATGTTGCCCAAGCAGTGAAAGACGCAGTGCCAGATATGCACGTGCACGGATTCACCGCACTGGAAGT
>Ga0082207_1000797_pt1 | contig 16858 bp, 11 predicted proteins | sample LakMenEpi10Aug09_FD_71540 | JGI IMG/M metagenome (GOLD analysis project Ga0082207, IMG submission 71540)
CGGTCGTTGGAAGCAATGGAGCGTTGGGAGTTTCTTGGGCCTCGAGCGTTGTCGGTGCGCAGGCGGTGAGCGCAACGATGGCACTGGCGATCGTTCGACGAAAGGGGTTCATAGGTTGCTTGCTTTTGTTTTTGAATGAAGAGAGTTCGGTCAACTTCTGAAAAGTTCGAGAACCAGTCTCTACTGCAGAAACCCCCTGGTCAAGTCCCCAAGAGTGCGAGGTACAACCTCAGGGATTGGAGTGGAAATACTCTGGTGTTAGACTGGTTTTTTCAGCGTGAATTCGCTTGGAGCCCTAAGGACGCCAAGTACCTGCCGCCGCGCGTATGCCGACGGTCTGCTGCGTGAGACTCAGGTACCATGCGAGTTTTTCAGTACGTTCAGGCCCAAGGGGGTAACCATTCGGCCTCGTTGGGTTCGGATGATCATCTCCGAACGGAGCAGGAACGGTTCGACTTCGTCCTCGAGGGTGTCCGAGGAGATGCCCATGGTGTGGGCGATGGCCTCGAGGCCTGCGGGTCCACCTGCGAAGACTCGAACGATCGTTTCGAGGTACTTGCGGTCCTGGCGATCTAAGCCTTGCGAATCGATGCCGAGCATTTCAAGAGCGTTCTTGGCGATCGTTAAATTCACTCGGCCATCAGCCTTGCTCATCGCGTAGTCGCGGACCCACAGGAGTCGACCGTTGGCCACGCGAGGGGTACCTCGTGATCGCTTGGCGATCTCCATCAAGGCGTCGTGGGTAACCTCAACGCGAAGTTTATCCGCATTGCGCTCAAGGATGCGGACCAAGTCCTCTTGGGTGTAATAGCTCAGATGCTGTCGGATGTGGAACCGGTCACGGAGCGGACCGCTGAGCATTCCTGCACGAGTCGTCGCTCCGATGAGGGTAAAGGGTTGGAGTTTGAGATTCAACGTGCGAGCGTTGACCCCTTCGCCCAATACGATGTCGACTCGAAAGTCTTCCATGGCCGTGTAGAGGAATTCCTCGACCGGCTTGGGTAATCGGTGGATCTCATCGATGAACAGGACCGAGCGTCGTTGCAGGTTCGTCAGGTAGGGCAAGATTTCTTTAGGGGCTTTGAGACTCGGTCCGCTGGCCATTTCGACATGGACGCCGAGCTCCTGGGGGATGCAGACAGCAAAAGTCGTCTTGCCGAGTCCGGGCGGTCCGTCGAGCAAGATGTGCCCGAGGGGATCCTCGCGTTTATTGGCCGCATCGATGGCGATTTTCAGAACCTCCATGACTTCTCGCTGGCCGATCATTTCGCCGATCCGCTTGGGGCGCAGGACCGAGTCGTTTTCCGAGCGGGTCGCCCCGAGTCCGAGGGGTTTGCCCGGGTCGACTTTACTTGGGGCGACTTTACTTGGCTCGGCTTGGTCCTGGTCGGAGTGGTCCGAGTCTACTTGGTCCGAGTCGGAATGGTCCTGGTCGCTCAGATCGGCTTGCGATTCGAACGGAACGTCGGTCGGGTCGCTTGGAACAGCCTTCTTTCCAGAGCCCTTGCCGGGCTCTTTAGCGGGCTCTTTGGCATGGTCGCCTGGCCCAATTTTTCGCTCGCGCACCATTTCCTAAAGCCTTAGCTCCTAGAGGTTTTAGCTATGTTTCCTTGCTGGCCCATCCGTACTGGTCCATCCTTGCTGGTCCACCTTTGCGGTGCAGTTATAGCAGATACGGGAGTTATGGTTCTCGGGGCTCGGTAAGTCAAGACGAGGGGTTAATTATGCAAAAAATAAGGATTTCTTGGAACGATTGCCCAACTTCGCTCTCTTTTCCTTAAGCTTTTCTCTAGGATTTTCCGTATTCTTACGAAGGGACGTCTTGCGCGCCCATCCGAACCGTCCTGCGGAGTAAGCTTGGCAGTCCGGCGGAGCATCCTGGCGGAATATTTAGTGAATCGAAGGATCGAATCAGAGGCACCCAACCTTGAGAAACCCAATCTTGAAAAACAGCAACTTGAAACTCGGTCTGGAATCCTTGGAATCGCGTAAGCTCTGTGCGGTCGATTTGTCGGTCGATTCTCCGATAGAGTGCTTTGTGGGCCACCTTCCTTCATTCGCCATGGTGCCGTCGGCCAGCGGCGAGACTCGCCGACTTGCTGCCGATGTCGATGGAGATGGTCGGGTCAGTCCTATCGATGCGCTTCGCGTGATCGACGCTTTGAATCGCGTCGGTACGTCGCGACCGGTTTCGGGTGGCGAAGGAGAGCAAGAGCCGATTGGAAGTCTTGATACCAACAGCGACGGGTCGTTGAACCCGATCGATGTGTTGGTCGTGATCGATGCGCTCAATGCTTTTGAGGGCTTCGAGGCGACTGCCTTTGAGGATGTAGAAGCTACGGCTTACGAGACCGATGTGGTCTTCGAGGAATACGATACTGAGTTTGATTTTTCTTGGGTCAAGCGGGGTGGGATCGACGATGAGTTCCCTCTGTTCCTCGACGAGCGATTCGAGCTTTTTGCTTACGAGGATTTCTCTGATGAATTCACTAGGGAATTCTCAGAGGAGTTCGCTGAGTTCACCGAGCTCTACCCTGTCTATGCGACCACGGGGGTAGGTTCCACTGGACTAATGAATGTAGCCATGTTTTCTCAGAACGGTCCCCTTGGGCATGCGATGCGCAAGAACATGTTGGAAGACGCGGGTCTTGAGCCTGCGGTTGTCAGTTACTTTTCGAGCAATTTCCTTCGTGGATTTGCACGCTAGGAATCTCCAAGCATCGCGTTGGATTTCTTCCTGGGATGGTTTACACTGAGGGCTCCGTGTGAGAAACGCGGAGCTTTTTTGTTGACTGTTCCCACCACATAGGATTCCATTGCTATGCGTCCTCGAACGATCGCCAACTCGTTTCTGCTCTCAGTTTTGGTTTTGCCGGCGTGCGATTTGGTTTCAGGCCAAGAAATCAAAGAGAACTTCATCGCTTCGGGGATGTCGCAAAAGATGGGTGGGTATCGCCCGATTCGCGCTGCGATGAGCGACGATGCCAAGGGGATCGATAAGACACCCGAAGGACTGACGGCTCCGAAGTTTGGTAAATTCGAGCTCGATGGGAAGAGTTGGGCGTTCATTCTCGATGAGCCTGAGGATGGCAAAGCGACCCTGTATATCGATGCGAATCAAGATGGCGATTTGACGAATGACCCTCAGGTCGAATGGACGATGCGCAAGCAGGGTGAGTTTAGCACTTACAACGGCTCGGCGAAAATCGAGTTGAACAAGGATCAAGCTGGCGCGTTGGGGATGTACCGTTTTGATCCCAAGGATCCGAGTCGTGCCCAGCTCAAGGACGCGCTGATGTATTACATCGACTTTGGTACCGAGTTCCAAATGGAGATCGACGGCAAAGAGTTCAAGACCTTTGCTGCTGGCCCATTGGCTCCCAACGCGATGCTTCCGATGGACCGAAACGGCGACGGACGCGTGAGCCGCAATTACGAGATGGTGCGTCTGGGAACACCGTTTAACTTCACCGGCAAGACCTATGTTCTCGAGGCCGTCGATGGCAAGCTATCGTTGAGCAAGTCCGAGACCGAGTTGCCCGAGATGCCAATGCCACCGGATCTGCGACTTGGTCAAAAAGCCTTGGAATTCACGGCCACGACGATGGACGGCAAAGAGGTGCGTTTTCCTCAGGACTACAAGGGCAAGTTGGTGATGCTCGACTTCTGGGCGACTTGGTGCGGTCCTTGCATCCGTGAGATTCCGAACATGAAGAAGGCTTACGATGCCCATCATGAGAACGGCTTCGAAATCCTTGGGGTCAGTTTTGACCAAGAGAAGATGGAGGAGAAGATCAAGGAGTTTCTCGAGAATCGCGAGTTGCCTTGGGCGCAGATCTACGAGGGCAAGTACTGGGAGACCTCGTTGGGCAAGATGCACGACGTCAGTGGGATTCCGTTCGTGTTATTGGTCGACGGGGACACCGGGGTGATTTTGGGGACGGCCCAAGAGCTCCGCGGTGAGGGTCTCAGCGATTTTATCGCTGAGAAGCTCGAGAAGAAAAAAGGATCGAACTGATCCTTGGAATTCGGGGCTCGAGCTAGATAGGCTTGAGCCAATGATGCTTGATAAATCAGTTTAGGCTAATTTGGCTGCAGTTGATCATGGTGGGCCTCGTTGGCTTGGCGGGGACCGACAAGGTTCCAGGCCAAGCCCATGCGGGCCAGGATGTTGATGAACCACCAGGATGGATCGAATTCAAACCAGCGGTGTCCATGTTGGGCACTTCGCTGGTCTGCATGGTGGTTGTTGTGCCAGCCTTCGCCGAACGTCAGGTAGGCGACCCACCAAGAGTTGGTGCTGTTGTCCCGGGTTTCGTAGTTGCGATACCCCCATTTGTGGCAGACCGAATTGACGGCCCAGGTGACATGGAGGGTGAAGATGGTCCGGACGATGACTCCCCAGGTAAACCAAGAAGCGGCCAACCAGAGAGCTTGGGCGTTGCTGCCCGTGGTGGCCAGTCCAAAGAGATATCCGAGTCCGACGAGGATCGCTGCGTGGGTGACATAGACCCAGAACCACATGAGGTTTCGCTCGAGTTTGAAGTAGAACGGGTCACGCAATAGGTCGCGGACGTAGCGTTCGAAGTGCACCACGCCGTCGTGGCGTCGGTCGACGAAGAGCAACCAGCCGACATGTCCCCAGAGGAAATCGACCCATGGGGAATGGGGGTCGGGTTGATGATCGCTGTGTTGGTGGTGCATGCGATGGATGGCGACCCAGCGCGCGGGTGAGTCTTGGAGGGTGCAGATACCGCACAGTGCGATGAAATGCTCAAGACGTTTGGGGCATTCGAATCCGCGGTGGGTCAGGAGTCGGTGGTAACCGATGGAGACCCCTAGGCCGTCGAATAGAATGTGGGCCATGATCCCGACGACCAACCCACTCCAGGAGAAGAGGCTTGGGAAAAACGCCAGGACTCCTAGGAGGTGGACTGTCAAAAGAGACAGCGCGTAGGGCCAGTAGACGGTAAGGGGTTGGGTTTCGACCGGGTGGTCGAGTTGTTTGCTTCGTTGCAACATTGAAAGACATCCTTGTTTTTCATGGTGTTACTTGCTGTCAGAGGATCCTGTATCCAAGACTGCCATGAAGGCTTTTTGGGGGATATCGACCGAGCCGATCGATTTCATCCGCTTCTTGCCTTCCTTCTGTTTAGCCCACAATTTCCTTTTGCGGGTGATATCGCCACCGTAGCATTTGGCGGTGACGTTTTTGCGGAGAGCCGGGACGGTTTCCCGTGCGATGACTCGCGATCCGATGGCGGCTTGGACGGCCACTTCGAACATGTGTCGGTCGATTTCTTCCTTGAGTTTTTTGACCACAGCGCGACCTCGTCGATCCGAGTCTCGGCGGTCGCAGATGATGCTCAAGGCATCGACGCGTTTGCCGTTGACGAGGATATCCATACGTACCAAATCGGCTTCTTCGTAGCCGATGATTTCGTAGTCCATGGTGCCATAGCCACGGGTTGCACTTTTCAATTTGTCGTGAAGGTCGTAGATGACTTCAGCGAGCGGTAGATCGTAGCTGACCATGGCGCGCGTTCCCGAGAGGTATTCGTTGCCTCGGAGGATCCCGCGTCGGTCTTGGCAGAGTTTCATGGTCACTCCGATGTATTCGGTCGGCAGAACGAAGTTCACGCGGACGATCGGTTGGCGGAATTCTTCGATGTCGCCCGACTCGGGGACTTCTTGAGGGCGGTGGATTTCAAGCCGTTCCCCGCCGCGTTTGATGATTTCGTAGGTCACATTCGGTGCGGTTTGGACTAGGTCGATATCGCATTCGTTCTCGAGGCGTTGCTGGATGATTTCCATGTGCAGGAGGCCGAGGAAACCGCAGCGAAAGCCGAATCCGAGGGCTTCGCTCGTCTCGGGAGCGAATTCGAACGAGGGGTCGTTGATCGAAAGTTTTTCCAAGGCATCTCGCAGTTCGGAGAAGTCTTGTCCATCGCTCGGATAGAGGCCGCAGTAGACCATGCGTTTAGGGGGTTGGTAACCTTCGAGCGGTTCGACTTTGTCGTTGTTGGCATGGACAACGGTATCGCCGATACGGACTTCTTTGAGGGACTTGATATTGCAGATCAAGTAGCCGACTTCGCCGGCGGTGAGTTTATCGACTGCCCTGCGTTCGGGGACAAACTGGCCGAGTTCGAGGACTTCGTGGTTGACCCCGGCTCGGTAAAACCGGACCTTGTCCCCCCGTTTGACTTCTCCCGACATGAGCCGCACGTAGGTGATCGCTCCTCGGTAGTCGTCGTAGTGGGAATCGAACACCATGGCCTGTAGGTGTCCTGTGGGGGTTCCCGATGGGGGAGGGACGCGTTCGACGATGGCCGCAAGGAGTTCATCGATTCCGATGCCAGCTTTTCCCGAGCATTTGACGATTTCCGTCGGGTTGATCCCGAGGATATGGTTCATTTCGGTGGTGACTTCGTCGACTCGGGCGTGGTTGAGGTCGATTTTGTTGATGACCGGAATGATTTTCAGGTCGTGGTCCATGGCCGAGTAGGCGTTGGCGACGGTTTGGGCTTCGACGCCTTGGAAGGCATCGACCAGGAGCAAGGCTCCTTCGCAGCAGGACAACGAACGGGAGACTTCGTATTGGAAGTCGACGTGGCCGGGGGTATCGATGAGGTTCAGCTCGTAGAGCAGGCCTTTGTAGATGTACCTGAGCGATACGGCTTTGGCTTTGATGGTGATTCCGCGTTCGCGTTCAAGATCCATCGCATCGAGGAGTTGCTCCTTCATCTTGCGGATTTCGACGGTTCCGGTCCGTTCGAGCAAGCGGTCGGCCAGGGTGCTCTTACCGTGGTCGATATGAGCGATGATGCAGAAGTTTCGGATCCGTTCGATCGGGACATCGCCGGTAGTTTTTAGTTCTTTTCCGTTCATAGTGCTTTATGGTAGTCGCAACGGGCGATTCCCGCAGCGCCAATGTACCCCGCATCGGCCCCAAGGCTGGCAAATTCTATGTGGGTGCCCGCTTGGACATATTGAAACGTTCGGGCTTCGAATCCCCTCCGGACCGATTCGAGGAACCGCTGGCCGGTCGGCGATTTCGAGCCTCCGAAGTTCATAGCCCCACCCAGGACGACCAGACCCGGATCGACCATATGGACCATGCTGGTGATGCCGATAGCGAGGTAATCGCCGGTTTGCTCGATGAATTTCAAGCTCCAGGGATCTCCTTGCTCGGCGGCTTCGAAGATCCGCTTGGCGGTAATCTTGTCGATTTGGGATGCCAGAATGCTCTTGGCACCGGCCTGGAGCTCCTCGCGGGCTCGGGCCGTGACCCCCGAAGCGCTCGCATAGGCTTCCAGATGGCCTCTGCCTCCCCCCCAAGCACACAGGCGGGCCTCGGGACTCGGATCGATGATCATGTGCCCGCATTCTCCGCCGAAGCTGTTGCGACCGACGACCAGCTCGTTGTCGATGATGACCCCTCCGCCGACCCCCGTACCGAGGGTCAGAAGGACCATGCTATCGTGGATTTTCCCTGTTCCGATCCAGAATTCTCCAAAAGCAGCCGCATTGGCATCGTTGGCGTAGGACACCGGGAGTTTGAGCGACTCTTCGAGCGATTTGACGATCGGAAAATGATGCCAATGGGGATGGTTCGGTGGCTCGATCAACATGCCTTTTCGGATGTCTTGGCTACCAGGTGTACCTAATCCGGCTCGCACGACACGCGATGGGTCCAGGCCGAGCTTTCCGACGATCCCCCGGCAAGCTTCCGCGACGCGTCGCATCGCATCGGCCGGGCCTTGGGGTTCAAGCGTATCGATCGCACTGTACCCGAGCGTTGCTCCTTGGTCGTCGGTCAAACCGATCTTGATGCCGGTGCCCCCGACGTCAATCCCGAAGAAGTAGGGGGATTGGGCTTGATCGAGCGATATGGTTTTTTGTTGGGTCATGATGGAGAAGAAAAGAGGGGGCGGCAGAAGGTTCGGGCGGAGAAAAGTTGGAGTGGAGAGAGTCGATAGCTAGATGAACAGTGGGACGGGGAAAAGGGCTGTTCGGCGATTTTACGGGGCAATTGCTGGTTTCTTGTTTTTCGTACTCGATGGGTTGCATCGACTAGGGTCGAACGCCAATTGCAAAGCGATTGAGAGCGTTAGCAGTCAGGACATTGACCGGATCGGTCTCGGAGGCGCCTTTCGAGTACGAGTACCATTTCATTGAGTACGAGTACGAGTACGACCAAGAGGATCCATTTTTAGTCACTACGATACCTGGAAAACAGAGAAAAGTAGTGCCTGTCATTGTAGGGGATCGCTCGTCGGTGGGCTACTCAATGAAATGGTACTCGTACTCGATGCTGTATCGTCGAGTACGAAAAGCCAGGGAAAACATCGATTGAAACTCCGACAAATGCGAATAGCGCAACTTCAAAGTGCGAACTCGGGGAGTTGGGCGTGTTCGGTTCTAAGAGAAATTCAGCTTGGGGGAAATCACGTCGAATCCATGGTAGAATATGGGAGAATGTTGAACACCTTGCGACATCGGCGCCGTGAGCGCTCGGGTCGTCGGATCCGTTTGTGAACCCGTTCGGTGGTTTTTTTATGCGTGAATACCTCCGTTGGACATGGCTCTTGAGCTTGATTTGGACTTTGCTCTTGGGGCTCGGAAGCCAAGCCCAGGAGGCAGAGGGTTTGGAGTATTTCGAGACCAAGGTTCGTCCGATACTGGTCGAGCACTGTTACGAGTGCCATAGCGGGTTGGAGAAGCAGGGTGGGTTGCGATTGGATCATCGCATGGGGATCCAGAGGGGAGGGGATTCCGGACCCGCTTTCGACTCGGACCGACCGGCCGAGAGTCTGTTGCTCCGGGCTGTGGGTTACCAAGATTCGGACTTGCAAATGCCTCCGAGCGGGAGGCTTGGGGATGCTCAGGTCGCGATACTAGAGAAGTGGATTTTGTCGGGAGCTCCAGATCCTCGAACGAATGCCAGCGGAGGAATGACTGAGGATCTTTCCAGCGAGCAGGGCAAACCCACGGGGATGAGTATCCAGGAGGGGCAGTCCTTTTGGTCGATGCGTCCCTTGGGGTCGGTATCGATTCCGACACCGGTTCGGGCCGATTGGTGCCGAAATCCGATCGATGCGTTTGTCTTGCAAGCTTTGGAGTCCAAGGGACTTCGTCCGGCCCCGCCGGCTTCGGATCGGGAATTGCTGCGACGTTTGAGTATGGATTTGATCGGGTTGCCACCGGAACCGGCCGAATACCGGGCTTTTGAACAAGACACTGCACCCGAGGCGATCGACCGTCAGATCGATCGCTTGCTCAGTTCCCCGCAGTATGGGATTCGGTACGCTCGGCATTGGCTTGATGTGGCGCGTTACTCGGACTCGAACGGACTGGATGAAAACATCGCCTACGGGAACGCTTGGCGTTACCGTGATTACGTGGTTGAGGCCTTCAACAAGGACAAGCCATTCGATCGATTCATCGAGGAGCAGATCGCCGGAGACTTGTTGCCCGATGCGAGTCTTGAGAGCAGGATCGCAACGGGCTACTTGGTCTTGGGGGCCAAAGTCTTGGCCGAACCCGATCGGGACAAACTGATGATGGACACGATCGACGAGCAGATCGATACGATCGGAAAGACTTTTATGGGCATGACGATCGGTTGCGCTCGATGCCACGACCATAAGTTCGATCCGATCAAGCAGCGGGATTACTATGCCCTTGCGGCAATATTCAAGGGGACGAAGACCTTTGGCGATAGCAATTTCGGTGCGATCAAGCACTGGAACGAGATCTCGTTTGCCACCGAGGAGGAGAAAGCGAACGTCAAGTCGGTCGAAGCACAGATCGCCGAGAAGAATGGGGTTTGGACGAAACTCAAGAACGAAGCGATTGGCAAGTTGCGTCAGAGGGTCAAGCAGCAGGCAGCCGACTACTTAGCGATCGCATCGACGTTGACCTCGGAAGCGACCCTCAATGAGTGGCAAAGCGCGGGCCAGGAGCTTGGGTTGCATCCTCGGGTGCTAGCCAATTGCCGCCGATACTTGGACAACCACCGTCATACACCGATGTTCGAGAAATGGCATGCTTTAGCAGGCCTTGGGGACATCGCTGGGATTCGAGCCCACTATCTAGCCCTATTCGAACGCGTGGAGCTTGAGTGGGAGAAGGCCAAGTCAACCGATCCTCAGATCAAGAGGCTTGAGGATCCGGAGCTTGAGGCTGCTCGCATCGCCTTGTCCGATGCGGGTGGATTTCTCGCTATACCGGCCAAGATGGAGCATGCTTTGGATGACGAGAGTCTCAAGCAGATCCATGAGTTGGCCGAAGTCGCTAGGGTCTTCGAGAGCAGCGCTCCGGACGAATCGTCCGCGATGGGAGTCGGGGACAAAGGGGTTGTCGATGGACTGGCGCTCCACATTCGCGGAAGCTATCGGAACCTTGGTGATTTCGTGCCACGGGGATTTCCGAGTGTGATGGTCACTCCGGGCACTGCGCCGATTTTTGGGCGTCAGGGGAGTGGCCGTTTGGAGTTAGCACGGTGGCTCGCATCCCCAAGTCATCCCTTGGTAGCTCGGGTGATCGTCAACCGGGTTTGGCGTTGGCATTTTGGAAGGGGGCTTGTCGAGACGACGGAAAACTTCGGCGTCCTGGGGGATCGGCCTTCGCATCCGGAGCTTCTGGACTATTTGGCCAGATGGTTTATCGAATCGGGTTGGTCGATCAAGGAGCTCAATCGTCTGATTTTGAGTTCGGCGAGCTATCAGATGTCGAGCGTTCATCCCGAGCCCGAGTCGGCTTTGGCCAACGATCCTGAGAATCGGTTGCGTTGGTACTTTTCCCCACGGCGATTGGAGGCCGAGCAGTTAAGGGATTCGATCTTGTTTGCCTCCGGCGGTCTGGATTTGCGGTTGGGAGGCAAGTCGGTCCCGCTGAGGAATCGGCAGTTTGTGTTCGATCACACGTCGATCGACCACACCAAGTACGAGAGTGCCCGCCGGACGGCTTATTTGCCCATCATCCGCAACCATTTATTCTCGCTCTTGGAGCAATTTGATTTTCCGGATCCGACGATGCCCGTTGGAAGTCGAAACACCAGCACGGTATCTTTGCAGATGCTCGTGTTGATCAATGCCGACTGGATTGTCGATTCGGCTCGCCGACTTGCCCAGCGCAGCGAGGCTTACTCCAGCGAGCCGCCTGGGCGTGTCGATTGGTTGTTCGAAGAGGTCTTGGGTCGCCGGCCCGAGCCTTACGAGCGGCAGAGGCTTTTGGAGTATGTCATGGGTCAGCCCGACGAGAGCGCATCGCGTTGGGAGCAAGTCGCGCACAATCTATTGGTTTGCAGTGAGTTCCTTTATGTTCCCTAAAAGTATGTTCCACCAAAGCCAGCAAGAGCCGGGTTACCTTAGGAACCATTGCGTTGGGGGCCATTCGCCGGATATCCAGTCGGGTTTCCAGCCGGGTTTCCAGTCGGGCCAGACCCCTACATCGGGAAATTTGTTGTTGGCCTCCAGCAGGCGTCGAGTGCTTGAGTCGACGGCTTTGGGGTTCGGCTACTTGGCCCTACGAAGTCTTTTTGGCGACACGAACGCGATGGGTCAGGACCCGACGGGTCCATCGGCCGGTGGGCTGTCGGGTTCGAGCGGCCCGCATCTGAGACCGCGAGCCAAGCGGATTGTGTTTTTGTTCATGAAGGGTGGGCCTTCGCACATCGACACCTTTGACCCGAAACCCTCATTGACTCGCGACGACGGTAAGCCACCACCGTTCGAGCTTCCTCGAGTGGTGTTTGCTCAACAAGGAAATTTGCTAAAGTCGCCCTGGGCATTCTCGCAGCATGGGCAAAGCGGCTTGCCGGTCAGTGAGCTTTTTCCGAACGTGGCCAAGCACATCGACAAGCTTTGCGTGTTGCGTTCGCTGCATGGAAGCAATCCGGCCCATGGAGGCGCGTTGCTGAAGATGCACACTGGGAGCGACCAGTTCGTCAGGCCCAGCATGGGAGCTTGGATCACCTACGGACTTGGGACGGAGAATCAGGACTTACCGGCGTTTGTGACGATCTGTCCGACCTTAGCGCACGGAGGGGTGAATAATTGGGGGTCGGCATTCCTGCCGACGTATTGCCAGGGGACACCGATTGGCAATGCGAGTCAGCCGGCTAGGCAAGCTTCGGTGCAGCATATTGTTCATCCGAGTCTCGATCGAGTTTCGCAGAGAAAGCAATTGGACTTGTTGGCCAAGATGAACGAGGATTTCTCGAAGGCCTATCCCAACGAGGCTTCGATCGCTGGGCAACTGGGAGCTTACGAGTTGGCGTTTCGGATGCAATCGAGTTTGCCAGAGATTCAGGATTTGCAGACCGAGACCCAAGCGACCTTGCGACTCTATGGACTGGACGATCCGGTGACAGAGAATTTTGGCCGTCAGTGCTTGATGGCGAGGCGTTTTCTCGAGCGAGGGGTTCGGTTTGTACAGGTCACCCATAGCGATAGCGAGGTGCAGTGGGACCAGCATTCGGATTTGTACCAAGGGCATACGAAGAATGCGGCGGAGGTCGACAAGCCGATCGCGGGATTCCTGGCCGATCTTGAGCAGCGAGGATTGCTCCAGGACACCTTGGTGTTATGGGGCGGAGAGTTCGGTCGTACACCGACATCCCAAGGCAACGGACGGGACCATAATCCGCATGGATTTTGTATGTGGATGGCCGGAGGGGGTGTCAAGGGTGGCTATGCTTATGGAGCCACCGACGAGTACGGATACTATGCCAGCGAGAAGAAGATGCACGTGCATGACTTGCACGCGACGATTCTTCACATCATGGGTTTGGATCATGAGCGGTTGACTTATCGGTATGCCGGTAGGGATTTCAGGCTTACCGATGTTGCGGGCCAAGTCGCCCATGAGATTTTGGCTTAGAGAGTCTTCAGGTACTCGAGCAGATCGGACTTTTGCTCCTCGGTCAGTTCGTCTGGGTAATCGTGGCCTTGGGCTGATTTTCCGGTGACTTGGGTATCGAAGTACCAGCGGCGATCGGCGTTCGAGAGTTTGGCGGGGACCTCTTCGAGGGTCTCGACGACCAGACCGATCGATTCTTCGTCGAGTCCCATCGCGATGCGTCTCCAGACTTTGGGGCGTTCTTGGGGGTGGAGCAGATGCCAGAGGGTCGGGACACTACCGTTGTGCAAGTAGGGGGCCGAGGCCCAGATTCCGTCTAGGGGAGGGGCGACGTATCCGGCGACTCGGGTGTAGGTCGATTGCTTACCGTAGTCGGCAAACCAGCTTTGGCCGTACGAGTCGCGATGCTTGGCCGTGAGGGAATCGAAGCGGACGCGATCGGTGTTGATGTCCTCGATATCGACCATCAGTTCGGGGTATTTGCCGACGTTTCGATTGGTCGACTCGGAGGCTTGGTACGTTCCGTGGCATCGCGCACAGTGGTCTTGAAAGACCACGGCACCTTTTTGGGACTTTGCCGCGTCGATCGCCAGTGGGAATTTCGGGGGGCGGAGTTCTTCGAGGAAGCGGTAGACTTCGCGAAAGTCTTTTTCCCAGAGACGGAATTTGTCGGGCCCATTTTGGCGAACCAGCATGAATTGCATGAGTCCTTTGTGGCCTTTTTCGGCAAAGCCATCGATGTACAGATGGGACTTGCGGTAGAAGTGCCACCAGGGTGGGGCGTCCATATCGTGGTGGACCATGGGTGCGGGTATACGGTTCGTGTGGATATTCAGATCGGCGTCGCGAAAGTTCATCAGAGCCACGCCGAACATGACGGCGTTGCTCGTGCCGTTGGAGGTTCCCAGGGGCATGACCATCGAGCCGAGGTCCATTTGGGCCAGAGGTTTGCCGAGTTTGAACTTGGTCTTCCGGATTTTCTCGGTCAGCGATTCAAGGGCATAGGTCGTGTTGGGGGCTCCGGGATAGGTTGCACCGTAGAGGTTCCCACCGTGGCAGGCAAAGCAGTTCATCACGTACTGGCCTGTGGGAGTCACGACGTACTGCAGGGGGCGTTTGGGGTCCTCGGGGCGAGCCGAAAGGCCGTGGGCAAGCCAAGTTGCTTGTCGAGTAATTTTCTCGAGGGGAAGATCCAAAAAAGGCCATCGATGATCGAGTGCATCGACGCCCTTGAGGACTTCTTCGTCGAAGTCGGCAGGCAGGTAGACTTTTTGGGTCAATCGTTCGTATCCGGCTTTGGCTTTCCAGGACATCGAATTTTCGAGCGTTTGGTATTGGCTCCGGAGGCTCGCTTCGATGGCATCACGGTTCTTGGTTCGCGAGTCTACGAAAGCCTTCAGGTCGCCGGATTTCGGAGCGGCGGTGGGGTTGGCCGGTGCGTTGTCGATCGGATCTTGTGCCAGAGCATAGGCCCCTAGGCACGCAAAGAGGATGGCCGAGCCCGTTAGGCGGATAAGTTGAGCGGGTGCTGAGGACACAGGTGCGATCTTTTTGCCAGGGGCGGGTTCCATTGGGCCGTTTCTCCGATTTTGCGGGTACCTACGTATCATAGCAAACCGAAAAGATGGGTGAAAAGTTCAATGGAAAACGCCTTAGGCTTGGGAAGTTTTTGGAATCCAATAGAATGCTGGCCGCTGTGAGTGTGAAGCTGGGTGTGTATTTCCGTAGGCAAATGGCCATAAGGTGATCCAACGAGATGCGAGTATTAGTGGTTGGCAATGGTGGACGAGAGCATGCGTTGGCTTGGAAGATCCGACAAAGTCCGCGACTGACACGTTTATGGATTGCCCCTGGGAATGCAGGCACGGCGCTTGAGGGAGAAAACGTTGCGATTTCGGCTGACGACATCGCTGGTTTGGTGCGCTTTGCGAAAAAGGAGTCGGTCGACCTTGTGGTCGTTGGGCCTGAGTTGCCTTTGACACTTGGGTTGGTCGACGCGTTGGAGCAGGAGGGGATACGAGCTTTCGGCCCATCGAGGGCCGCTGCCCAGCTTGAGGGTAGCAAGGTGGCATGCAAGCAGGCTTTGCGCAAGGCCGACGTACCGACAGCCGAGTACCAGGTCTTTTTGGATGCCGACAGTGCGACGCGCTATGTCAAGGCTCGATATCCAGGGGAGCGGGACAAGGCGGCACTGGTAGTCAAGGCCGACGGTTTGGCCAGCGGCAAGGGGGTGATCGTCTGTTCGCGTCGCGAGCAGGTCCTCGAGGCGATCGACCGGATGGGTAGGAAGATGGAGTTTGGCAAGGCGAGTTTGCCGATGGTCATCGAGGAGCGTCTCGAGGGTCAAGAGGTGAGCGTTTTGGCGATAACCGATGGTCGAACGATCCTGCCATTGCCCCCGGCGCAGGATCACAAGGCGGCTTACGATGGCGACCAGGGTCCCAACACCGGAGGCATGGGGGCTTATTCACCCACGCCTGTGATCGACGCGGAGTTGCTCGAGACGGTGGAGGACAAGATTTTGGTGCCGACGATTCACACGATGAAGCGGAGTCGCAAACCGTTTCGGGGGGTACTGTATGCGGGGTTGATGTTGACCAACAATGGTCCTAAGGTACTCGAGTACAACGTTCGTTTTGGGGATCCGGAGTGCCAACCTATATTGATGCGTTTGCAGAGTGACTTGCTCGACGTGCTCGAGGCGACCGTCGACGGACGGCTAGGAGAGATCGACGCCCCGATATGGGACATGCGTCCATCGATTTGCGTGGTGATGGCAAGTGCGGGGTATCCTGGTCCTTACACCACGGGCCAGGAGATTACGGGTTTGGATGCAGCCGCAGAGATTCCCGACGTGAAGGTCTTTCATGCTGGCACTGCGATGCAGGATGGCAAGGTGGTCACGACGGGAGGCCGGGTGCTTGGGGTCACGGCCCTTGGCGACAGCTTGGCATTGGCCAAGCTGAACGCTTATAAGGCGGTCAAGGAGATCCGGTGGCCTGGAGCTTGGTGTCGCAAGGACATCAGCGACAAGGCCTCGGCTCATTTTCTCGCATCGGGTCGTGGGGATTAGTTTTAGACGTCGAGATTTCGAACGCTCAGTGCGTGTTTTTCGATGAACTCTCGTCTTGGTTCGACTTTGTCCCCCATGAGGACACGGAACATTTCGTCGGCGGCGGCCGCATCGGTGAGTTCGATTTTGACCATGGTTCGGTTGGAGGGATCGAGGGTTGTTTCGCGGAGTTCTTCGGCGTTCATTTCCCCGAGACCTTTGAAGCGGGTGATGGTCAGTCCTCGTCGACCGCTTTCGCGGATGGCTGGCAGCAGGGCGCGTAGGTCTTCGATGCCGATGAGGTTTTCCTCACGTTCGAGATAGAAACGCGAGTCGGTCGCACCGGTACGTTCTTTGGGGATCAGGTCGGAGATAGAAAAGCCGTGTTGCGCGAGTTCTTGGAGTCCGGTATTGATGGTTCGGACTTCGAAGATTTCGGAGATGTGAGCGGCTCTCGGGGAGGCCACATCGCTTGAGGGTTCGGAGTTGACGATCTTTGAGGTTTCGCTCGAGGTGCTTTCGACTTGGATTTGTCGGCGCACGAGGAATTCGTCGAGTTTATCGCGGGTGACGAACCAGTGGTCTTCGGGGCCTAGATCGAGGTGGAAGACTGGGAGTCGTTTGGTTTCTGGGTCCATGCGTTCGGCGTGGACTTTCAGGGAGATTCCTCTTCGTTCGAGGGTCAGGATGGCTTCTTCGAGCGACGAGAGGGAGCGGCACAGCGAGTGCATGCTATCTCCTTGGACTTTGGATCCATCTTCTCGGACCAGAGAGCTATCGCCGAGACCTTTTTCGAGGAGTTGGGTTTTCATTTCCTCTTCGGATTGGACGTAGTATTTTTCTTTTTTGCCTCGGACGACACGGAACAGGGGTGGTTGAGCCAGGTAGACGGGTCCACCTGCGACGAGTTGGTACATTTGGCGGTAGAAGAAGCAGAGC
>Ga0082207_1000798_pt1 | contig 16849 bp, 14 predicted proteins | sample LakMenEpi10Aug09_FD_71540 | JGI IMG/M metagenome (GOLD analysis project Ga0082207, IMG submission 71540)
TATTGTGAGAATAAAAAATGATAATCTAAAGTAAGAATCTAATGCAAGAATCTAATGTGGGAATCTAAAGTGAGAATCTAAAGTGAGAATCTAATGTGATAATCGAAAATGAGAATCAAAAGTGAGAATGATTGAACAGAGAAGGAACTATAGCTTTGTCATAAAGGATGAACATCTTAAAGTGTCTTTTATAACACGAGACAGATAATATTTCATTTTGAGGTTTTGTATACAATAACCAGTCATATTCAGTAAAATAGTAATAATTACAAATACGAAAAATATTCCAACCATATTTCAATGAGGCTGTGATTTCTTTAAAAAAACCAAATTTATATTTGGTGCGGTAACTTTCACTAGGTTGGCAGACAATTATGATGTCTTTTGTTTTTACAGGACAGAATATTGAAAGATATTGTGGAGTTTCATTATGTGGTTCATGGTCAAAAGTAATATTGCGGTTTTTTGACGATTGTTGCCATTGATTAAGTTCCGGACTAAATTTAATAATATTGTCAACGTTCTTTTGAAATAAAGACTTTATTTTGTAACGACAATAAATTATTCTGTTATCATCTAATATTGTTCTTAATTGATTTTGGTTACTTATAAAGAAGCGTGAATTTTTTACATTTAACATTAGTGAAAGTCCTCGGACATTATGTTTAGAGTCTTGTATTAGTTCACATTCATTGGGATATTTATGATTTTCATTGCAATTATTGCAAGGGATGACTATTACTTTTATTCTAGGCTGGAGTTGTTCAGTTTTTCCAAAATATTGGTAGTTTTCTAAGACAAATTTGTATGCATTTACGCTTTCCTTTTCACAACCGGGAATTCTTGTAAAATGAAATATCCGTGTCATTTTAATTCTGAAAAAAAGATTTAGTGAACAAAATGTTAGCATTATATTTTGTTTCAAAGAATAACAAACTATTGACAAAATTGGATAAATGAATCACATTAATCATTGTTTTTTTAAATAATTTTTTTATATGTATAGATTAGTTGCGTTTTTTAACATTTTAAAAGTTTTTTTGTAATAGTTTTTCAAGCATAGTTAGGTTTCCATGACTGTAAAGAATACAGAATTTTTATTACAGTGGTTTGTTTTTATGGATAAATTTCACATGTTCATTTAGATAGCCGGTACGAGTTGTTGTGTAAGGACATAATTTACAATGATAGCGTACATTTTCATGAATACTTTTAGTGTGACTTTTAAGATTGCTTTCTCTTGCTGTTTTGTAGTTGCAGTGAGTACATTGCCATGTTTTGTTTGCGTGAACTATTTGATGTTTTTTTAAATCTTGTTTTTTATTAGTTTCATAATTACAAAGTGAGCATTTATGTTTAAAAGTATACAATTTCTTTTTAATTGTATCTTCAGTTATATTTTCATCACTATGATTTAGTTTAAGATGTTGAAAGTAACATTGTCTGTGTACTGTTCGGTATTCGCAGGATGTACATAGGTAGAGCATCTGAAAAATTAAGGATGTTTATAGTCAGGAAAGTATATTTGTAATATTTCTTTGGCAAAAGTTGTGGGTTCTGATAAATGATTTTATATAGTTATATAAAGTACTACATCATTGGCATTCATGATCTGAAAAAATGTTATTGATTCATTAGTTTTACAGATATTAATTTTTGATCTGTTTGTTTTAAATATTGTACAATAGCATTGTAAACAAATTTTTTAATGTTGTCAGTGATTAAGTAAATATTCATTGTGGTAGGGAGACAATTAGGTTTGCATATTTCATTGGAAATTGAATGAATCCAAAAAGTAGGTAAATTCAATAGATTGAACAATTTATGAATAATTTCCATATGAGATGAGGATTCAACGGTAGAATGTTTGATTGTCTTACATAGCTGAAGTTTGTTAAATTCTTTTATGACAATACAGGGTTTGCCAAGAGCTTTGGTTTGTAAAAAGTTGATATCTCGATTAAGAATATCCATTTTCTGTAGAAGTTTTTGGTTGGTAATTTTATAGGAACTCGATCCTTGCATTTTAATCTGAAAAGATTAAACAGCATCTTTTGTAACATATACTCCTTCAAATTCTTGAGATTCAATATATTCGGAAAGAATGTTGAAAACTGTTTCTTTAATGCAATGCGAAATAAAGTTAATAGAAACAAAATATGGACAATTTGTATTTGACTTGGTAATGCTGAGGATCCAATTGGGATTGATATTGTTCAAAGCTAAAATATGGTTGACATGAGCTTTCCAATCTGTTGTGAATTCCGAAGGAATATCCATCACTCCATAAATGATCACAAATGGTGGAGTTTTTATGTTGTTCTCGAGCTCATCAAGTCGTTTGGTTAGGATATTTATTTGATTTGCAATTCTTTTTTCGGTGTAAGTTCCTATGGTAGGAGCAGCCATGATTGTCTGAAACAGTTTAGTCAACATAAAGGATGTTATCATAATTCTTTTCAAAATAGGTCAAAAGCATTTCTTTTACTCTTTCTTTTACAATATAATTCAATAAGGTCAGATGAACAACAATTTGGTTTTCTGAAAGATGACTCCATTTTGTTCTAATTGTCCAGTTGATAGGAATATGAGCTTCAAAAAATAATGTATTTACTTGATGTTTGATACTATGAGACACACTTTTTAGTAGAAGTTTTTCAAATCCATGCAAATGTAATATCTGAGGTTTGGTTAAAAGTTGATTAAGATGATTTAAACGCGATCGCAGTTCGGTAAAAGTTTTGTATGAGTTGGAGCTTGTATCAGAAGGGACTTGATCAGAAGGTATGTCTCCGCATTTTGGATTCATCTGCAACAATTTAGTTTATTTTTAAAGGTAGACTACCAGTGGCACTTACAAAATAACGTTTTAAAGGTACATAATTTTGGAACACATTTTTATTCATGTTTACTTTGTATATGGTAAAATCAGTTGATTTGTGCATAATATTGTAACTAATGTTGGGTTTTTCTGCTAGATTTATATTTTCAGTTACAAATCTTTTTTGAAACATACTATTTAATCCTTTCATATGGGATAGAGTAGTATTTTGGTTTGATAATATATAGCTTTTTTCGCCAATGTATTTACCTGTGTTAAAGAAACCTTCCTCTACCCATATACCGCTAATTTTATTTCCATTTTCAAAATGTTTGCCAAATAAAGAAACAAATTCCTCGCGTAAATTTTCATCTACATTTTTTTCAAATTCTTTATGTTGCACCAAAAAATGGGCACTGTCAGTGTCCATATAAAGCAGCTGCGCTTTTGTGGGATTCAAAAATTTTAACAGGTAGTAAAGTCTTTTTAGTAAAATTATTTTACTGTGATAAAGGATGGAACATCCTACATGTCCCAGCATAGTTTCGAAAGGATTTTGAGTTATTGAGGATTTTCTCACTTCTGCTAGAAAAACGCGAGGGCTTAATTGCACGCACGAGAGGATTTTTTCTTTACGATGTTTATGGCGTGGAATGGTTTGCAAGTTTGTAAAACTTTTAAATTTTGTTGATGTTAAGTTGCACAGCGTAAATCCATAGCAAGAATTCAACATAAGTTTAATGAGCTCTGCTTTGATTTCATAAATTTGTTTTTTTTCAGGATCATTTTCAACTTTAATCATTTCTTTTAAGTCTTTTCTTTTTTCTAATTTTGATTCAATATGAGTGCGTAAGTAATGAGCTTGCTGAAAAAGTAGGGCATGGTAAATGTCAGGTGTTTCTTCAAATCCAAACATATTATGCAGTTTTACAAAATAGTCGGTGCTGATGACCATAAAAGAAGAGCTTTTGTGAAGACTGACAACTTTTTGACTAGGATTAAGTTTAGTAAGATGTTGATGTGTGTAATCAGATAAATTTTTTAAATCGTACTGAGCTTTTTGAATGATAAATCCAAATAAAGGAGATTGATTTGTTTTTTTGATTTCTAAATTTTTTACAACTATTAATCCTGAAAGTTTTTTTGCTAATATGTCATTTAAAAATCCATTGTAGTTGTAGATTTTTTTGTATGGAAATATAAATTTTTTTTCACCACACGTTGATATTTTGTGGTTATATTCACAGTCTGAAATTTCTACATATTCCCAATCAACATGAATCATTTTGAAATGGTCAGTAAAGTGATGGAGCAGTGCTTTGATTTTTGTTGTTACTTCCACAGTAGAGTCAGCTAATATTTGTTGTTTTTCATCGTTTTTAATACAGCAGGAGTTAAGATGACCATGACGATAAACAGATTGATATTGAATGATTTTAATAAATAATTTTTCATCATTTTCTTTTCTGAAGGCTAGAAAACCATCGACTGGAAATTCACTGAAATATAACTGACCCATGGCTGTAAAGTTAGATTGAAAACGTACAATGGTAATATTTTTTGGCAAGGATAACAGATAATGGTTAAGAGCATTAAATTCATTGTAAAAGCGAGGAGGATCATTAATAAGTTGGAATTTATCGCTGTTAAAATTTCCTTTTTTTCTTACTTCTTCACAAAAACTTTGTACATCGATTGTTGAAAATTTTTTGTTCTGTCGTATAAAAGAAAAGTCTTGCTGTGTACATCTGGTGTACAAAAGAGGTGAATTTACAGGCATTTTTTTTACTGTCGCACTCGGGTACAAAGAACGAATATCGATTGTAACAATTCCAGATGGATTAGTGTTAAAAGCTTTTTTCCATGGTTCAATTTGCGCAAAATTAGGCCACATTCTGGCATCTAAATTTGGATTATCTAAATAGTTGAGATGTTCGTTGATGATAGTGCTACTGTTGATTTCACCATGGACAAAGCTAGTGCATAATCCACCTGTTACAGATTGTTTTATAAAGTAATTTAGAAATGTATTGGATATTTTTTTGGGAGCGAGCACTTGGTCAATTTGCCGAGAGGGTTCTACAATGAAGAACTGTTGGTAAGCAAGATTAGATTGAGAGTAGTTCCGTCTCAAAAAAATGTTTATACCATCAGAAAGGTAGTTATTAAATAAGATTAACACAATTGAATGCAAGAGGAGACAATCTTGTCTTAAGTAGTAATCACCATATTGGTAAAGATTTTTAAAATTTTTGGTCTCAAAAATTTTTTGAGCTTCAAGTCGAGTTTGTAGTGGAATTGTTTTACTACTAAAAGTATCTTTCCAAAATAAGTCATCATGAGGATGTAAGCTGGTAAGTTGTTTAAGGGTTTTTATTGATGTAGCTCTTTCATAAGGAAAACAAAGTTTGGATACTTTTAAACTGAATAATTGGCCAATTTTATCTAATGACATATTGGCAGCCACTAGATTTCGAATATCTTTAACATAAAGGTTCATAGGCCATTTGTTGGCGGTTTCTTTTTTGGAGCTTTTCTTTTTTCTTGTATTTAGGATATTTTGAAATCTTGTGAGATTGGATTTTATTGTTATTTTCATTGTAGAAATAGAAGCACCTTTTTTGAATATGTGAATTTTTTCATTTATGTTGGTAAGGATAATAATTAAACTGTTGCAAAGTAAATAGTTATCATACTTTGCACCATTAAAGGCTGTTAATACGCATTCAAATACAATTTCGTTTAGACGTTTTTTAATGGAACTAAAAACTCCTTTGTATGTTTTGGTCAACAGTGATGAATCCAGCTTTTGCAAAATTTCTTTAAGTAAAATGTATTTTACTAACGAAGCTATAATATTTCGTTGATATATGAACATAAGAAATTTATAAGTCATTTGAGTTGTGTTTTTATGCGTAGGTTCAGTATACTTGTCACTGGTCATATTGGAAGAGATATGAAATGTTTTGATGCAATTTTCAGAGAGAATGGAGTTGTTGTAGACATTCATTAGTTCATTGGCGCATTTCTCAAGATTAATTTTTTCCAGACGGGTTTCAAACAAGTTCCAGTTCACATGGGACCGAATATTATCACATTCTTGAGTGACATATTTTTTTAATTTGTTGTATAGTGATGTCGGAAGATATTTCTTCAAAATTAATAAGGTCGGTTGGATTTGAACAGCATCATAGAGACCTGTAGCATAAAAAAAGATTAGTATATGATGCGTGAGAGATTAAAGAACTAAAGTTACCTATGATGTAAAGTTGTTGAACACCCTGGGTAATTTTTTTATGGTCTGATTCTTCAAAGTTGTTTTCTAAATATTGATCACTGTTTTCTGGGAGGAGTTGTTTATTCAAAGCTTCGGTGTCGTAACTAAATAAAAAAGATTTTTTTACTAAAGACCAAGATGGTGCTGTGTTGAAATTTTACCTAAGAAAAGATATTTCGCTGCACACTTTGAGTCGTTGTTTAAGCGATTCATCCAGCATGCCCAGACTTTCTAAATAAGAAGGTTGGGATTAGTGTAAACAATTTGACGTCCTGAAGGTCAACTGGTACTGCTTTGATCACCTGTAAATTATATGTCTGTGTATGTTAAATAGAAAAACATTTTAATATAAATAGTAGATTTACCCAAATTTTCATGGAGAAGAAATTTAAAGCTCTGGCCAGAAACTTAAAAATAAAAGATAAGTAATTATAAATTTTATTTTTTATGTATATAAATATTATAATTTATACCTAAGTTACGATATTTTTGAGATCTTGAAAATTTTTTTGTTTCTTCATGATCGCAAATACAGGATTTTTGATTTAAAACAACTTCTTTTGGAGGAGAGTAATAGACAGTTTTGTCTCCTTCCGTAATAGGTGTGCTGGCGAATAGGTCAACCCTATTAAATTTCACTGAATGTTTTACTTGGTCAAGAGCATTAATTCTTATAATATGACTTCTTTCTATGTCCGGTGTAAGAAATACACTGAATATATCTGTAGAGTTTTCGCATTGAAGTTGACCTATCATGTTGTTTTGAATTTCTTTTGATGTTTTTCTTACAGAGGAGTAGGATGTGTAAACATTGATTGTAAAAGGGAAAGAAAACTGGACCGGATCGTTCTGTACAATGTCCAGTATTTGATCACTATATATTGGAATGTTTTTGTAGGTTAGCTGAGTTTGTGGATTCACACCTTGAAGAAGCAATGGGAAAATAGTGTAAGGTTCATTCAATATGTAGTATTTTTTCTTATAGATGATGATATGAATGGGCTTGTGTTGAGACTTTTTGAAAAGTTTAACAAAGGTATTTTGAAATTTGTAACAGAAACAAAACCCTTTGTGTCTTGATTGCCGAGGAGGGCGAGCAGTTAGTCTAACAAGAGTGATGTTGATGCTAAGTTCCCATGTAATATATTTTAAAATATGATTAGTATCGATCTTCTTGTTTCGGATTGTTCTTGGCGTTACTTGAAGTCTTTCTATTAAATTTTGAAAGCTTGAAAATGTGCTGAGGTTGTTTCTCCAAATGTGTTGAAGTAAAGAATCTGAAAGTAAATATGAGTATATATATATTAGGAAAACAAGTTACTTCAAAATATATTTAGTTACCTAAAAGTTCATCATGGTATACAGGTGGAAGATGTTTCAGAAGAATGAGACGGCGTGTAGAAGTGGCTAAGAATTTTTTGGGATTGTCAATGCAGGCTGAGCAGGACATATTTTTATCTGAAAATAGCGATTTATTATATTTAGGTCATTTGGCTAAGTATTGTTGGTTTCAACAGATGGAGTTTCATTTTCATCTTTAGTGTCGGAATAGTAGATGTCTGAGCAAACACACAAGGGCAGGTTTAAAACATTTTCTATGTCAGAATTTATGTTTCGGGGTCTGAACAATTTGCTTTTTACGGATAAGGGTAATATTTCAACGGAAAATCCACGATAAACAGCTTCAAACATACACAGCTTGCGTAAAGTTAACGGTGTGTTATTTATATCGGTTCGCACTACAACAGTAAAAGTTTCTGAGGGTTTAAAGAAATGTTCGTGCCGAGAAAAAAAAGCGGTGCAGCCGGGAGCAACTCTCAACCCGACATGCGAGTAAGGACCGCATACACACAAAGTGTACATGCCCGGAACAAGGTCCATTTCAACGCCACCAATTTGATTACAGTATACACCGATCAACAGACGAATTCGCGCACTGGCATCAAGCACAAACACTACTATTTGATGAGCCGACTTTGGAACTATCACATGGCGGACACCTTTCGTCGTCATTGTTAATAAGTCACCGCTTAACTTGTGTTCTCTTCCGTACTACTTTTCTTTAGATCTGAAATAGACAAAAAATTGTTAAAGTAGAAAAAATGGTTAAAGAAGAAGAAGAAGAAGAAAAAAAAGATATAAAAATAGGTTACCTTGAAATTCTTCTATGACGTTTTCTATTGTGACAGGGCACATAGAGGCCAGCAATTCACCAGGTTTAATAATATAGGGTGTTGGTGTAATAATAGTTATGGTGATCATTCCTGTGATAAAATTGGGATAAGCATATTGCGTCAAAATATGGAATGAGTTGTTTTTAGATTCTTTCACTTCAAAAAGGCAATCAGATTGAAGGCGATCTAGCGGTCCAATTAAAATTTCGTTAATTTTTTGGGGCATTAGGCAGATCCATCTTGGATTAAGCAGAGGAATGCAGTTGTTGTGATTCAGGCATTCATAGCACAAGCATGCATCATCATGAGCCATTGTTGTCTGAAAAAAACCAAATCATATAGATAATCCAGAGAGGATATGAGGCGTCAAATCATTGTTACTATTGATAACATCATCAATGAAATTAAATACATTAGTGTATTTGTTATTTGAAGCTACTTTGAATGACTGATTGTGTTTTAGAAAATGACAATTTTTAATCATGTTATTTTTTCTGCCAAGAAATTTCGTGATTTGTTTCAAAATAGTTTCAATTTGTGATATATGAAAATACCTAAAGTCAAATAGATTTGTAATGGATGTATTATCATTGATGCCTATGATTGTTTCACTGTGGCGCGTGAAGAAATGTTTGTTGTTGAGACAAAAATCAGAAAATATAAAAAGTAATTTTTTCCAGGAGTACACATTTCCAGTGGACTCGTTTATAGCAAAGTCGGCGACAGGAGTTAGCCAGAATACTGAAGAAGGATCTTTATAAATGATGTCAGTGGGTGAATCTATGTAGAAATCTGCAATCATGTGCTTGTTTTGCAAGGAATCCGCAATTTCACTTGAGGCTGTTGTAACATGAGTTAAAAGATGTGTTAGGATAATATCAGGCACGAATATAAACCAAGAATCAAATACTCTCTGTTGTTCTTCATCCATGAGCACAATGACATTGTTATTTGAAAATTGAGTTTCTTTTTTGAGTACATTTAAAACATGTTTCAGTAATTCGTGAGGGCGGAAATATTTGTCAAGATATATTTCACGATCATCTAGGTAGGATTTCAGAAGAGAGTCCGGTTTGAAAGTCCACCAGGTCGCATATTTTGTGGCCAGTAATGTGAGCTCGGGTAAAAGTTTATTTTTTATGAAATCTGTATACATATGTGTTATAGATTCTTGGGCAGCGCCGCCATTTGCATCACATATCTGACACTGATCTAGAACAAAAAAAAGAATTTTAAAAGAGTGTACATGTAAACAATAAATGCAGTTCATATTACCTAGATGTTTTTGTGATTCTGAAAGAATTTCCTGTAATTCGGGTATAAAGTTGTTGAGCTTATAGGGATACATGGTCTGAAATAACATTTAGTGGTTCAGAATTTTATACAGAATAAACTTTACAATAAAATGAACATGTTCAGCATGGGTTACATTGTAAAGATCTCGTTGAGTACAAAATACGATATGTTTTCCAATGCAAATTTGAAAATGCAGTGTTTTTTCTCTGTCATAATTTTCAAGGGGATTTGACAACGAAAGCTGAATACAAGTATCATTACTATGTTCTAAGCAATTTATAGAAAAGTTGTTTGGCTTTGTAAAATTTGTAATGAGGGATTCATGATATTTTGAAGGGTTCCATAAAAAGGTATGAGGTGAAAAAAAAGTATTATCAGTCAAAAAACTGTAGGATTCCAAACATTTTTCAAACATGTCCAGAACTCGAACATAATCCGGCCAGGTATGTATTGGGATCCAATCGAGTGAAAATCGTTGATTGTCATTGATAAACACGTTAATATTGCGGGGGATTTTTATAGAGTCTCTTACGTAGATAGTTGGTTTTTTGGGAAAGAGTAAAACAATTTGGTTGTTTTTAATTTTAACTGATCCACTTTCTGTTAGCATAGGAAAATCAAAAGTGTACAGGAGGGTTTCAGTAGCTTCTTGTTTGCTGCTCATTTTTTTTTTGTCTGTAATCATCAATTATTTAGTGCAAAAGAGTGAGCACTATAAAGAGCTGAGATTCATCAGCAACTTGAACCAACTGTTTTTTGGAGTCATACAGCGTGAATTCTAACATTTCACTAAGGGGAAGCTCTTTATTATAGGGCAAAAGAAATTCTGGTGAATGCTCAGCTATCAAACTATTTCGTTCTTCATCATATTGCATCATACACAAAATAGTGTCTTCGGAATTTGGTTTTTGGAAGCCAGTAAATGAAAAATAGTTTGAGGTTACCGCTTGTATTTTTATGACAAAAAAATAAGGAGGTGTGAATAATACTGTTTTAGTTCCTGGTGCATTATTAGTTTGTATTCCATGAGTTACATCACCCAGAAAGTCAGATGTGAACCATTTTTCTGGCATATTTTTCCAAAATTCAAGAGGTTGAAAATAAAGCTTGGTGGATTCGGGAATATTAAGCACTACGTTGAATCGTCCAGAGGTAAATCGGCATTTTTTGGCTGAATTGTCAAAAAAAAAGATGATGCCCTCTTCAGACAATACGTCAACATTGAAATATTTGGCGACCCAGGACTTCCTGTAGATGATTTTTAAAGTATTTTCTAATGCACTCGCGTATTCATCATTCTGTAAATGAAAAAATATTATGTATATTTAAAAAATAATTAAAATAGTTATGATTTTGTTACCGATCTATTTTCTCCATTAATGCACCAGTTGTAAGAACACTGTGGGAATTTCATAGGACATTTGAACTGTTGCCATGCATTCTCAGGGTTTCCTTCTTGAGTCAGAAGAAAAAATGTGAAACTTTTATGGCCCAGTCTAGATCGATTTTGAACATCTTGAGTAAACATTTCGAAGGTGTGATCTTCTTCAAAGGTAAATGTTAATTTGAATTGAGATTTATTGAGCTCAAAATCATCTCCCAAGTCTTCAATAAGTTTCTGCTGTTTTGCCGTCCAACCGAGGCCATCTGAAAAAATGTTTAACTTGTATGATACAAAAACAGATTTTTGTGTAACCGAGGGACTTACATAATTCTATTTCTGGATCCAACCATCGCTGTAAAACTTCATTTTTTGTAGATTTTTCAAAGATATTAGCCTAAACAAAAAATTATAATAAAACAAAAATTTACAGAATATTATTTAAACATGTTTGTTTTCACCTGATACGGTGAATTGGTATGGAAAATTGTAACAAGCTCTTCCAGGTCTATTGAGCCAATGATTTCTCTAAATAAAACAGGAGAATAAGATCAGGGTTAGAAAAGTTGAAAAATGATGGCTTTGTTACCTTAGTTCCAAATCATCATAGTATTTCATTTCGCCCAAGACACTGGTATCCATATTAGGATAAATAGTTTTTGGAAAGATGATAATTTGACGGGGTAGTAATGTCACTGTAAGGAAATGATCTACTAGTTCTGGATTGTCTGGATTTTCCTGTGGCTCTGTGTTGTTTAAAAAACAATCTGTTTTTCCGTTGATATTTTTTATGTAGTGAGTGTTTGCTATGGTGAATGGATCTTTGATTGTCGCTGAGCCATTGGTCAAAGTGAGTATGTCTAACAAATAAAAGATTGATTAGGAAACTAAAGTAAAATTTTTAATCATTTATTTTTACCTAGATAACTGTTTGGGCAGAACCAGATGGTAAAAGGATCTAGAAAAATGATTGAACATTTATTATAAAGCATTGACTGATTTAAAAAAAATGTTGTACCTAAGGTAGGACTAACAATTTGACTGGAAGAGTATTTTATGCTCAAGTCCGTTTTTTTGCAGCTGATGTCCCGAAATTGTTGATTGAGAATGCATTGAAAAACATTGTTCTAAACATAAAATATTATTTAATAGAAATACTCAGATTAAAATAAAATGAGTGATTATACCTTGGCTTGACATTGGATTAGAATTTCATTTGACATTGTATCTAAAAGTATTAACAAAGGTATTTTTTAGCAACGGGATTTTTGATGCAGACATTTGGAAATTTGATATTTTTAGTTTGCAAAACTTTGCAAAGTTTGATCAGATTGGTATTTTTTTTTTTGTCAAATCGGTTATTTATAAAAGAAAGAAAGTCAGCTAAATGGATATTGTCAAATTGTATAAAGAAAAGATCCTCATTGATAAGATCATGTTTTTCTAATATAGTAGCAACAATTTTCAAATATTTTTGTTTTGGATATGTAGACTGTACAAAGTCGGACACAAGGGTATGGTCAGTAGTTTCGTCATTGGATCCCGAGGAATGGGAACAATCTTGGTCAGCTCTGTGGATGATAAATGTTTCCTTGTTGGCAAACATGACTGCTCGTTGAGTGGCGTTGAATAGATTTTCGACTTTGTTGATAATGTAGTTTCTTGCTGAATTGACGTATGCAAAATGGAAGTTTGATTTTTCAACGTCTTGATAAAACTCTAAGGCTTGGATACCACCGAGTCGCATATATAATTTTCTGTAAATAAAAAAGAAGATCTGTATAATGTTCAGATAAAGTTTTTAAAAATAATCTCACCTCATGATAAGATATCCAAGATTGGAATATGAAAGAAAAAGATGGGTGGCATATAGTATTTCAGTGGATAAATTATTGCTGAACAAGTTATGGATAATAAGGACCAGAGTGATTTTTTTATGCCGCAAAATGTAGTTTACGACTTTTTGAAAGTTTAATTTTGCTTGCTTATTGTTGGCTTGTCTGAAGGCAAAATCGTCTAGAACAACAAGTGAATTTTCGGGAATCGTAGCAAAATTTGTTTCGTTCACTGTGAAATCGGACTCTAGGAATGAAATTCCAGATACGTTTTGAAAATCCGTGGGTTCTGCAGTTTGAATATATATGGAAATACCTGAAGTAAAAATAAAAGTAAATGTTGGTGGAAGATCAGATTTAATAAAGTTTTGAATGTACCAGGGTGACAGTGAGTGATCAGTTGCTTGATAAAGGTTGATTTTCCGCTCCCCGATTCAGCTTAAATATTTACTATTTTTTTAATTTTCAAATTTTTCCTTTTTTAAAACGCAAATGGTCTTTACCTATAAGAAAGATAAGTTGACTTAAAGGAATAATTTCATCAAGTGATCGGTTGTTCATTATTGAGTTCTGAAAGAAGAAGAAAATATTTTTAGTGATGTATTGCACTATTTCTTAGATTGTTGGCTTTCCATGCAATGGTTCACAAAATTATTCAGATATTCTTTCTCGATATAATCAATGAAAGCAGCAAGAGGTAGTTGGACTGAAGAATAACATAAAATAGTATTTTTTCTGTTATCATTGGTCAGCTTCATTTTCTTGGATGCTGAGCCGTTTTCAGTGTTGGATTTCTTCGATTCCGCTTCTAAAATTTCTTCGTTGAACTGATACTTGAATTTAAGTCCGACATTATTGAGGCTGATAGGAAAAAAAAAGAAAGTTAGATAAAGTTTTTTTTATTGATGTGTTACCACAAAAGTACCTATCATCTTCGGCTGTCTTAATGCCTAGCTCCGAAAGACTATAGTACTGAAAAAACGAAAAAAAAGTTTAAATCTTGTTGTTATGTTTTTTTGTTTCCCAATACGGTATATACCTCGAGAGTCAGTATGATTTTAATTCTAGGATCAAAGGTGCTGATAACAGCTACTGTTGAAGAGGCGTTTTCACTGCGTGCCGTACTGGTTAAGATTTTATCTAGATAGAAGAAGTGGTTAAGAAAAAAGTCAAATGCAAGGAGAAAGAATGTGTACCTGATTCTTTGTATGTCTTGAGTTCTTCAATAAAAAGAGCTGTTTTGGATTTGAGATTGTCGATGAAAGATGGGTCTTTCATTTGTTCAAGAATGTCAAAGTCAAGAATTATGCTTTTCGTGTCAATTTTTTTCGGGTCTCCGCCGTTGACACCGTACTGACGGGAAACAACTAAAAAGAAGCAGGAAGGGGCATTTAATTATAGCAGAAAAAAGCTGTATAAAAGCATATGTTTTAATAATTCAGAAAATGAATAGTTACAAAGTATTTATATTTTAACCTATTAGTCCTCGATCTGAAGTTAACAGTTCAGAGTCCATGTCCCTGAAAAGTCAATGATGAAAGGAGGATTTTTTTTAAAATCCTATATATTGAAAAACTAAGAATAGTACCTGATATACTTCAAAAATTGTTTCGTCTGATAAGGTAGACGGCCTAAGCTGGTTAGAAAAACAATTTTGACATTGTCTGATGTATTTAAATATTTTTTTATTATAACAAGACAATGAAAGAGTGCAATACCTCATAGGATGCAAAAAGCACTGAAGCTGGTAAGCATGGCGGTCAGACGGAAATCCAAACAATGTTTGACGGAACATCTTGCATTCAAGTGTAGTTCCAGACGTTAAGAAAGGAGTCGTAGGGCAAAAATCGATGGACACCATGATGCTAAAAAAATAAAAATGTCAGTTTTAATGAGTAGTGTCAGATGTTTTTTTTGGTATGCTAAATAATAACATTAGAATGTCATTTTTTTTCCCTGACGATTTGTTCCCGAATGAAAAAATTGTGATTTTTAAAAATGCTAAAGAGAAAAGTGTACCGATTGAGGCAAGAGTCAAGAGAAAATGCGAAGTCAGGTTCCTGCCCTTTTTGTTATGTCTCCTTGTACTATGTATTTATCTGAATAAATGTATCATGGATTGTGGACCAATCGACCCAATCAGTTAGAAATTGGACAACATATGAAAATTAGTCTGTACATTTCTACCATGAATCTGCACAATGTGTCAGACCTATCCTAATAAATGCCAAAAGCACCTTGTGCAACGTTTAACACCACTATATGAAACATATGTACAAAAGATCTCTGGAAAAATTGATGGAGATTTTGACAAAAATTTGTTTAGCTTCTTAGACAGTTTGATACTGAGATGAACAATCTATATTTCATCAGAGGGGATTTACAAGGAATTTACCATACAATCATCATACAAGAACAGATGCTCAGGGAAATATCGAACTGGGACAGATTGGCAATATACATGGGGACAAAAGAGATCTGTGATCAGATATGAATGAATTCTAGTATGCTCAATAGGGTCCAATGAAGAACTTGATTTTCTCAGACATTTAATGGAGGCAACATTTAATTCTATATAACAAAAAGTTTTTTTCCACATTTGCATTGGTTGTGCACAATAAAAAAAATGGGTATAAAAAAAATAAAAAATTTGATTTTTTTTAATCCGTTGAAAAAGTGGCAAAGAAACTCCACAAAGTCCATTCAGTTAAACAATTTTTTTCTCTCATCTTAAAGGTAAACAAGAATGAGAATGGCTCTGATTTTGAATTTGGTACTATTTCATTGTTGCGCATTATAATGAGATTTTTGAGAAAATTATTTTTGATTTGACCATTTATGGCGGGAGCTATTCTACGTAGACTTAAGCATAACCAAAAACCAAAGATAGATATTTTCTAAGAATTCCAAAATTTGATCCATTAACAGCTTTATGTGTCAATCTTGGGTCAAAATGTCAAAATTTTATCCCCCCTTAGACTAAGCAGAATCGAGTTTAGTCTGAGACTAAGCAGAATCGAGTTTAGTCTGAGACTAAGCAGAATCCGATAGTACAAGCTAAATTTAATTCAGTCTCAGACTATACTCGATTCGGTCTAGTCTCAGACTAAACTCGATTCGGCTTAGTCTCAGACTAAGCGGAATAATTGCATCTCTCAAAAAAATTTCACAAAATCTTAATGTTTATGCACAACTAACAATGAAATAGTACCAAATACAAAATCAGAGCCATTCTCATTCTTGTTTACTTTTAAATTCAGATGAGGACACTTCCACTAGAATTCCAATATTCCGACAGCAAAATAACAATTAGTGGAAGGGATAATATATCCATCCGACTAACAACATTGAACTTTCCAACAATAGCTATTTATCACCAATTCCACCCCCCCCTCATCCCTGGGAATGGTACACTCACAAAACGTTTCAAAACGTTACAAAACGTCAGGTTTACAAAAACGTCTAATACGTCAGGTTTACAAAAACTCTTCAAAAACGTTTGCAAAAAACATCCATATTCTGTATTTGTGGAAATTTGCAGGTTCTGTTGCAGCCATGTTTGCTGTCCTGTATTTTTTTCTCTGTTTTAGTTTTTTTTGCCATACCACAATCGCTATTAATAAGTAAAAATGACTCGGAAGATTCCTGTACTGACGTTTTGAAACCAGACGTTTTGTAAACCTGACGTTTTAGACGTTTTTGTAAACCTGACGTTTCAGACGTTTTTTAACGTTTTTGAAACGTTTTGTGGAAATATCTCTGTGTGAATGTCCCCACAATAAAGTCCATTGATTCCCCTCCTGCTCCAATCAATAGTGGGAGACAAGTTGACAGTGTTTATTCAAAGAATATTATGTAGGATGAGAGAGAGAGAGAAGGACACCACTCTTTAAACAGAAAGTTTGGCAATTCCTATACGTTTTGAAACCAGACGTTTTTTTTTGTAAACCTGACGTTTTAGACATTTTTGTAAACCTGACGTTTTGAAACGTATTTGAAACGTTTTGTGGGTGTACCCTGGGAATATCTCTGTGTTAATGTTCCCACAATAAAGTCCATTGATTT
>Ga0082207_1000799_pt1 | contig 16830 bp, 16 predicted proteins | sample LakMenEpi10Aug09_FD_71540 | JGI IMG/M metagenome (GOLD analysis project Ga0082207, IMG submission 71540)
TTCTGTTCCTATTTCCTGGGTTAACCCTCTTCCTGAAAGTTGGGGAAGTGTTGAATATAATACTAAACAGACAGTTTAAGGGACTTCCAAAAAATAAATTACCCAAATAAACGAACCACAGAGGCACGGAGGACACGGAGGAATGAGAGTTTGAGAGATTTTCTGCGTTAGGTGGTTGAGTGTTTTTTTATTTGGAGGTCCCAAAGTATAATCATTGAGTCCGTTTTAATGGACTTCGGCTATTAGGGTTAGAAAGCTAACTGAATAAAAAATATGCTATTCTATTTTTAGTAATTCTTAGATATTACAATCACTATGAAAAAGTTTCGAGACTTATATATATACCTCAATAGCTATGATATTGACCAATTAATCAAACATTTAACCGATAATTGTACAAACAATTGGTCAAGAGCTTACGAACGCGAAAAAAATGCAGTTCTGTTAGAAGAAAAAGCCTACTGTTTTGAACATACCACAGAAGATGGTTTAGAAGCTGCTGGTTTAATACTTTTCCAGAAAGATCCAAATACTTGGTTTGTATCTAATATTGTACCAACAGAAAAAGGTCAATTATCTGTTGATGAATACAATCAAATTTTAGTAGATTTTTTTGAAAAAATTGTCCAACCTGCCATTGAAAATACTCCAATAAAAGCAGAATTAACAAACGATCAAGAATTTATTGAAAATCTGATCGGTAATGATGCAGCAGCATTATTAAATCAATTTGCCGTTTATGCAAATAAATTTACCGTTACCTCACATCCTGTAGATAGAAAAAAATGGTTTGATTTCATATTATCTGTAAATTCCAAAGGCGTAAAATTAGATTCTAATTTATTAAGTATGTCCTTAATTGAAAAAGGATGGTCAAAAGACGCAGTAGATAAATTAGTTACAGAATACGAATTTGCAGATGCTTTATTGAACTATACAAAAGGACAATGATGAATGTTTATTAGTTCAACAGAGCTAAGTGAAATTATTATTTCTGCACCTGCACCAGTTTTATTTTTAGATACTTGCATAATTTTAGATATTATCCGTTCTCCATTTCGAGATAATATATCTACCAACGAAATATCAGCATCTTTAGAATTAATTAATAAATCACAACTAAATAATCCTAGTGTGTGGTTAGTGACAAATCAAATAGTCTATACAGAATGGAAAGAAAATATAGAAACTGTCAAAATAGAACTTACAGAAGAAATAAAAAAGGCAGAACTAAAAAGAGAAAAAATGGTTAATGCTGCAAATATTATCTTTGATTTTAACCATGATTTTGGACAAATAATAAAAACTCTAAATCTCCCTGAACACCTGGGAAATCTCTCCAAAAGTCTCTTAGATAAATGTGAGAAAATAGCAATAGATGATTCTCATTATGTAGAAGCAATGAAGAGAATTAATAAATGTGATTCTCCTGCTCAAAGAGGTAAAGATTCAGCTAAAGACTGTCAGATATTTGCGGCATTTTTAGATATCGGTAAGCAATTGAGAAATAAGAATTTCCAGAAAAATATTTGCTTTATCACTACAAATTATCAAGATTATGGAAAACCTAATGCGCCTAAATCACCTCTTAAACAAGAACTTGTTAGTATTAATGCCAAATACTTAAATAAATTAGAATGGGGTTTAGCTATTATTGAAGGTCGAGTATAACTCTGAAAATGGAGGCATGAAAATGACAGAAAATCCTTATATTAGTTCTTCTCTTGATGCGTTTTTAGAAGAAGATGGAACATTAGACGAAACCAATTTAATAGCTATTAAAAGAGTTATTGCTTGGCAGATTCAAACCGCAATGGCTGAGAAAAATATTACTAAAACAGCAATGGCTGAGAAAATGAAAACAAGTAGATCATCTGTTGATAGACTTTTAGATCCTGATCATCATTCTGTTACCTTAGAAACAATTGATAAAGCTGCAAGAGTTCTTGGTAAAAAAATTCGTTTTGAATTGGTAGATGCTGTTTAAATTGGAAAAAATCAAACTCATGGCTGATTATGAATGTTACCCGTTATGGTGGGTAAATTCTGATAAAGCTGGAGATATTGACCCAGAAACATTACCACTGAGTCAAGAAACTATTAGCCGTTTGGAAAAATGGGCAGATATTTATGATGCGAAATTAAACTGGGAAGATCCTAATTCATCAGGTTTTCCCAGTTTAGAGGCTAAAGCGGCTTTTGAAGCAGAAGGTATTAGTTTGTGGAAGCAACTACAAAAAGAACTTGCACCTAATTATGAAGTTTTCTATTTCAGTGAAACTTTACGTAAAGTTGTCAGTGATATGAATGAATTAGACTCTTTACCTACTGTCTATGCTTAACTGATAGTCAACGAAAATAAAACTAATCATAACAACAGCCATCTTATTCCAATGGGTAGAACTAAAATAAGATGTTCCTAACAGCCCGGTAAAAACTCGAAATAAGGGCGTTTTCTTATATCATCTCAATCCTACTACAAGCCAGCCAGAACCAGGATATATTTTAGAAGTTTTTGAAGACGGTGAAACGCTGGATGTTGCTTCTGTTCCTATTTCCTGGGTTAACCCTCTTCCTGAAAGTTGGGGAAGTGTTGAATATAATACTAAACAGACAGTTTAAGGGACTTCCAAAAAATAAATTACTCAAATAAACGAACCACAGAGGCACAGAGGACACAGAGGAATGAGAGTTTGAGAGATTTTCTGCGTTAGGTGGTTGAGTGTTTTTTTATTTGGAGGTCCCTAAAGTATAATCATTGAGTCCGTTTTAATGGACTTCGGCTATGAGACTGGGAATTAATCTCCCAGACGGTTTAGAAAGCTAACTGATAATATTAAAAAATATCGGCTACAGCATGAGGAAAAATCCCACCATGTTCAACCAAACAAACTTAACAAATGCTCGTGATAACCTAGCTGAAATCTGCGCTCAAGTAGATAGAGAAGTAATGATTATTATCCAACCTGACGGTGAAAACGTCGCCCTTATTGCTGCTGACGAATTAGCAAGTTTATTCAAAACTACTTCCCACTTTTTACACCCGACTGTTTTTTAGCCAGACGTAAAATAGTTACTTCGTACTAGATTTTGCATTCCCAAATCCGGGCTAATACTTTATTTATTTGCAAATTTTTGATACTCTTAAGTAGATATAAAAATTAAGGCTAATATGAAGAGTTCAGTGGCTGTACTACCACCGTTTTTAGTTTTGGATCAATTGTTACAGAGTTGGTTGCTGGAGGATATTGGCAGGGGTGATCGTACTACTCAATCTCTATTATCTCAAAATTCGACCAAAGGACAAGCTAAATGGATCGCTAAAGCACCAGGAATAATCGCTGGTTTACCGGTTGCTGCTAGGGTGTTTCAGCTTTTAAATAATCAAGTCAATTTGATAAATGTTACAGAGGAGGGTACACTATGTAAGCCAGGACAGGTAATAGCAGAAATTAATGGTTCTCTGGACGCGCTGTTAATGGGGGAAAGGGTGGCGTTAAATTTAACAATGCGATTAAGTGGAATTGCTAGTTTAACTAGCTTATATGTGGAGAAAATAGCTGATTTACCCACTCAATTAGTTGATACGCGCAAAACTACACCTGGGTTGAGAATTTTGGAAAAATACGCGACTGCATTGGGTGGTGCTATTAATCACCGTATGGGTTTGGATGATGCGGTGATGATTAAGGATAATCATATTCTGGCTGCGGGAGGAATTAGGGAGGCCATTACCCGCGTTCGTTCTCATATTCCCTATCCCCTAACAATTGAGGTGGAAACGGAAAGTTTGGAACAAGTCCAGGAAGCGTTGAATTATAAAGCGGATATTATTATGTTGGATAATATGTCTTTAGAAACGATGAGTCAAGCTGTGTCGTTAATTCGTCAAGAAGATAGCCGGGTGAAAATTGAGGCTTCAGGAAATATAACTTTAGAAACTATTCGCGCTGTAGCAAAAACTGGTGTTGATTATATTTCTACTAGTGCGCCCATTACTCAGTCTAAATGGTTAGATATAAGTATGAGAATAGTTTAATGAGCTAATAAATATTTAATTTATACATACATTGGCAATTAGAGATATTGTCACTCTGCAAGCATTAAAATCAGGGAGCGAAAAGATAAAAACGTGATAGGTAAAGAATTTATGTTCATAGTCAAAAAATTGTACATAAGGGGTTAAATTTTGTTAAGATTATGTACGGCGTTAGCTTTGCCCTTTTCCCTACCCACGAGACATTTCATGCTGCGATTAGAACATATCAGTAAAATTTATCCTACGGGCGAAGTTCTTAAAGATATCAACTGGGAAGTCAAACCAGGAGATCGGATTGGTTTGGTTGGTGTTAATGGTGCGGGAAAATCCACCCAACTGAAAATTATCTCTGGGGAGATTGAACCGACTGCTGGGGAAATTATTCGCCCCTCTAGCCTACATATAGCTTATCTTAACCAAGAATTTGAGGTTGACCCCACCCGGACAGTCCGGGAAGAATTTTGGACTGTATTTAAAGAAGCTAACGAAGTGCAGATGGCTTTATCTCACATTCCCCATGAGATGGAAACTGCTAATCCCGAAGAGTTAGATGAGTTAATTCATAAGTTAGATCGGTTACAGCGTCAATTTGAGGCCTTGGATGGATATAACTTAGACTCACGCATTGGTAAGATTTTACCAGAGATGGGATTTCAATTGGAAGATAGCGATCGCTTAGTTAGCGCTTTCTCCGGTGGTTGGCAAATGCGAATGAGTTTAGGGAAAATTCTCCTACAAAAACCCGACCTATTACTACTGGACGAACCGACAAACCACTTAGATCTAGAAACCATTGAGTGGTTAGAAAATTATCTCCGGGGTTTAATTACTCCCATGGTGATAGTTTCCCATGACCGGGAATTTTTAGATCGTCTATGTAACCAAATCGTGGAAACTGAAAGGGGTGTTTCCAGTTCTTACCTGGGTAATTACTCATCATACCTCCAACAAAAGGCGGAAAATCAGTCAGCGCAACTTAACGCTTACGAACGTCAACAAAAAGAATTGGAGAAACAACAAGCATTTGTTGATAAATTCCGCGCTAGTGCTACCCGCAGTACCCAGGCAAAAAGTAGAGAAAAGCAACTAGATAAAATTGAACGGATCGAAGCTCCCGTAGGTGGAGTCAGAACCCTACATTTCCGTTTTCCTGATGCCACTCGTAGCGGTAGAGAAGTGGTAGAAATTAAGGATTTAACCCATATTTATGGGGATAAAATTCTGTTTTTATCGGCAAATCTTTTAGTCGAAAGAGGAGACAGAATTGCATTCCTGGGTCCTAACGGTGCGGGTAAATCCACGCTGTTAAAAATTATGATGGGTGTTGAACCACCTACGGAAGGGATTGTTAAATTGGGTGATCACAATGTGATTCCTGGTTACTTTGAACAAAACCAAGCGGAAGCCTTGGATTTAAATAAAACCGTCATGCAAACTATCCATGACGAGGTTCCGAGTTGGACTAATGAAGAAGTCCGCACATTGTTAGGAAGATTCTTATTTACTGGTGATACTGTATTTAAGAAAGTTGGAGCATTGAGTGGAGGTGAAAAAGCTCGGTTAGCATTGGCAAAAATGCTGTTACGTCCAGCCAATTTAATCATTTTAGATGAGCCTACCAATCACTTAGATATTCCGGCTAAGGAAATGATGGAAGAGGCTTTACAAAACTATGAAGGTACGGCTATTGTAGTGTCTCACGACCGTTATTTTATCTCCCAAGTAGCTAACAAAATTGTAGAAATTCGTGATGGTGATTTTCATGTTTACTTAGGAGATTATCACTACTATCTTGATAAGAAAGCTGAGGAGAAAGAACTGGCGGAATTAGCAGCATTAGAAGCTGCAAAAGCTGCGAAAAAAGCTGCAAAATCTGCAAAAGCCGGAGCAAAACAGAAATAGGTAATATGGCCAATGGGTGACTGATTCTGGTTTTCTGTCACCTATTTTTTACTGGTACACAACTAAGATTTATAAGGTATAGGTGAAATCATTTACCAACATACCGGGAACTAAACTACCTCCTAATTGTCGACTTTCGTAAGTTCCCACTTCGGGAATAAATTCTGACTGGTTGGTGAAGTCAATGAGATTTTCTGCTCCCCAAAAGCGATAGAGACTTTCATCAAAACGCAGATTGGCAATGGGAGCAATAATTTCCCCGTTTTCCACCCAAAAGCAAGCATAACGAGTCATACCTGTAATTCTACCAGATGGGCGATCGCTCCAATTTAAATAGTGTAAATTAGAAATATATAACCCTGTATCTAAATTTGGTAAAATATCCTCAAATGTCAAATTACCAAGGCTAATTTCTGGAGAACGTAATGTTTCTGAACTATTTGCACCATTAGCGGGTTTATTATATTCCTTCGCAGTGCGAGAATTAACTAAGCTATTAATTAAAATGCCTTTTTCAATTAAGGTTAATTCCGGTACAGCTATTTCTCCTAAATTATTAAATCTGGGAACTAAACCACTTTGAAAATTTTCTCTTAAAGTAAATTTTGGGGAAAGTTGTTTTTCTTGACGTGATAAAGCAGCTAAGGCGCTATTACCTTGTTGGATATCCGCTTCACTAATAGCACCCCAGGAAAGCATACCTAATAAATCAGCTACCGCAGCGGGAGCAAAATAGGTTTTATATTGTCCTTTGGGTAATTCTTTAACTGGACGAGATAGCATTTCTAACTGCTTTTTTCCATCATTTATTTTAGCTAAATAAGCAGTTTCATTCCACTCACTACCGGCAAAAGTTCCTTTAACAGCTTGTGCTGATGTCATAAATAAGGAATAATCTAAATTAAATGAATCAGTTATAAACCAATGTTTTTTTCCACTAGAATCACCATAACCTCTAATGACAATTCCTCCTGCATATATTCCGGTAAAATCTAAATTAGCAACGGTTTCGAGAATACTGGGAACTAATATTTCTGGAGTCAGTAATTTACCAGTATTAACTTCTCGACTGATATTATTTCCTGATGGTATCACTAAATAAGGATCAATTGGTAATAAAGGCAATTCATGACGTAATTCTTGTAAAGCTGTATAAGCTAATTCCCAATCTATATCCCAATTTCCAGTAAAGGAAAGTTGACGAAAACTACTACGTTGATTGGCCATTAAGGTCAATTGAATCGAACCGTCTTGAACATAACCTGTTTGTCTAACTTTAGCAGAATTAAAGCGAGTAAATTGACTGCTTTCGCTGCTAAGTCTCAATGTAAAATGTTCATTTTCTACTTTTTTAATCAGCAGAGTTTCCACAAGTTGATTAAAAGTTTTTTCTAGGGTTGATAATTCTTCTGGTTTCATTTTTTAAATTAAATTGTATCTGGGTCAATATTTAGTTCTCGCAATTTTGCGGCTAAACGTTCTGATCTTCTAGCTTCCCATTCTGCTCTTTGGGATTCTATTTCTGCTCTTTGGGATTGTATTTCTGCTCTTTGCACTTGTATTGCTGTTTTTTTAGTTTCCTCTTCTGCGGTTTCTTCTGGTGTCGGCACTAACTCTCCTGCTGGGGTAAAATACCTTAATAGTCCTTGATTAATTCCTAAATATAACCCTAACTGTTCACTCCATAAATATCCTTGTTTATTGGGTTCTAAAGGTTGATATTTATTATCTATTAAATGAAAACCTGCAAATTCTAATGTATAAGGATCAAACCAAAAGTAATCTGGTGCGCGGAAAGTATTTTGGTAAAGTTCTTTTTTAAATTCTCTATCAGTATTAGCTGTACTGGGTGAAAGAATTTCTAAAATGAAATTAGGGTATTTACCGTCTTCTTCCCAAACTACCCAACTTTTGCGGGTTTTGCGTTCAGTTTCCAAGACAACAAAAAAATCAGGACCTCGGAAAAATTGTGATTTTTTCTGATTAGGACTATAGTAAATAGTCAAATTTCCCACAGCATAGAAATTTGTTCTATCTTTCCATAACCATTCTAAACATTTGAAAAGTAAAATTATTTGTCGTAGATGTAGTTCAGTTTCCACGGGAGGTTCATCACTATATAAATCACCAGGAGGAAATATTACATCTGCGGAGATGTCTTGTTGTGATTCTAATTCTTGAGCAATGATCATATTGATATGGCCTCAAGTAGTTACTTTTTTATTGTAGCATTAATTCAAGATCAATATATTTCTTTCTGTTGGGTTGCGCTGTCGCTTAACCCAACCTACTTTAACTCACCAGAACCTAAAGCGGAAAATTCATTAACCACCACCAAAAACCTCAATATTTGCAAATGCACAAACTGGTGAACCATGTCCTACAAAAATCATTTGATTTGGTTCTCCTTTGCCGCAATTAGGTGCTCCATAAATTTGCCAATTGCTATTATCTCCAACTTGAATTAAACTATGCCAAAATTCTGGTGTAGTAGCGCGATAATTAGGATTCCGGAGAGTTTTGGTAAGTTTACCATTTTCAATTAATCTTGCATATTCACAACCAAATTGAAATTTATAACGTTGATCATCTATTGACCAAGAACGGTTAGATTCCATGTAAATTCCATGGTCTATTCCTGAGATAATTTCCTCAAAAGTGGCATTTCCTGGTTCTAAATTTAAATTGGCCATTCTGTCTATGGGAGGACGATTCCAGGAAGAAGCCCGCGCACAAGCAACACCGGGTAAATTTGCTCTGCTTTGACTTTCTAAACTGCCTAAACCCCGTTGTAAAATGCCTTTTTTAATAATAAATTCTTTCGTAGCTACTGCACCGTTATCATCAAAACTATAACTGGCAAATTCACCTGGTACTGTAGGATCAAAGGTGATATTCATGAGCGGTGAACCATATTCTAATTTACCAAAATCATCTTTGGTGACAAAACTACCTCCAGCATAGTTGCGTTCATCTCCTAAAATGCGGTCAATTTCTAAAGGATGTCCGATACTTTCATGAATTTGTAGCATCATTTGATCTGGTGCTAAAACTAAATTAGTCCGAGTATTTGGACATTCTGCTGCTGTTAATAATTCTAATACCTGTTCACCAACTTGTTGAACTTGATGCCATAAATTATCTTTTTTAAACAGTTCCCAACCACCTTGATAGGAGTTAGCGTAAGCACCATTGTTGGTGCGTTGTTGGACAATTGTACCATCTTGAGCAATAGCTCCAAAATGATGACTAAGAGATAGAATATGCTGATATATTTCTGAACCATTACTAGTCACAAACCAAGTTTCTTTTTGATCTGTGTTGACTGCGGCTGTAGTTTGAATGATTTTATCGTTAATTTTCAGTTTCTCACAAATCTGAATCAGTAAATCGTTGATTTCTCCGGGACTAATAGCATTAAATGGCTCTAAAAATGCTGATTTATATTCACCAACTACTTGAGGACGGGTATTTTCACTAACTGGATATATCCACCATTTACTAGCTACTAATGCCTGTTTATAGGCGATTTCCGCCGCATTTTGTAAACTGGAAATATGTAAGGAATTAGTAGCAGCATAGCCTAAACAACCATCAACTATGACTTCGATCATTGCTCCCATATTTAATGATTTACCATTATTTTGGGGTAAACCATCACGCACAGCATGATGTGTGGAGGTGGTTTTTACGGCTCTAATTCCTACCCAGTCGGCTGGGATGTTTAAATCAGAAATTGCGGTTGTTAATTGTTTCCACATGGTGTTAATCAAAGGTTGAGAGTTTCTTTTTACATCTATATAAATCAGGCACAAGTTACGGAATAACGAACCACAGAGGCGCAGAGGACACGGAGAGGAAGAGTTTCGGAGATGTTTTGTTTTGCGTCAGTCCTGGTCTAATTATCGTAATTATTAGTTAATTTCTATGCCAACGTGTGCTTTCTTTGCTATCTATTAAGGTGATTCCTTTTGTTAATAGTTCATTGCGAATTCTATCTGATTCGGCGAAGTTTTTGTTTTTTCTTGCTTCTTGTCTTTGTTGAATTAGTTCTTCAATATAAATATCGCTTAAACTATCTTGTTGAGAAGTTTCTGGTTCTGGTTTGGCGGTTAATCCTAAAACTTCTGCTAATGTAATTAGGGTTTGCCATTTTTTAAGTAATTCATCTGCTGGGGTTTCTGTTTTTCCTTGATGAACAATTATATTTCCTTCCCGATTTAGTTCTTTGGCTAATTCAAAAATTATTGTTAATCCACCAGGGAAGTTAAAATCATCATTGACTGCTTCTTTAAATCTCTCAATCTCGGAATTTTGGATTTTAGATTTGGAATTTTGAATTAGTTTAGATTCCTCCCAGACTAGTTTTTTACTATGTTGATAACCAAAAAGTAATCCTTCTTTGATCGTATGCCAGCCGTTGGTTGCTGCTAATATGGCATCATCGGTAAAATCTATGGGTTTGCGATATTGTGCCATCATTACAAATAAACGCACAGCCATGGGGTCTACACCCCGATCTAATAATTGACGAATGGTGATAAAATTACCCAAGGATTTGGACATTTTTTCCCCATCTACTTTGACCATGCCGTTGTGTAACCAATAATTGGCTAATGGTTTACCAGTGACGGCTTCAGATTGAGCAATTTCGTTTTCATGGTGGGGGAAAATTAAGTCAGCACCACCAGCATGAATATCTATGGTATCACCTAAGCGATCGCGCACCATGGCGGAGCATTCTATATGCCATCCTGGGCGGCCTTTTCCCCACGGAGACTCCCACGCTGGTTCACCAGATTTTGCAGCCTTCCATAGGGCAAAATCAAAGGGGTATTTCTTCTTTTGATATTCTGTGTCTTCGATGTTTACCCGTTCACTTGCACCGGCTTGCATATCCTCTAATTTGCGTCCCGAAAGTTTACCATATTCGGCAAAATTCTGAACTGCATAATAGACATCACCACCAGACGGATAAGCAAAACCTTTATGTTCTAAATCGTGAATTAATTTTTGAATACCATTCATTGTATGTGTAGCGCGGGGATATTCATCAGCTTCTTTAATTCCTAACCGCGACATATCCTCAAAATATGCTTGAATATATTTTTCTGCGACAACTTCCATGGAAGAATTTTCTTCTCTGGCTCGTTTGAGAATTTTATCATCAATATCCGTAAAATTTTGGATATAGCGCACGTGATAGCCAATAAACTGAAGGTAACGACGCACTACATCCCAAACAATACAAGCTCTAGCATGACCCAAATGGCAGTAATCATAAACTGTCACACCGCAATAATACATCTTAACTTTGCCAGGTTCGACGGTTGTAAATTGTTCTTGACGACGGGTGAGAGTATTGTAAATAGATAGGGTCATAATAGAGGAATAAGGCAATCTGACGATAAACAATGATAACGCAAGTTGATGACAATGACGTAAATGAAAATTTTGGTAGCTAATAATTGGCTATAATTATTGTTAGCAATACTTGGTAATTTTGTCAACACCTGGAGGTAAAGTATGATTCAAGCATTACCGAAAACTAAATCAGTAACTTTTGAGGAATTTGTCCAATGGAAACCAGAAGGAAAGTATTATGAATTACATCATGGAGTAATTATTGAAATGAATCAACCTTTAGGCGATCATGAGTGGATTATCATTTTTTTGAATGATATAATCTTTTCAGAATATAAACGCTTAGGTTTGCCTTATGGTATATCCAAAACCGTCCTAGTGAAACCACCTGAAAATGAATCTGCTTATTCACCAGATGTTTTAGTTTTGAATCGTGATAATTTAATTAATGAGCCATTATGGAAAAAACAATCTACAGTTACTCAAGGTGCATCAATTCCATTAGTTATTGAAGTTGTGAGTACAAATTGGCGTGTTGATTATTTGAGTAAAGTTAAAGATTATGAAGAAATTGGTATTCCTGAATATTGGATTGTTGATTATTTAGCTTTAGGTGGAACTCCCTATATAGGAAATCCCAAACAACCAACTATTTCTATCTATGATTTAATTAATGGGGAATATCAAGTGAGTCAATTTAGAGAAAATCAAACTATAGTTTCGCGTACTTTCCCGGAACTTACCCTCACCGCTAATCAAATTTTTCAAGCTGGAATATAAATATGTTACTCTAATGTCGAGTAGCTAAAATCAAGATAAAATTAAAAACACACCAAAATCCTACTTCATAATTATGCAAACCACAGTTAATTCCGAGTCTCACATCATGGAAGTTGCCAAACAAGGTCTACCAGTTACCATTATTACAGGTTTCCTCGGTAGTGGTAAAACGACTTTACTCAATCATATTCTCACAAATCAGCAAGGTGTGAAAACTGCTGTTTTAGTGAATGAATTTGGGGAAATTGGTATTGATAATGAATTGGTTGTTTCCACAGATGAAAATATGGTGGAATTAAGTAATGGCTGCATTTGTTGTACCATTAATAATGACTTAGTTGATGCTGTTTACAAGGTTTTAGAAAGAGAAGAAAAGTTAGATTATTTAGTCGTAGAAACCACTGGTTTAGCAGACCCTTTACCTGTAGCTATGACATTTTTGGGTTCAGAATTGCGAGATCTAACCAGGTTAGATTCTATTATTACTGTAGTTGATGCTGCAAATTATAGCTTGGATTTATTCAATTCTGAAGCGGCTTTGAGTCAAATTACTTATGGTGATGTCATTATTCTCAATAAGACAGATTTAGTTGATGAAACCACTTTACAGGAAGTGGAGAAAAAAATTAATAATATTAAAGAAGGCTCGCGGATAATTCGGACTACAAAATCTCAAGTTCCACTTCCTTTAATTCTCAGTGTTGGTTTATTTGCATCTGATAAATATTTTGATTCCCATACAGAGGAACATCATGATCATGATGATCATGATCATTCTAATTGTGGTCACGAACATCACGATGATCATGATCATTCTACCTGTGAACATGGCCATGATGATCATGAACATCATCACCATTCTAATCATTTAGAAAATGATGGTTTTATCTCTATTTCTTTCCAAAGTGATAAACCTTTTTCCATTAGAAAGTTTCAACATTTTTTAGATAACCAATTACCCATAAATGTCTTCCGTGCTAAGGGGATTATGTGGTTTGATGAAAGTCCTCAACGTCACATTTTCCACCTTTGCGGTAAACGCTTCACTATTGATGATGATCAATGGAAAGGTGACAAGAAAAATCAATTAGTGTTAATTGGTCAAAATCTAGATAGTGAAATCTTACTTCAGCAGTTAGAAAACTGTATTTGTCTTCCTTCTAGCACTAAAGGTAAGGGATTTGGAAAGTAGTAATTAGTCATTTTCATCTAATATCTATATCCCCAACTTATTTAAAGAATGGGGATATTGTTATTTATTATTGTTAGAGGGTGTTTGAAAAAATCGTTATATTCTTTACACTATCTTATTTTCAGCCTTGTTTGTCGCCATGTCTGCCCCTAAATACTAACAGTTTATAGATGAAAAGGTTTACACCATCAAGAAAGTTGTAATATAGAAAAAGTAACATAGCTGAAACTATCCTTTTCCAATGACATCAACTCTGCTGAAACTTCCGCGTCTCAATACACCCACAGTACACCATATACCCAACGGTTTAACCATTATTGTCGAACAAATGCCAATAGACGCAGTTAATCTCAACCTGTGGGTAAAAACAGGTTCAGCAATGGAAGCTGATACTATCAATGGTATGGCTCACTTTTTAGAACATATTGTTTTCAAAGGTACAAAAAAACTCATTAGTGGTGAATTTGAACGTCGCATTGAAGAACGTGGCGCACTCACCAATGCCGCCACTAGCCAAGATTATACCCACTATTACATCACAACCGCACCTCAAGACTTTGCCGAACTAGCACCATTACAAATAGATGTTGTCTGTAATCCTAGTATTCCCCATGATGCTTTTGAACGCGAACGATTAGTAGTTTTAGAAGAAATTAGACGTTCTGAAGATAACCCCAGAAGACGGATTTATCGTCATATCATGGAAACCGCCTTTGATTATTTACCCTATCGTCGTCCAGTCCTAGGTCCTGAATCAATCATTTCTCAAATTCAACCCCAACAAATGCGAGATTTTCACACCCATTGGTATCAACCCCAATCAATTACAGCCGTCGCTGTCGGTAATTTACCAGTAGAAGAATTAGTAGAAATTATCGCCACAGAATTTAATAAAAATTACCAACAACCAACCAACAAACCAACACCAATAGCCCCAACCCCTGAACCTCCATTTACAGAAATAGTCCGTCAGGAAATTATTGACCAAACTCTCCAACAAGCAAGACTAGTCATGATCTGGCGAGTCCCTGGATTAATCAAATTAGATCAAACCTATGCACTTGATATCATAGCTGGAATTTTAGGACACGGAAGAACATCTAGATTAGTTCAAGACCTACGGGAACAACAAGAATTAGTTTCCTCAATTTCTGTTAGCAACATGAGTAACTTATTACAAGGTGTATTTTCAATTTCCGCCAAATGTAACCTAGAAAATATAGCCACCGTAGAAAAAGCGATCGCTCAACATCTTCGCATCTTACACACAGAAATTGTCAAAGAATCAGAAATTAGTCGTATTCAACAACGTGTAGCTAATCAGTTTATATTTGGGAACGAAACACCAAGCGATCGCGCTGGATTATATGGTTATTATCAATCATTAATTGGTGATTTAGAACCAGCTTTTAATTATCCCCAATATATCCAATCTATCACCGCAACTGACTTAATCCAAGCAGCCAAAAACTATCTTTCCCCCGATGCCTATGGTATTGTCATTGTTAAACCTGCCTAGTTATCGCTAATCCATTCTCAACAATTAACGAACTATGATTTGGCAAGAAATTGATAACCATATTAGTCAAATTACTGGCGAGAAATTTGTCAGTAATCAACATTTATCCATCAGTGGTGGATGTATTAACCAAAGTTATGCCATTAGTAATAGTAAAATCACCTACTTTATTAAACAAAACCTTCCTTCCCAAGGGTCAATGTTTGCAGCAGAAATCCTCGGTTTACAACAAATCTATCAGTCCAAAACTATCCGCTCTCCTAAACCAATTTGTTGGGGAATTACAGAAACTTCCAGCTATATTGTATTAGAATGGCTAGAAATGACCAATGGTAATCATAAATCTTGGACAGAACTGGGACGGAAATTAGCAGCCATGCACAAAATTACCACCAACAAAGGTTTTGGCTGGGATATAAATAACACCATCGGTTCTACACCCCAAATCAATAACTTTCATTCTTCCTGGACAGAATTTTATACTCAAAATCGTTTAAACTATCAATTTCAACTAGCAAAAAAACGCGGTGGAAAATTTCCCCACTCAGCTAAACTACTAGCAGCTATTCCCCAATTATTCCTAGATTATCAAATTCAACCTTCCTTAGTTCATGGAGACTTATGGAGAGGAAATGTAGGTTTTACCATTGAAAATGAACCAGTTATTTTTGATCCTGCCACTTATTTTGGAGATAGAGAAATTGATATTGCTATGACCGAATTATTTGGAGGTTTTCCGCCAACATTTTATCAAGGTTATCAAGAGGTATTTCCCTTAGATAAGGGATATGAAACACGCAAAACATTATATAATCTCTATCATATTTTGAATCACTTTAATTTATTCGGTAATGGTTATTATTCTCAAGCTAATCAGATGATAGAGAAAATATTAAAAGCATCTAACCTTAACTGACGACTAAAACTACTTCAAATCTAACAATCCTCCTTCCTTTAACTTAGGATTAAAGCGAACTTGAGTATTTATTCCCCGTTCCCTTAAAACAGCTAAAATCTCCTCCTCAACACGCCGCGCCACATTCTTTAAAACCTTGCTTTTCCCTAATTCATCAATAGCCTTATACTCATAATCATTTTTTTCCTCCAGAGTCATTAAATCCCTCACATCTATAGGATTTGTCCATTTCTGTTTAAACATAGTTTCAGTAATAGAAACATCCCCATTTTCCATCATCCAAGCATTTTCAATATTTTCTAAAACTGTACGGTTAGGACGTTCTATAGTTTGCACCTTCACCCAATAACAACTTTGAGGCTGACGGACCAAATGCTGCTTCAAACTTAGATAAATATCACGAGAATAACTAACAAATTGAAGGATTTTATCTTGATTAAAAATGGCATAAGCTCCGATTTTACCCTCAAAGTCCGCCATCACCTCACCATGGTCATCAATATAAGCATAATATTCAAGACTAGCCAAACTTGACACCCCGACCTCTATTGTCATACAGACCTTCCCGGTATTATGAAATAAATATGTAGCGGGCAAGATGCCCCGTAATAGGTAATAGGTAATAGGTAATGGGTAATGCTGTTTACAATCACCAATTACGAATTACGAATTACGAATTACGAATTACGAATTACGAATTACGAATTACGAATTACGAATTACGAATTACGAATTACGAATTACGAATTACTTATTATTCATCCTCAAAATCATCATCATCCTCCTCCAAATCATCATCCTCCTCCTCAATCACAAGGTCGCCAATTTCATCAGCAATCAGATCATCATCATCATCATCTAATACCAAGCGTTCTCCCATCTTTCCGTGAAAACTATTATCTCCCATCACCGGAGTATCCAAATTATAAAGTTTTGCCGTCCGGTCATCCAAAACCATATCCAAAGGGTCATCCACCTCATCCAGCAGATTATCACCCATACCATTAAAACCCATATCCATCACATAATCATCAATTACCCCCACCTCCTCATAAGTATTGTAACCAGTCCCAGCCGGAATTAAACGCCCAATGATGACATTTTCCTTTAAGCCCCGC
>Ga0082207_1000802_pt1 | contig 16788 bp, 10 predicted proteins | sample LakMenEpi10Aug09_FD_71540 | JGI IMG/M metagenome (GOLD analysis project Ga0082207, IMG submission 71540)
CCGGGGGGGGGGCCCGTTCTTGGTGAGGGATCCCGTCGTTTTCACCCGCGATCCCCCTCCCCCCCTGATCGCATTTTCCCGAGCGCCGCTCGAAGGGGCTCGGCAAGCCGATTTGCTCATGCACGTGGCCGACGCGAGCAACCCTTCGGTCTTCCAGCAGATCTCCTCGGTTTATAAAGTCCTCAAGGAACTTGATATCCAAGAAAAAGACACACTGCTGGTGCTCAACAAATGCGATTGTCCCGGTGCCGACGAACGGATTTCACTCGTCCATGAGCGCTACCCCAATGCGATCCCCATCTCGGCCCTAAGCGGACTCGGACTCCAACGTCTCTCCATGGCGGTGAGCGATTCGTTGACATCAAGTTTCGTTGAACTCGAACTGCGATTGCCCATCGGGGATGGCAAAACCATCGCTTGGCTTGCCACGCACGCTGAGGTCCTCTCGAAACACTACCAAGACGACTTGTGCCTAGTCCACTGCCGCATGAGTATCGGCTGTGCCGGTAAGCTTGCCGGAAACGGCGTCGACATGCGTGTCCTCCAAGGCACTTTGCCCGAACCGATCCGGCAAGGGTTGCCCAACAACGCCACGTTTGTACCAGCCGAATCCCAAACTTCCTTGCTAGAAGTCTCCGTACCAGAAGTCTCGATAGAGGACCTGAACGTCCGTCCCAAGGTCGGTTAGAAATGGCTAGGCGAAAACTTCAAGGTCTTCGAGTGCTTCTGACGGGAGCCTCAAGCGGCATTGGATTTTGCATGGCCAAGCAACTGACGCGGGCTGGGGCTGAGGTCCTTGTGACGGCGCGTCGAAAAGATCGATTGGACCGGCTGGTCCTCCAGACACAGAATCATCCCGGAAAGCTCACAGCGATCGAAGGGGACTTGACCTCCCAGGCCCATCGAGTGCGACTTGCTCACTGGTGCGAGGTCCACTGGCAAGGTTTGGATGTGCTAGTCAACAATGCGGGGGCAGGCGCGATCGGCCCGTTTGAACAAGCCGACACGGATCGATTGAGGAAAGTCATGGAAATCGACTTCTTTGCACCCGCCGAATTGACTCGCATCTGCATTCCGCTGCTCAAGCAGGGCACGCGGCCAGCCATCCTGAACATCGGATCGGTCTTGGCCCATCGCGCCGTCCCAAACAAAAGCGAGTACTGCGCTGCGAAATTCGCGCTCAGGGGTTGGGCCGAGTCGATCCGAGTCGAGCTATCCCCGCTGGGTATCGAGGTTCTGATGGTCTCACCGAGCACCACTCGTTCGGAGTTTTTCGACGCGTTGGTCGATACCCGAATCGACACCCAGAGTCGCTCTCTTGGAAGCATGTCTGCCGATCGGGTCGCTGAACTTGCACTCAAAGCCTTGGTCCGCTCCAAACGCGATCGGGTCTTGAGCCTCGGTGGCAAAGCCTTGGTCGCCATGGGCCGTTGGTTCCCGAACCTAACCGACCGACTCTTGGCATGGACGCTCAAACCACGCAACGATTCAAAATAAACGAATCGCGCATGGGGTCAATCGGGTCGATTACAACCGGCCTCTCCAAGCCGTCTTGAGACGCAGGGCTTGTCGAAGCAGGGCGGTCCATTGCAAGCTCACGAACCATAGAACGCTCCAGGGGTGCATAAGAACTCCGAGCATCGATTGACGAAACCGACGCTGAGCTAGCAGCCTAGGGAGCCAACCGACCAAAGCCGCGAGCCCCAAAATGATCAACGTGGCAAGTGGCAAACCACTCCACAGAGATCCCTCAAGGCAGCGAACCAATTGCCAGAGAAACAAACAGATCGGTAGGACCGAACCACCGAGCAAAAGAAAGGTAAACGGACCGATCAGCTTGGGGTTGGCAATCCCCTCGGTAGCATTCTTCAATAAGCCCTGATGAACCTGCTGCAGGTTGTGGTACATACGGCAAGTCGCTAGATCGGAGGCGTCGAAAATGTCGGTCTTGAGGCCAACTTGCCTAAATGCCCTCGGGAGCTTGATCCCGTCATGCCGCGAGCCAGCGATCGCGCTGTGACCACCGGCTTGGAGGTAGTCGGCCTTTTTGGCCAGAAACAGTTGCCCGCATCCGGCTGCAAAGCCCGGATCGGTCGAGTTCCGCATGCGCTCGATCGGCAAAAACCCGAGCAGGATATAGTGCATCATCGGAATCAATAGCTTTTCCGCAAAGCTACCGGTCTCTTGAAACGGAAAGCCACTGACCAATGGGGCCTCGCGATGCTCTTGCTCGGCAAGTATCCGCACAAGCGCCTCGGGCGAAAGCCGCACATCGGCATCGAGAAACAAAAGCCGATCGTATTGTGCCAACTGCGCCAATTGCCAACAAGCGTTTTGTTTGCCATTCCAACCCGGAGCAAGCCCCTTGGAGCGATGCAACGCGATGGCTTGAAAACGCTCCGATTTCGATTCGACGATCTGAGCCGTTGCATCCTCCGAAGCGTCGTCGAGGACCAGCACCTCGAATCGACGATGCGTGCTTTCGATCAAACGATCGAGAGCTGCACCAATACTCGATTCTTCGTTGCGAGCCGGTATCAGAACGCTCACCGGGATCTCGCTTGCCCGCTCCAAGATCGCAGGATCGCTGCAAGCTCGCTGAAAGTCTTGAAGGTTCTTTACAAACAGGGCAAGCGGCAATAGAGCCAAGGCGAGCAAGATGCAGGAGATAACCAATAACGCCATCGACTATACCTTACTCCCGATGGGACCTTTGCTCTTCACCCGGATCCTGCGGGCTGCGCAACAACCGATGCCAAAAACGCTCGCTAAGATCATACTCGACGGCTCGGGAACCGAGCTCAAGTTCGATTCGAGCCGAATAAAACCCTGCAGAAAACTCCCCGATGCGCTCGTCGTGTTGTCTCCGAAGTACACATAGTTGGGCAAGGTGTAAGGAAGAGTTGGACTGGTATAGGTTCGCAGGGCCCCTGAAAGCAAACTCGTCGTGCCTTCGAAAAGCCGATACTCCTCACCGATAACCTGCAGCCGATAGTCACGAGCGATCGTCGTGTCGATCGACACCCCCTCTGCATGCGTAAAATCGGGATTCTGAGCCCAGATCTCGTTCTGCCAAAATCCCAGTTCGATCCCCCTGGCGTCTTGAGCCAACAGGATCACCGAATCCCCCGCGCGGTTCGCATTCGAGTGGCTCTCCGAGAGTAAGCTTGTGCGAAACGTTAGCTCGAACCCATCGGACCTGCGAAGCTGAGGAAAAGCCGGATTCTTGTACGCGGGGGAAGGGAAGGGATTGTAGTTGCTATATCCCGAACGCGTCGGCAGATCCGTCGTCAACCGCACTCCACCGGCCACAGCGGTTTGCGACCAACCGCTGATCGTATCGGCACCAAACACCAGCCAAGGCTCAGCGGCCGGTAGGCCGGACCCACCGTAGAGCGTCACCAACTCGGCGCGCGCCGAGGAAAGCAGAATCAACCATAAAAATGCAACATTCCGAAATTTGATTCGCTTCATCGTTTCATCCACCCTGGGGCTTTTCAACTGGACTTTTCAACTGGGCTTACGGTCGATTCGCGGCCGATCTCCTCAAGAACCAAAAGGGGCCCCAAGAAATCCTAATCTGCGATGGGTCCCAACGAAACCCATGGTTATTAGATGGGCTTGTTCTGCACCCCTGAGCGAACAAGTAATGTTACTTGAACCTCGCTTTTTTTGGGAACTCCGTCAAATTTATCGTGTACATTCAGATACATTCCTCGAATCGAGACGACTCCCCGGTGCGTCTTGGAATGGAATCCGCTTAGGTTTCGCGAATTTCTCCCACCTCCAATCCCGCCGGTTGTTCTTCCCATGCGTAGAAACTGTTTATGCCGTTGTGGCACGCAACTCCGCGCTTCGATCCGAATGTTCAAGCGGGGTATCGACTGCCCGAGCTGCGGCAAACGAGTTGCTTTCCAGGAACAAACCGACACTTCGGAAAGAGATTCCGATCTATCGCCAGTGGCCGAATTTTCGAATCGACCTGGTTTGGGAATGAAAACCAACTTTGGTGGAGTCAAGCGACGATCTGCGTTGTCGAAGAGTTTTGGCCTCGGAATGCTGGTTTTTGGTCTCTTTGCGCTCGGGGCGTCCATTTGGATCGCTGTCCGTTCGGCCGAGGCATTTCGCTTAGGTTCTTCCCCCTCAACGACCGCAAGCGACCTACCGCAAAAGTCGCGATTGATTGACTTTGATTGGTCCAAGCAATCCCAATGGGATACGCGAATCGATCCTATCGAAGGAACGTTTTGCGGGTCTCGGACGGCCAAGGTTTTTACGACCGAAGCCAGCGCAAACCGATACGATGCGATCGAGCCACTCTTAGATTACGGTCCGATGATCGATGAAATCCAACAAGGACGCAAAGAACTAAAGTCTTTTCGTTCCGATTCCCTTGATGCCCTTGCGCAGCAACTGCGTACGCTGGTCCTCGGTTTCCTCGACGATACCAAATGGATCACCTCTGGATACCACGACTGGAGAATCATCGGTTTGGTAACCCAAGAGGATCGCACAGCCATTTTGATTCGGTATTATCGCGAAACCACAACACCCATCGAACTGATCGATTCCGAGGAGATCCTTCTGCCTCTGACCAAAATGATCACCTTCAACAAATTTAAACTCTACTGCAACAACTTGTTCAAAACCAAAGCGCCCGAGCGATCGAACGATCCAAAACTCCAAGGCTACATGCATAGACATTTCTATGCAGACAAGAACTTTGGGTACGTCGTTTTGATGCTCACTGGCAACGGACCGAATGACGAGATTGAAGATGTGTTTGACTTCCAAATCCAGCGCCCTTTGAGCCAGTTATGCTCGGTTTGGACCGGGGCTTCCACTCTGAGTATCGACCAACTACCCTTCGACAAAAAACCGCTTCCAGGCCCTTTGGATTCCGATCTGAGAGCCATTCAGGAGTGGCTCGATATCCGCAGCAAAAAGTTTCAAAGCGCCGACCTTTGGGCGGTCCGTAAGTCGCTCAATAACGTGTATGCTCAAACCAGCGATCCATTGATACTCGACTTCTTAGGCCGCTTGGAATCCGACCTGGGCAATCGAGAAGTGGCCTTGGAAGATTTCCGCAAAGCCGAACAAGCCCGATTTCAATCGCTCGAATCCTACCGCGCGACGATCTTCGCAGCTCTGGAGTCGAACGACCCCGAGCTGCTCATCGAAAGGCTCAGCGATCTAAACAACTACTGGTCGGTCAAACTGACCGGTTCGAATGCCGAGGAAGACCGCAAGAGATTCTACAAATTCCAAGGCTACTGGAGACGCAGCCAGGATCTACGACCCTCATCGGCTATGGGCTCCCTCTAATCGCCTTCTTGGCGATCTCGATTGGCCATCAATTGGGAGTTGATACGAACTCTCGCAAGGCTCTTGAGGGGTACGGCTCGGTCGAGCCGATAGGAGGTCAAAGCATTTTGATCCTGGTCCAAAACCCGGTCTACTTCCTCCTGGAGGACCACCAACCAGGCGGGGACTTCAAGCCCCACTCCTGTAGGTTCCCGCATCATCAGGTGAAGTTCCTGAACTAGTAGATCAAAAGCGCGACTCTTCTGCGATTCGCTGCTTCGCAACTGACGCATCGAAGGCCGAATCAAAGCTCGCATCCGATCGATCGTCATGGGCTTGAGGAACCGCTCGTTGAGCCGGTCGGCTACCGAGGGCATCATCATGGCGTACGTTTTTTGCAACTTCGCAAGCTTCTCCAAGAAACTCTCGGACTCCTTAGCGACCCGCTCGTGCAACGCTCGACGCCATTGCATCGCCGAATCGCGGCAGCCGGCATGTACCAAAACTTCGTGAGCCCAAAAAACCGGCTTGAGATTCCAACTGATCCGATCGTAGCGAACCCTGAGCCTCAAGAAATCCAAGAACATGTAGAGCATCTCGCCACGATCCGATTGCGTCGTCGTGGTGTTGTAGTCCTTGTACTCGGCATAATGATCGATGATCGCCTCAAAGACCACAGCCAAATGCTCCCGAGCTTCTTCAAATCCGATCTCCCCGGCCTCGATCGCATCGAGGACCGGTTGCATCTCTGGACTGTCTCGATTGACCATCGCTTGCTTGAGCCAATTGCCGACCCCCTGATGCAAGATCGCTCGCACATGGGGCAAACTCAAAAAGACCTGCGTAAAGAGTCCATGCCCATACTTCTGGATGAACTCCGAGAGCGGTCCCCAACGCTTCGGATTGTCGACCGACTCCAAGATGCTCAGTCGAAGCGTCCTAGAATGGGAAAGCCAATGCCCTAAAAGACCTTCGGTAAGCCTCTCCAAGAGCGGCACGAGCAAATCGGTCTTGGGCTCGGGCAAATTGCGATCGACCAACTCGTCGAGCTCCACGGACTTGATGTCGTCTAGCAAATTCTTCTTGGCCTTGCCCGGAGTGTCCAAGCTCCCTTTCTCCTTGGAGAGTCCCTTCGATTCCGAGGACCATCCAAAGGAGTTGCGGACGACACACCGGACCATCGCTTTAAACGCGATTTGAAAAAGATCGTCAAACTCTGTGACCGCGCCGTCGCCCACATGATTTTGCATCTCCATCCTGCGAGCCATCGCAATCAAATCTGCCGAAAGCGAATAGAAACCCTGCCGAGGCAACCACGTCAAAAGATGGGTCAACGTGCGTCGCCTTGATCTGGCAAAAACAATCTCTTTGGGGTCCCCGCCCCGGGCCAAGGAAACATAAAGCAATGGCTGGTCACGGACCGCTGCGATGTATCTCTTGAAGATCTCTACGACCTGATCGCGTCGCTCGGACATCAGATGTCCATAAAGCTCGATCGCATATCGATCGTCGAGCGAAATCGACTCGTGACTCTGCCACCAACCTGGGGTCGTTTTGTCGAGGATGTCTTGAGGGATCTGAAAGAACGCGAGTTGAACCCCTAGAAGCATGCGGCTTGCATCCGTGGTCTCCACGGCCGTTGCGATGATCTTCTCGATGAGCGATTCCTTGGCGACTCTTTGACGATCGTAACGCATCATCGAGTCTGCATCGGTCCCCCCGGTAGCTACCAAATGACTGCGAACCTGATCGAGCAATCGCATGAGCCCCTCTCGCTGCGATACGCTGGAACTGATCCAACCGCCAAAGGCGTCCTTCATCCGAGCCCGGTGCGGCAAAGCCTTGCTCGGTCCACGCACCTTGCTGAGCCAAGCTCCCGATTCGGCGACCTGCTTCCACATGTGCGCCAGCCCGCTTAGAAACAGCAAATGCTCCCCGATCCGCTTCGACTCGGCGATGAACTCCTCGTCGGATCCTGTGTCGTTCTGGTAGACCGGCCCCTCGACCCCGTCGTCGGTCGTATCGCGGTAACTGAAGTCTTCGTAAGCTGCATCGTAGCGATTCTCCTGGGGGTCGTCCTCGAGACTCGATTCCAAGACCTTCCTTCCCGAGGCCCCCCTGCCAGGACCCTTGAGCAATTGAAAACTCGGCGCCTGCCAATAGTCCTCACCGTTGGACTCCAAATACCCAAAGAACTTGTCGATCGATTCCCAAGTCTCCATCGCATTGGTGCTCGTGCGACGCGCAGGGTCAAGCAACCTCTCCATCCATCGTCTTGCAAAGTCCGAGTAAGCGATCGTGCCACTGGATATACCCACCCTGGGCACCTGGCTGAGCCAATGGATCAACAAGGCCCTCGAACCGACAAAATCCTCTCGATCCAAAAGCGCCTCGATCACCAACGCATACGCCTTGGGCGAATCGAAGATCTCCGCATGGGGCGTCCAAAACCGAAGATCCCCCGCAGCAGCCCCTCCACGATGCCAAAGACGCAAGGCTCGGGCCACATGCTGCGAGGACTCCAAAGCCACCTTCGGATCCGTCGCATGCACCTCGGCAACCTCGTGGGCCGCATACTGACGCCACCACTTGGATAACTTGCGAAAATGACCCTCGGTCCGATCGCACAACTCCTCAAGGTCCCGCGCGGCGGCTTCTCGCCAAATCCTTGATAGCAATCCAAAACTCATTTCCATGATCTCGACGAGCTCATGGACCCGATCATCAGGAACCGATGCATCGTTGTTGCTAAAGCGGTTAAAATTCCCACCAAAGCCTAGGATATTCCATGGATCGACCAACGCCCCGCAGGCGATCCCTCGCAAAACCAAATCCTCGATCTGACCGGGAATCTCTGCCGCTCGCTCGAGCTGCCCTCGCCTCAAGAGCTGATTGCCAATCGTCAACAAACAATCGATGCGACAAAGGATCCGCGCCGAGGGTACCTGGACATCGTCGGCCTCCTCCTTGGCCGCATTGGCACTGCCCATCCTTGCAAAGATCCGCGCGACTTGAATCCTCTCGACCTGGGCGGCTCGCAAACGACCGAGCGTCGTATTGAGCTCCTGCCTTGCTCCCCCCAAAGGCTGCCTGCGAATCTTCGCCTCAGCCTCCAAACGCTGGCCATGAACCCCTTTCAACTTGGGTAAGTACTCGACGTAAAAGGCATCCCTGTACGCCGCGACATGACTGAGCAACTCCATGATCGAAGTCGTCGATGCAATGCTGTTGGGACTCGCTCCACAAATCCCAGAAGCCATCAAAATCGTCCCTGCCAATACCGCCGCCGCCTCGGTGAGCAACTCGTCGCGCGATAACCCACCCCCATTGCGCACCCGAGCCATCAACGCATCGACGGTGACCTGCTGCAACACAAAACGCCGGTAATAACCCGAACCATCGATCCAATGTGGATCCCATTGCCCAAAATAATAATTCGGTCGCGTATTGACCGGATGGTCAAAATCATAAGCCCTCGGATCCAATGCCAACTCGTCGAGTCGATTCAAATCGAATTGCGCAGCGCCCAAAATCCATCCCGAGGTCTCTTGCAATACCGCCAAAGTCCGCTCGATCAGCTCGTGATAAGGCCCATAAGCAACTCCCACTCCACGAATGAAAAGAGGGATAGGCCTGAGCCACTCGTGCTCATAAGGCTCTAAGTCATGCCCCTCGAGCGTCGCGACCGGACGATACCCCACATAGTCGTTCAAATCGCTAATCGCACCCGCGACGATCCGGTCGAACTGCTCCCAAGGTCCACCCTGCTTGAGCGTCGCCTCAATGGCCCTACCCAAAAACAGACTGTTGAAGATCCCCTGCGGCTCCTGGTGGAAAAGAAGGTCGCTGTGAAAGTCCAAGTAATCGGGCAACAACGATCGCCATACCAATTCGATCACTCGCGAGGCTTGCTCGCTCTGCGCAAAGGCCGGATTGGTTCCCCTCAAACTCTCCAAACGCTCTAGTAGCCACTGCTGGATCTTCAACCAGGCAGGCATTCCCGCATAAACCGACCGGTCCCCGCCATCGAGCGCCGACAAATAAAGCCGGTTCAAGGCCGAGAGGAACTTCAAATCGCTCTTGCCCGACGAGAAGTTCAAATACCCCAGAACCTGATTCAAATCCTCAATACGCTCAGACTCCATAAGCAACGCCTCGGGTCGATCTGCCCCCGTTGCGCGTTCGTCTGGATTTTTCCCATTTGGCGTCTGACTACTCACCGGTCCCCCCGGGCTCTGCGTCCTGGATTTTCCGACCTCACTCCATCGTTCTGGAGCGTTGATCCAATGCCAAGCAATGTAAGTCCGAGGGGAAATTCACGGAAGTGGTTTTTTCGATCCTGCCAGAGATAATGGAGCAAGATTTCCTCGAAGCAAACCAACAAAAAAGCGGATCCCGAGTCGGAATCCGCTTGTGGATTTTCTATGTTTCTGTAAGCCCGCTTGGAAGGCCCCTGAAGGAAACCCTAGTTGCCAAACGGATCGTCCGAGGCCGGTGCCGCGTTGGGCTTGGCTCCGCTCGATCCAAACGGGTCGTCGGCCGCCGGTGCTGGATTCGACGGTGCTGGGTTGGCTGGGGTGTCGCCGAACGGATCGTTCGATGCAGGCGCAGGTTCGACTCGCTCTGCCATGGGCTTGGGCTGCCCCTTGTTGAAATCAGCACCCTCACTGAACGGATCGTTGATCGAAGGAACAGGTCGCGGTGGTGCATCCGAAGGTGACACTGGATTGATCGCCCCGTTTCGAATCCCTTGCTCATAACGCAGCCGTTGCATCTCAAGGTACTTGCCCCGAGAATTCAACCTCGCCTTGCGACGAATCGCCTCGATCTGGCAACGGACCGGTCCCTGGATCCGCTCAAGAGCCTTTCCTACGTTGACAACACGCTTGCCGTCGATCTCCATCTGAGCCGCTTGCTCAAAGTCCGCTACGCCCGCCTCAGGATCGCCCGATACGGCCGCATCGCAAAGCCCTCGGAAGTAAAACGCTCGCGGATCCTGACTCCCCGATGCGATCGCATCGTTGAGCCACTGCTGTGCAGTCGCCGCATCGCCGCGGAAATAAGCATGCACAGCATGCCCATAAACATCATCCAACGGGTCTTGAGCCCAAGCAGGAATCGAAACAAATGCTGCGAGCACCAACGCGCACAGGGAGGAGAATCTCAGATGCATATCAAAGCTACCTAAGGTGATTGCGACCTATAACTGTTACCTGGAAACGACGACCTAATCCTAATTCCTTATCCAAACCGTGCAAACTATTTACGCTTTTCCACTAGAATTGCACCCACCGAGAGCCCAAAAAATGCCGGTCGTAACGAATACCCAGTTGTATCGATTTTGACGTCCAACCCCCGCGTTGACTCCATTCCCAACCAGTGAATTTCCTGCGTTCCATCCCGCTGCTGATCCTCAAGGCAATCCGAGCTCTGGCCAAGTTCGCTTGGAACACCCTAAGCCTCGTGTTGGTCCTGAGCCTCGCGGCAACGATTCCTGTCGTCCAATTCGCTAGCCTCGGCTACATGCTCGAATGCTCAGCCAGGATCGCAAACCGACAGCCGATCCGCGAGTGCTTTCCAGGAATCGCCTTGGCCGGCCATATCGTTCGATGCGGTTTCTGGACCCTGCTGACCTGGCTACCGATCTGGTTCATTACCGACCTGGGCTACTCCTCGGAATTGATCCAACCAGGTTCCAGCAGAGCCCTCAACCTCCGGATCGCCGCTCGAATCCTGGCGATCTTATGGGTCCTATGGGTCGTTTGGGCCATCCTACGCGGCGGCCGCTGGTTCCATTTCCTTTGGCCTCAACCGATCCGATTCGCCAAAGCCCTTTTCTCAGGCTCCTTCTGGCTCAATGCCGAAGATCGATGGTGGAACTTCCTAAAACAACTGCACCTCTGGCGGCTGATCCGACTCGGGTTCAAAGCCAGCCTCGGCGCAGGGATATGGCTGGCGATCCCCGCACTGATGATCCTCCTGGCACTCAACGCCGCCCCCGAGGTCCAACCCGGCCAACAAGGTGGACTGGCACTCCTAGGACTCCTCGGTGCGATCCTCATGGCATGGGTGATCCAGTATCTGCCTACCCTCCAAACCCACATGGCTCGGAATGATCTGTTGGCTCGCCAAGGATCGGACAACCCCCAATCGACTCAACAACGCCTCGGCGGAGTCCTGAACCGCTCGGCCGCTCGCCAAGCCTTCCGTCGCGCTCCGCTGCGCTACGCACTTGCCAATATCTTATTTCTGGCTCTTGCCCTACCGCTGTACCTGCTGAGAATCGAAGAGATCCCACCCCAACTGTGGTTCTTGCTGTCGATCTTTTTCGTCGTCTTGATGTTCCCTGCCAAACTCCTTATCGGCTGGGCTCTGCGCTGCAGCCTTGGGAAATCCAAAGACGCCCATTGGACCCTGCGCTGGATCGCTTGGGTCCCTTTGCTCGCGGCCATCGCGATCTACGTCGGCTTCCTGTACTTAGGAAAGTTCGCCCTATGGGAAGGGGGTGCGATTCTGCTTTTTCAGCACGCTTTCCTGCCCCCCGTCCCGTTCTACCTGCGATGATCCTCGGCTCGCTGATACTCGCTTAGCGGCCCTTGGAATCCCGCTTGGCCTGCGCCCGCTTGCCCTTGGCCGATACGTGTCCGGCGATGTTGCTCGAGCGATTCGAAAGCTTCACGCGGTTGGACTTGGCACTGGCAGCCAGTTGGGCCTTGGCCGCCGGAGTCGGTGCGACAATCCCAGGCTTGGCCGTCGTCTTGACGACCTTCTTGGGCGCTGCGATCGCAGGTGCCGAAGCAGCCACTTCAGCCCGCTTGGCCGTCCGTTTGGCCGCCGTCTTGACGAGGGTCTTTTTGACCGCTTCGCTCTTGGCAGCAGGAGCCTTCTTGGTCGAAGCTTTCACGGCAGCAGCTTTCACTGGAGTTGCTTTGACTGGAGCCGCTTTGACTGGAGCCGCTTTGACTGGAGCAGCTTTCACCGAGGCAGCTTTCACTGGAGTTGCTTTCACGGGAGTTGCTTTCACGGGAGCTGCTTTCACGGGTGCAGCTTTCTTCGCAGCTTGGATCGACCTGGCCTTGGCGACCTTGTTGACCGTCTTTTTGACTCCCTGAAGCTCCGTTCTGGCCGATTGCCGCGAGACGCGTGCCGAAGCCGTCCGCTCCCTTGGCGTAAGCTTCTTGGCCGATGCTTCGACAGTCGCGGTCGTCGCTGCGACGGCCAATCGGGCTTGATAAGCCTCGAGCGCTTCGTGCATCACTTGATGCTTGGTGTAGGTCTTCGATGCCAAATCCGGCTCTCCGGTCTTGCGGCTCTCGTCTCGCGATTGGCCACGCGCGAGCTTCTGCCACTTGTCGACCAACTTGCGAGCGTTCGCCGTATTGGTCTTGAGCTTCATGGCCGTCAACTGCTCGATCGCCGGTGTACGGCTCTCGGCTACCAATGCATACTCGGCCTTCGTGCACAACAATCGGACTTCATCCAATGACAAGCTCATCGCAATACGCTCCAAAAAAGATAAAACTAGAAATCAAAATAATGATGCATCAACCTCGGATAAACTACCAACTCTGGTTAGGTCCGACGTCGAGTGTAGATCAATCTATCCAATAGAAAAGGGGACAGAGCCATACGGGATGAGCTTAACGCGTTGAAAATCGTGACGATCGGATCCGCTAGGAATCAGTTTCGTTTCATCGTATCTAGACATTTCTCGAGTTCGATGGATTGGTTCAGCACATCGCCGTTGTACTGAAAGCTGATCACATAGACGAGATGGTCTTGAGATTTGAGCACTGCACTATAGCCGGTGATCTCCCCAAGTGGCATTTGGATCAAAGTGCGAGTCACATGGATCGGTTGGCTAGGTGTACCCCTGGTCTTCAAATCTCCGTATTCTTGCACTTTCCAACCTTCTAGTTTACTGACGAAGCCTTTGGTGAAGGCTTGCAAAGCCTTCATCGGATCAAAGTTTGGCACACTTGCGAGTTTAGGATCCTCGACTCGAGTAACCGCCCAAAGTTCATTGATATCGCCCTGTTGGTTGCGAGACTGCCAGGACGCAGCTTTGATGTTCACCCCGGGCGGAAGTGGTGGAGCTTTTGGACCCGCGACAAACCTATCTGGCAACTCAAAGCTATAGTCTTCGAAAACAACCTTCTGCATCTTGCCCGAGGGGCTAGCGGGCGTCCCCGGTTGCGGTCCGCCTGAAGGGCCACCGGATCCAGTCGTGCCAAGTCCCCCACCGGGCATGCCCAGTTCCGGAGGTCCAAATAGGCTAGCAGGTCCGATCCCAGGCGGCACAAGGGCCGATAGGTCCCCGAGTACCTTGTCGAACTCTTCTTGGCTCTTGGCATTCTTAAGACTGTTCAGTGGCGCATTGACCACGAACATTCCGGTCGTGATTCCCTGCTGAATCTGCTCGGGATTCATCGTCGCGATGAACCCTTTGGCCTGGCTGATCCCCATATCCCAATTCTTGACCAAGTCCTCCGGCAACCATCGCCCTTCGCTCAAGACCAAAGCGATCGGCGGTGGCGGTGGTGGACCACCCGGAGCCGGCGGGATCGACAGAGTCGCGCTGGTCGAGGATGTCTTTTCCACCGTCCAATTCGGCTTATTGAGAATCTTGGCGTCCTCGTACTGACTTCGGATCGGATTGTCCGTCGGCAACGCGACGATGGCTTTTTCAGCAGACTTTAACAACCTAGTCAGATAGGTGTCGAGCAAACCCCTCATGTTCCCCTGCTGCATCCGCTTGCCGTCGAGCAACTCCTTGGCCACCAAGTGGTCCGCGACATCGACCATGGCTGGATACACCGGCTCGAACTCCTGACGCACGTCCGGTGGCATCGCCAAAACCGAACTGTTGAGGATGAACTTCTGCTGCTTGCGCAAAATCTCGACCAAGGAGTTGCGGGTCTTGCGAATCATGTCGAAACTGCGTGGATCGACCTTGCGTGCAAACTCGACCATAAGCTCTTCGAGCTGCTTTTGCTTCGAAGCAGGCATCGCATCCCACATCACGATGTAGTTGTCCTGCGAGGTTTCCTTGAAGACCAGATCGATGAACTCCTTGGGGTCCATGTTGTCCTGGAACTTCGTGACCGGTCTGGAGGATTCCGGCGATGTCTTTTCCGAGGAGGCATTGGAAGGTGTCGCTTTTGAAGGCGCCCCCGGCGATGCTCCCTTCGGTTCGCTCGGAGCAGGCTTGGGACTCGAACCCTTCGGGCTCGCAATCCCACTCTTGGTCCTTGCAAGCTCCAAACTCTCGGGGCTCAATCTCTCAAAGGGAATCTTGATCTCTCGTCCGTCGACACGCTTGAGAACCAACTGCTCTCCCTCGACCCGCAAGTACTGCGCATCGACCTTGAAGCGTCCGGTGTTGTCGGACCACTCAAGATACTTCTCCTGCGCACAGGCCCCTTGAGCGCCCGTCAAAAGCCCCCCCAAAGCGAGCGTCCAGACAAACCGCCCTCTTGAGAAGGACCGAGCCCGAGAAACCAAAACGGATCGATGTGTCATCATGGACAAGAACTCCGGGAATTCGTTGGCTAACGCCCAAAGACAAAAACAGGGAAAGTAGGATAATCGAACATCATAAATCGGACCAAGCTCGATCGCCACGCATTTTACAACATCTTTGCGAAGCCTTCGGAAAAATAACGCGGCAAGCGAATCGGGTTTGCTACAATTTTAAGAGCCATTTTTCGAATCCCCCAGACGCCGCAAACCCCGGATCGATCCCGTTCTCCTCTTTTCTGCTGCTGCCACCGAACCTATGAAGCTCCTTTCGATCCCTCGCCTGAGCGTTTCTCGATTCAAACTCCCGGTTCTGCCGGCGATCTTAGCCGCGTTTCTTCCCGCGATTCTTCCCCTGATTCTATCCGGGCAGATCCTGGCCTGCACCATGCTCCATTGCGCACGAGCCGAAGAAGCACCGGTGCCATTGATTTTTGATACCGACATGGGAAACGACTGCGATGATGCGCTGGCTCTGGCCATGATCCACGCGCTGCAATCCCGCAAGGAATGCGAGCTGCTGGCCGTGACCATCACCAAAGACCACGAACTGGCCGCGCCGTTTGTCGACTGCTTGAACACCTTCTACGGACGTGGGAATATACCCATCGGCGTGTGCCGCAACTCCGGCAAAACCCCCGATGCGGGCAAGTACAACCAAGTCTCCAAAATCAACGACAACGGCAAACTCCGCTTCGAACACGACTTGCTCTCAGGCAACAACGCTCCGACGGCCGTCGAAGTCCTCCGCAGAACCCTCGCCCAGGCCCAGGACGCCTCGGTCGTGGTCGTCCAAGTCGGCTTCTCAACGAACCTTGCCAACCTCCTGGCCTCTCCCGCCGATGCGATCGCCCCCCTCTCGGGCCGCGAACTGTTCGCCAAAAAAGTCAAACTCGTCTCGATCATGGCCGGAGCCTTCGCCCCAATCCCCAACGATCAAGGAGTGCTCGGGGAACATCGCGAATACAACGTCGCCGAAGACATCCCGTCGATCAAAAAACTCGTCGAACTGTGCGATGTCCCCATCCTCTGGAGCGGCTTCGAGATCGGACTGAACCTGACCTATCCCCACCAAAGCATCCTCCAAGACTACCGCTATGTGACCCACCACCCGGTGGCCGAAGCTTACATCGCCTACATCCCACCACCTCATGATCGACCCACCTGGGACCTGACCAGTGTCCTGGCCGCAGTGCGTCCCGACCGAGGCTACTTCGAACTGAGCAATCCCGGTACGGTGACCATCTCCGACGATGCCATCAGCCGCTTTGCGGAAAACCCACAAGGCAAACACAGGTACCTCATCTTAAAGCCCGCTATGGCCGAAAGGACCCGCGAAGCGTTGGTCCAACTCTCAAGCCAACCTCCAGAGCATTGCGGTAGTCCCCAACCCGCACCCAACCACGCGCGGTAATCGAGCGATCCCCATGAGCACTACCCCCAACAACGACGACGATTGGTTCTCCCTGGAACCGCTTGAACCGAAACCCAACCCCAATAAACCTGCCCCCGGCAAATCCCCCCCAAGCAAATCCGCTGCCGGCGAACCCACTGCCCCCAAGGAGACCGAGGCCAAGGACTCCCCGAGGAGCGTCTTCGACGACGACCTACCCGAACTCCTCCCGCTCCCAGCCCCAGCACCCACCCCCCCGAAGCCTGCCCCAAAGCCCACACCGAAGCCTCCCCAGGCAAGCAGCCCCCCGGGAGTTCCAGCTCCCAAAACTCCAACTTCAAGTGCTCCGAAGGCACAGGAACCGCCTGCTACCAGCAAGCCACCTGCGAGCAAGCCTGCTGATCGGGAGTACTCGATCAATTGCCAAGTCTGCAAGTCGATTTTGTCGGTGCAAGCATCGCAAGTTGGCAAGCAGATCCGATGCCCAGACTGCCACTCGATGGTGAAGGTTCCCCCCCCACCGATCAAGAAGCCTGTCCAATCGACCCCGATCGACCAACTTGCCTCGGTGG
>Ga0082207_1000805_pt1 | contig 16718 bp, 13 predicted proteins | sample LakMenEpi10Aug09_FD_71540 | JGI IMG/M metagenome (GOLD analysis project Ga0082207, IMG submission 71540)
ATGCGGCTCGCGTCGGAACATTTTCGCGGGTTGCATATTCCCCGCGGCGCCATAAGCGATGACGCGATCCGCCGTGACGACCGGCACGCAGCGCGGCCCTTTGTCGGGATCGCCCCCGCCACGATAACTCGCCGGAAAGGCGGCCCGCCAAAGACGTTTGCCATCGGCGGCATCGAGACAATCGAGGCACTCCTCGTCGCCCACCCGATGCCAAAGCAGCACCTTCCCATCCGAGACCGCGACCCCGGCGTACCCCGCGCCGCACGCCACCCGCCATTTGAGCTTCGGCTCACCCGCCCAAGGTTCGATCGATTCCCCCGCCGCCTGGCCGTCGCGCCCGGGACCGAGGATCTGTGGCCAATCGCCCGATTCGCACCGCACGCCCCACCCCAGCGCCGCGACCAAGCCGACGACCGATGCCGCTGCCAACCAACCCACCGAAGCGAATCTATTCATCACCACCACTCCTCGCTCGTCCCCTCGCCGACGCTCCGTTACCCAGTCGCAGAGCTCCGTGCTCCAGTCGCGACGGTCCTTCAACCGGCTCGATGATTATACCAATTACCAAACCTCCAGCGGACGCCTCGTCAGGGTTCACTGCCCGAATCGACCGCCGCGAAATGAAATCGTTGACGCCGCGGGTCAGCCCCCAGCGGCCTTGTTGAGCCGCAGGTTCTCGAACCAGTACAGCCCGGACTTCCCTGGCGCGACGATGTCTTCATCGCCGTCCTGGTCGAGGTCACGGATCACCATTTGCAAACCGGTCCCCGCGGAGCCGCGACGGAAATCGACCATCGCGTCGCGTTGTTCCGGGTTGGCCGGCGCGGCAGGGGCGGGCTCGCCGCGATAGATGACCGTCTTGACCCACTTCGACGCCCCGCGGTCGAAACGGTAATGGTGCAGGCAGGGGGCATCGGTCGCCCCCGGTTCGCTGGCATGGGCATAGATCCGTTTGCCGGTGAGGAATTCTTTCGTCCCATCGCCGTCGAAATCGGTCAGATGAAGGACGTGAACCTGCGAGAACGAATCATCGATCGACTCTTGGGTCCAAACCCGTTTCCCTTGGGCATCGACCGATTGCTTCGACCAGAACAGCCCGAAGTTGTGACCGTTCCCCCAAGCGATGTCGGTATCGCCGTCGCCGTCGAAATCGTGACCCAGGATCTCGATGCTGGCCGCCCCGAGGTCCCATTCCGGGTGGAATTGCCACTCGCCATCACGGCCGGCAGGTTGTTCGTACCACCCCTTGGGGACGATCAGGTCGATCCGGCCATCGCCGTTGATATCGCCGTGCCCCATCCCGTGACCCGCGCCGGCCGGTGACAATTCGCGATACTTCCATTCCACGGCCGGCTTGCTGGCGATCAATTCATAGAAGCCGACCCGATTCCCGACGTTGGGGAAGAAGACCGGTTTGCCATCGCCGTAGAGATCAAGCAGGTAAGCGGTTTCCATCGACCCAGGGTTGTCGATCAGGTGTTCGGTCCAAGGCTTCGTCGGGTCGCTGGGCTGTTCGACCCAGGCGACCTTACGGCTGAAGTAGGCGCACGTGACGATGTCGGTGCGGCCGTCCCCGTTAACATCCAACGGCGAGTCGGCAAAGTCTTCGTAATAATGCGGGTTCGTCCCCTTCGCGACTTCTCGCACCTGATGCCACGTCCATTTCGGCGCTTGGTACCAGGCGTCACCGCAGAAGACATCGAGCAACCCATCGCCGTTGAAATCGGCGACCCCGGCCGCTTCGAACGGCGAGCGGTCGTTGATCGTCTGTTTTCGCCAACCCGCATCGACGACCGGGCCATCCTCGCCCAAGGCCGCCGAGTTGACTCCGCCAACGACGAGGCAGAGGCCCGCGACATGCGATCGGACGACAGGCCAAAGCGGCGAGGTACCCAACGACCATCCCGACGAACAAGGCGACGAACAAACGAAGGACATCTCAACGCTCCGTGGCGGTAACAAAACGGATCACGCGATCCAGACCTCGCTATTGTGGCCGCCCCGGACGCCAAGTGGAATGCCTGGGCTTCGATCCCCGGTTGACCTGTCGAACAACGGTTGGCCTGTCGAACAGGAGGCTCGATCGTTCGGGCCGAGCTCCGAGATCAGCCGCCGACAAAGGGGACGGGGACGAGCACCGCGTGCTGCTGGACCCATGTCTGCAGCCCGTCCCAACTGACGATTTGCGAAAGGGCGACGAAGGAGAGGTAGGTCACCACGACGGGGAACAGCAGCGTCCGCGCCACCCCCCGCGACAGGGCTCCCCACCAACCCTGCCGGGGCTCGCGGCCGCGGGCACGCCGCAGCGCCAAGCCACAGGCGATCCGGGCCGGGAGCATGAAGGCGATGAAGAGCCACGTCGGCAACCAAACGAGCTCGCGCGGCGGCGGTTCGATCTTGAGCAGGTAGAGCGGGATCGGCAACAACACGAGCGACAACACCATCGCCCCCAACCAGGCCCAAGGTGCCGCCCGAAAATCACGCCGGATCCGCCCGACTTCGAACATCGCCCCGAACCGACCTTCCGCGGCGAAATTCGCTTGCAGCATCGGCAGGTACATCAGCGCCACCCCCAACGCCGCCAAGGCCATCGCGCCGACCAACCCCGCTAATCCCGTCTCGCCGTTGCGGTTCGCGGCGATGATCACGATCCCCGGCAACAGCCAAACCAGCGTCGCCAAGGCCCCGCGGAAACCGAGCCAAAACTTTTGCCCCAACCGCCACGACGCCAGCCACTCGCCGAAACGGTCGATCGCCAAGGCCCACGTCGAAGGACGCCAACCACGCTTCAAAAATTCGATCGGTTGGGGCCAAAGGTAATGTCGCAATCGCCCGCCACGCGCCCAGGCCCAGCCCAAATGGACGAGCCCCACCCCGACCAACACCCCCGCGATCCTGCGCATCACTTTTCCTTCCGCCGAACCGGGCGTGACGACATCGGCGACGTGAGCGAAATGGCCGAGCACCGCGATCGGCAGCGCGATCGCGAACGTCGCGATCATTGCCAAGCCGAATTGCCCCGCCGGCTTGAGCCATTGCAACGACTGGCCAATCGCACCGCCGCGGGCGAGCTTCCCCGCGACATCGAGCAAATAGCCGAAGGCGATCAGTTGCACCACCGGCAGTGCGGTCATCACCGACAGGACCGTTGTCAACCAGAAGGCTTCAAAGGCGAGCCGAAAGCCTCGCGCCAATCGCCCTCGCACCCGACGCAAAAACGAAGGTCGCCGCGGGACCGTTTCGATCGACGGACCGTCGTCGCCATTCAACGAAAAAGCCGACGGTGACAATTCGGTGTCACCGTCGGCCAGCAGAGTGCTCATCGCGCGACGCTCAGAGGTTCTGGGGCCCTTATTGGGGCAAGCGACCCGTTTCGACCTTGGAGAAATCTCCGGTCAATCCTTCGGTCATGAACGAGACCAAATCCTTGGCCTCGTCCGGGGTCAGGTTCAGCGGCTTCATCTTGTCGCTGAGCCAATCGTTCTTGTGCCCGCCCTTGTTATACCATTCGACGACCTCTTCGAGCGTCTTTTGGCTGCCGTCGTGCATGAACGGGGCCGACAACGCGACGTTGCGGAGGGTCGGGGTCTTGAAGGCGCCACGATCCTTTTCTTCTTTGCTGATTTCGAACCGGCCCAAATCGGGCTTTTCGGCGGTCATGCCGACGCCGAGGTTATGGTACTGCTCGTCGGCGAAGTTCGCCCCGGCGTGGCAGGCCGAGCAATTCGCCTTCGCCGAGAAGAGTGCCATCCCTCGCTTGGCCGATTCGCTCATCGGCTTCGCTTCGGCCGCCTTCACCAACGCGTCGTACTTTTCGAAGAGTTCCGGATCGTCCTTCTTGAGCGCTTCCAGATCTGCGAGGTCGTCTGCAAAGAGCTTCTTGAAGTTCTGCAGATCGTTCTCGTAATCGTACGGGGTCGGGCCGGTGACCAGGACCCGTTCGAAAGCCGCGATCGCCTTGCCGACGTTCAGGATCGTGACGCCGTCTTCGAAGATCACGTCGAATTGCATCTTGTAACCGGGGAGCTTGGCGAGCGTTTCGACCGCCGCCTTGTGGGTGTTCCCCATCTCGATCGGGTTACCGATCGGCCCGACCGCTTGGGCTTCGAGGCTATCGGCGCGGCCGTCCCAGAATTGGGCCTTGCTGACGATACGGTTGTAGCTGACCGGCGAATTTCGACCGCCCTGTTGCCCCTTAACGCCAACACCGAACTGGGTGTGGGCGCCGTAACCCTGAGACGGGTCATGGCATGAGGCACAACTGATCGTATTGTCCGACGACAGCCGGGTGTCGAAATAGAGCTGTCGCCCCAGTTCGATCTTGGCCCGGGTCAGCGGGTTGTCTTCGGGGATGTAAATGTTCCCCGCGGCCGCGTCGAGCCCCTTGGGAAGCGTGACCTCAAGCGGCAGGTGATTCGATGGGGTCGACAGCCAAGCACGAAGCTCTTCTGGCGTCACCGCACCTTGACCCGTTAGGCCGGCGGTCAACGACGGGTCCCCAAGGGTAACCTTCGAATCGGCGGTCGCCGTCGACAGGGAAATCAGCCCGACGCCGACCACGGCGGCGACCCGATAACCCAAGTGCATCATTCCATGGCGAAAACTCATTCGCAGAACCTCTCAAGGCGGGATAGGGGAGGAAGAAGAACCGCGGGACGCCAAGTTCGGCGTGCCGATGAATAAACGGAAGTCAGAGCATACACTCAAGTATATCGGGGACGTCCAGCCCATCCCACCCGACACCATGGCCAGATGAATTCCGACAGCAGTAACCCCCGTGATCTGTCGATCCGAACCGTCCGTGCGGACGATTTGGATCGAATCATCCAACTCTTGAACCGGGAAGTCGTGGGCGGCGTTAACATCTTTCGATTCGCCCCACTGGACGCCGAAGCGGCCCGGCGGTGGTGGAAGCTTCACGGGAGCGGCCGGTATCAGGCGCTGGTCGCCGAGCATCCGGGTACCCCCGGCGAGCATCCGGGTACCCCCGGCGAACATCCGCACGACCGGGACACGGGTTCACCCCAAGTCGTCGGCTGGGCCGCGTTTGCGCCCCATTCGGCCTACGAAGGTTACGACCGCACCGCCGAAATCTCGGTTTGGGTCGACGCCCCGTTCCGCGGCCAAGGGATCGGCAAGGTGCTCATGCGAGCACTGCTGGCCACTTGTCACGATCGAAACCTGAGGACGATCGTGTCGCGGATCGAAGCGAGCAACTTGGCGAGCCTTCGGTTGCACGAATCGATCGGCTTCACCCACGTCGGGGTGCTGAAGGATGTCGGCGAAAAGTTCGGCCGATCGCTCGACGTCGTCCTCATGCAATATCGGGCGGCGACTTGAGCAGGTCGCGGGCGATCTTTCGTCCGGTCGTCGATAGCGGCAAGTCGGCCAAACGATCCAGCGGCACGATTCGTAGCGTCCCCGCCCCGCCATCCCCTGCCCCGTTGTTTCCTGCCCCGTTGTTTCCTGCCACCATGGCGATTTCGGCCCCAGCGATCGGCTGAGCGTCGTGGACTTCGAGGTTGATGCGGTACCGCGTGACCGCATGCTTGATCCGCATCCGAAGCGACCTTGGCCGCAGATCGATGCCGAAGCGACGCGACAAACCCTCCGCCGCCGACTCGACACCCCCAGTTCCCCCGGCCGTCCAGCGGGGGACATCCCAAAGCCCGGCCCACCGCTCCCCTTTGGGGATTTGCACCATCAACACCCCGCCCTGGTCGACCGGGACGACGAAGGCATATTCGTCCCGCGATTGGTATTCGATCCGCTTCACCTTTCCCGGGATCTCGCCTTGCAACCCCAAGTCCCTTGCCCTGCAATCGTCCCGGACCGGGCAGGCGTCACAATCGGGGTCGCGCGGTTTGCAGATTAAAGCCCCCAGCTCCATCGCCGCCTGATTGAATCGCCCCGACCCCGAGCGAGCCGGCAACATCGCCTCGGCGACCTGCCACAACGCCCGCTGCGCCGAAGTGGACGTCACGTCTTCCCTCAAGCCGACCCAACGGCTGTAGACGCGGACCGTATTTCCCTCCAGCACCGGTAACCGCTGGTCGCCCGAAATCGACAAGATCGCACCGGCGGTGTAACGGCCGATCCCCGGCAGTGCCAAGACTTCTTCGAACCGCTGGGGGAAGAGCCCGCCGTGCGACTGGACGACCCGTTTGGCCGCCCCCTGCAACGCCCTGGCCCGGCGGTAATACCCCAGCCCTTCCCACAACCGCATCAATCGCCCTTCGTCGGCCTGGGCGAGCGATTCGATCGTCGGGAAGGCGGCCAGGAAGCGATGGTAATAATCGATCACCGTCGCCACCTGTGTCTGTTGCAACATCACCTCGCTGACCCACACGTGATACGGTTGTGGGTCATCCCGCCAAGGCAATTTCCGGGCGCTTTTGTCAAACCATCGCAACAGCTTGCGACGGACGCGGTCTCGCCAAGCCCTGTCTTCCCACGTCAGGACGCCGCTCGACGTCGCATCATCATTCAATTTCGTGGCTTTTTTTGAATGATATTTCGAAGCCCCGGAATCGCTATTCAATTTCGTGGCTTTTTTTGAATGATCGGTCGAGGGCACGACAGGATCATTCAATTTCGTAACGTTTTTTGAATAGACTCGTGTTGCGGCTTCGGTAGGCGTGCCTGCCGGCCGGGTCGGCTTGGCCTTGGCTGATACGGTTTTAGACGAAACCGCTTTCGAAGCAGCGGACTCGGAACCGGCTGGACTTCGCGGTACCGGTTTGCCATCACCGCTGGGCTGACGACCCGGGCCCCGACGCGCCGGACCGCTCATTCGCCGTCCAGCCGCCCCAGCTTCACCTTCACCTTGCTCACTTCGCCGTTGCGATTGAAGGTCACGTCGACCTCATCGCCCGGGAGGTGGGTCGAGATCTCTTTCTGCAAATCTTCGAACGAGCCGATCTGCGCGTCGTCGATCTGGGTCACGATGTCGCCCGGAAGTAGCCCCGCGTTGGAGGCCGCACCCCCGACCTTGACGTCATCGATTTGGCACTGGGGGGTGAAGCTGTTGCAAACCACCCCCAAGAATCCGCCTTGCTTGTAAACGAGGTTCACCCCGGGCAGGGCGGCGCGGATCTTGTCAGCCGCGTCGATCGGGATCCCCGTCCCCATCAGCCCCAGCGATACGCGGATCGGCAGTTTGACGATCCGATCGGCGTCTTCCGGGGCGAGCCGGATGTAGCGGAGCTCGAGGTCGTCGATCCGCGACAGCGTCGCGAGCGGTTCGAAGATGTCGTCTTGCAGCGTCGCATCCCGCAGGACGATCGTTCGCAGCGACGGCATGCGCACGACCTGCTCCAGCACTTCGCGCCGGACCGCGTCCCCTTCGATCACGGCGTAATCGATCCGATCGACCCACCGCAGCCACCGCAACAGCGACACGTCACCCTTCCACTTCTTGTCGATCAAGACGACTTCCTGGTTCGTGATCGAACGGGCATGGATGACGACATCCTTGAAACCGATCTGAATGCCGGCGGCCGAGAGCGCATCGTAGGCTTGGGCGTGTCGTTGTTTGCGGATGTCATCGAGCGCCGCTTTCGCGGCCAGCGCCGCCGCACCGCCCCCGCGGGCTTCCATCGCTTCCAAGGCACCCCAGGCCCCACCCAGCTCGTCGGGGGGCTGATTCGTCGCGAGCGTTTGCAGGATGTTGATCACGCGACGGGTCAGCTCCAAATCGCCGCTCTCCGCGACCTCGACCAACGGCTTGACGGCCGCTTCGCCATACTCGGCCAACCGCATCGTCGCCTGCTGACGCTGCGCGAACTGGTCGCTCCCGAGCCGCCCGATCCAATGCCCGATCGGCTTCGGCTCTTGCCCGCTTGCTTTGCCGGGCCGTTCTTCGGCTTTAACGTCTTGCCCTGCCGCCGGCTTAACGTCCTGCGCGGTCGCCGGCTTAACGTCTTGCGCGGTCGCGGTGACCATCGCCAGCGTCACGATCGACCCGATCAACCAACCGACGACGATCCTTGATGTTGTGGCCAGCCGCCGGGTCGAGTCGGCCCAAACTGTCACCCAGCCGCGTTGATTCGCCGGTCGCGATTGCGTTTCGGTTGACATGCTCCAGGCTCCGCCGCGGACATTCGTGCTACTGGGTTCGGACCGACACTCTGACAAACAAAGGGCGACCGATCGCTGGCTGATCATTGCCACACAATTGACAAGCAATGGACAGGCAATTGACAAGCAATGGACAGGCAATGGTGCGATCGTTTCCCGTTTTCGCTCACCCGCCGCGATAAAGGACGGGATTGAGCTTGGGATCATTGTACATTTTGAGCGGATGCGAGACCTCGTGTCGACGCCTGCCGGCAAAAATATCTTCGAGTAATTCGCCCAGCGCCGTGACCAACCGGAGCTGCTGCAACCGGCATCTCGCGACCGCCAGCGTGACCTTTTGGCGGGTCGCCTCGTCGAGTTCATCCCGCTGGGCCTCGACGCCGTAGTGGTAACGCCTGAGCGTCAGGATCGACAAACGGTCGATCGCCCCCCCCGCCGTCTCGGTGTTCAGGCCGGCCCCTTTTGCCGCGACGACCCCGCGATCGGCCAATTCCTGCAGCAAGGCCAGATCGATCCGCTCGATCGAATCGTTGCGGAGCTGGTTCAGTCGGTCGATTCGGCGTTTGACCCCGGCGATTACCCCGTCCGAGGCGTGCGGGTCGCGGGCCAAGTCCTCTTCGTGCCACAACCGAAAGTTGAAATCGTGGTTGGCCAGCACCAATTCGACCCACGCCGGTTCGTCGGCTGACGTGTCTGAACCGGTTTGATTGGCTGAACCGGTTTGAATGTTTGGCCCGGTTTGAAGACTCCCAGCGGCCAAATCGTCCCGACCGGTGTGGATGCCAACGTCCCGCTCGGGCATCCCTTCCGGGAGTTCTCGCTCTTCAGGCGGATCGAGCGACGCGTCGAGGTGCGACGCCGTCGGGTCGGGGGGTTCGTGCCAACACCGGACCGCATGCGATTGCCACAGTGCGATCCGGCGAGCCGAAATCATCGTCTGTCACCCTGGACACGGGGAGCGATCGATAGCGAGGGATCAAACTTCTTTTTCGGCGATCCAGCTCATCATCCGACGGAGCTTGCGGCCGACCTGTTCGACGCCATGGTTCCGTTCGCGGCGACGGGTCGCCTTGAACATCGGGGCATTCGCCTTGTTCTCGAGGATCCATTCGCGGGCGAAATCGCCGCGTTGGATTTCGGTGAGGATCTTCTTCATTTCGGCCTTCGTTTGGGCGGTGATGATCCGCGGGCCGCGGGTGTAATCGCCATACTCGGCGGTGTTGCTGATGCTGTAACGCATGTAGCTCAAGCCGCCCTGATAGAGCAGGTCGACGATCAGCTTCAGCTCGTGCATGCACTCGAAGTAGGCCATCTCGGGCTGATAACCCGCTTCGACGAGCGTTTCGAAACCGGCCTTCACCAGTTCGCTGACGCCGCCGCACAGGACAACCTGTTCGCCGAACAGGTCGGTTTCGGTTTCTTCGGCGAAGGTCGTTTGGATGACGCCGCCGCGGGTCCCGCCGATCGCCTTCGCATAGGCCAACCCGATCTGCTTGGTCGATTCCGCAGCCCCTTCGCCCAGCGCGATCAGGCACGGCACGCCGCCCCCTTTCTCGAATTCGCTACGGACCAAGTGCCCCGGGCCCTTGGGCGCCACCAACAGCGTATCGATCCCCTTGGGGGGCTCGATCTGTCCGAAGTGGATGTTGAAGCCGTGGGAACACATCAGCACGTTCCCCGGCGACAGGTTCGGGCGGATCTCGGCCCGATAGATATCCCCTTGGACTTCATCCGGCAACAGGACGTTGATCACGTCGGCCGCCTTGGTCGCTTCGGAAATCGACATCGGCTTGAAGCCGTGCTGGATCGCCAAGTCGTAATTCGGCGAACCTGGCCGCTGGCCGATGATCACGTCGCAACCGCTGTCGCGGAGGTTTTGGGCTTGGGCATGCCCCTGGGAACCATAACCTAAGATCGCGATCTTCTTGCCGCTGAGGTGCGAGAGATTGGCGTCGTTGTCGTAATAAATCGTTGCGGCCATAGCGATCAAGAAGCTCCGGTAGGGATGGTGAGGGTTTGCTGTTGGAAAGGTGTGTGGGAAGGTTCAAGCGTTCACGGCGGTTCACGGTCGCGCCGCAAGTCATGCCGCCGTGTGCGGTCAGCTCATCTAAATGTCGGAATCGTCCGAATCGTCGCCGTCGTTGTCATCTTTCAGCTCGGCACTGCGGACCATCGCGATCCGCCCGGTGCGGACCAATTCCGTGATCCCGAACGGCGCGACGCGATCGATGAAGGCCCGGACTTTGTTCTCGCGGCCGCTGATTTCGATCATGATCTCGTCCGGACCGACGTCGACGATTTTGCCGCGGAAGATCTCGACCAGTTCACGGATCTCGCTGCGGGTCCCCCCGGGTGGGGCCTTGACCTTGACCAGCGCCAAATCACGCTCGACGAAATCCTTGCTGCTGATGTCCTGGACTTGGACGACCGTCACGATCTTTTCGAGCTGCTTGCTGACCTGCTGCTGCACACGGTCATCGCCGACGATCACGAAGGTCATTCGGGAGAGGTGCGGATTCTCCGTTTCGCCCACGGCGAGCGAATCGATGTTGTAACCGCGGCTGGCGAGCATCCCCGAGATGTGCGCGAGCACCCCCGGGACGTTCTGCACGAGCGCGGAAAGGACGTGACGCTTGGTTTTATCGGCCATAACGGGCGGCATGGAGTGAGCGGCGGATTTCGGATCCGAGAACGGCTCGCCGACGTGGACGGGCGATGCCGGACCGGTGTGGAAGGGCACTATGATAGATTTGGGTCGTTTTATCAACAAGTGACGAAACCGACGGCGTCGCTCTTGGCTCGCCCGTTCCCCCCCGGTTAACCTACCCATCCCCCCTGCGTGCCCCGTTTGGCCCCCGGCGTGCCCCCGAACGGGTCGCAACATGCCCCCGAACGGGTCGCACCGTGCCCCCGAACGGGTCGCGGGTGATGGAGAGAATCGACACCGGACCCCCTTTTTTGGCGGTCGAACACCCGACATTTTTGGCGGTCGAACACCCGACAGGTACGACGATGGGTTTTTTGGTTCAATTACCGGCTTACCGCGGACCGCTCGATCTGCTGCTCTATCTCATCAGGCGCCAGGAGGTCGGGATCAACGCCCTGGCCGTCGCTCGCGTCGTTGACCAATACATCGAATACATCGAATTGCTCCAGGAACTCGACCTGGGGGATGTCGCCGATTTTCTCGACCTGGCGAGCACCCTGATCGAGCTCAAGAGCCAGTCGGTCTTGCCGCAAATCGTCGACGAAGACGATTCCGAAGCCCCGCTCGATGACGGCTCGCCGGACCAGCTCATCGAACGGCTCTTGGATTACAAAAGTCTCCGCGACGCCTCCGAAATCCTCTCCGAAATGAGCGACCGGTGGCAGCATCGCTTCACCCGCTTGAGCGACGATACCCCCGCCCGTCAGCTCGATCCCGGCAGCCAACCGATCGCCGACCTGCAGCTCTGGGACCTCGTCAGCACCTTCGGCCGAATCATTCGCGAATCGTCCGGCCCGCCGCCGACCCAGGTCGTTTACGACGACACCCCGATCCACGTCTACATGCAACGGATCCACCAACGCCTGCTCAAGGAAGAATCGGTCGTCCTGCTTGACCTCCTCAGGCCCAAGATCCACAAGTCGGCCGTCATCGGCTGGTTCCTCGCCGTCCTCGAATTGTCGCGGCATTACGGCGCTTCCGCCGAACAGGACGAAAACGGCGACATCATCATCCGCCGTGGCCCTTCGTTCCGCGAAGAGCTCACCGTCGCCGAGATCGACGATTACACCCAAGGCGGCCCGAAACCGAACAACCTCCCGATCCGCATGCGATAAGATCGTCGCAGCCAAAGCAATCCTAAGTCGCTATGCCCCTGCTCGCGAAGGGATCCCAAGGGGCACACAAAAAAAGAAAAAAGCTCAGCGGCCGTTGGGGGCCGCATAGCGGCTCGCCCAGCACGACGCGATGAAGCTTGCCATCACCGTCAGGCCGGCCCAAGCCCATCCGTGCGAGGGCTCGACGAGGTAATGGAGCAGGTCGTTCCCCGGCCCGGTCGTGCCGTGACCCGGATGGGCCATCACATCACCGCCGCTGACCAGTGCCACCGAAGCGACAGCGACGCAAACGCCAATCCTCATCACAAGGCTAACCTTCGAATTCCGAACCTTCGAACACATCGTCCTGATCCTGCCCATCGGCAAGGGTTGTTGATTTTCCATGGCCTGCTGCCTCCCTGAAAAGCTGACTCTGAGAAAAGGATTGTTTACCGGATTGTCCACCGGTCCGATCCGTTAATGCTGTTGCAACGTCCGGGCCCGCGCCATCGCGTCCTCGGCCTTGGTAATGAATTCACGTTCCTGGGTTCCCGCCCAAGCACGCTGATACGTGACGCTCAGCGCGGTAAAGTTGAACGGATCGGTCGGCTCCAGTTCGCAAGCCCGTTCGCCGTGACGGATCGCCTCGTGGTGCTGGCCGGTCTTGGTGAAGACCCGCGCCAGTGCCAAATGCCCCAGCACGAACGTTTCGTCATCGGCAACGATTTGCCGCAACCCCTCGATCGCTTCGGGGTAACGCTCCTCGTCGATCAACTTCTCGACCGCATTGTACCGACTGTGGATGTCACTCATCTCGCTCGAAACTCAATTTTTTAAACCGAACCTATCTGTGTCCCGCGCGGGCCGAAATGGCACCGCCGCGGGCAAAAACAGGGGTAAATACCCCCTTACGATCACTTCTTGTCCTTCTCCGACGCCAGTGCCGCCTGGGCCGCCGCCAACCTGGCGATCGGCACCCGGAACGGGCTGCAGCTGACGTAATCGAGCCCTACCTTGTGGCAGAACGCGATCGACGAGGGGTCACCGCCATGCTCGCCACAAATCCCGACCTTCAGCTTCGACTTGACGCTGCGGCCCTTCGACACGCCCATCTCGATCAATTGACCGACCCCGGTGGTGTCGAGCGACTGGAACGGGTCGACCAACAGGATGTCGTGCGACAGGTAGTGCGGCAAGAAGCCGTTGATGTCGTCGCGGCTGTAACCGAACGTCATCTGGGTCAGGTCGTTCGTGCCGAACGAGAAGAAGTCGGCATGCTCGGCGACTTCGTTCGCGGTCAGCGCGGCCCGCGGGATTTCGATCATCGTGCCGATGAGGATATCGAGCTTGCCGGTGAACTTCTTCTCTTCCTTGACGGCCTTGATCGTCTCTTCCGTCTTGGCCCGCAGCATCTGCAGCTCCTGGAAGGTGCCGATCAACGGGATCATGATTTCGGGCTTGGCGTCGATCCCCTTCTTTTCCGAATTGATCGCCGCTTCGACGATCGCACGGACCTGCATCTCGAGGATTTCCGGATAGGTGACGCTCAGCCGGCAACCGCGGTGCCCGAGCATCGGGTTGTGCTCGTGGAGCGCTTCGGTGCGGGCCTTGATTTGCGCCGGCTTAACCCCCAAGTCGACGGCCAACTCCTTCTGGGCGTTGGCGTCGTGCGGGAGGAATTCGTGCAGCGGCGGGTCGAGCAGCCGGACGGTCACCGGAAGCCCTGCCATCGCCTTGAAGATCCCTTCGAAGTCTTTCCGCTGGAACGGGAGGAGGTTCTTCAGCGCCGCGCGGCGGTCCTTCTCGTTGTCGGCGAGGATCATCGCCCGCATGTGGCCGATCCGGTCCTTCTCGAAGAACATGTGCTCGGTGCGGCAAAGCCCGATCCCCTCGGCACCGAAATCACGGGCCCGCTTGCTGTCGGCGGGCGAATCGGCGTTGGTGCGAACGGCGAGCTTGCGGTACTTGTCGGCCCACTGCATGAGCTTCGCGAAGTCGCCCGACAGCTTCGGCTCTTGCGTCTCGACCGACCCCAACATCACTTCGCCGGTCGTGCCGTCGAGGCTGATCGTGTCCTTGGTCGTGAAGCTGCGGTTGCCGATCGTGATCTTCTTCGCCTTCTCGTCGATATGGACCGAGCCGGCACCGGCGACGCAGCACTTGCCCCACCCGCGGGCGACAACCGCCGCGTGGCTGGTCATCCCGCCAGTGCTGGTCAAAATCCCCGCCGAGCAGTGCATCCCGTCGACGTCTTCGGGGCTCGTTTCACGCCGGACAAGGATCACCGCTTCGCCCGCATCCGACCGCTCTTTTGCCTCTTCGGCGCTGAAGGCCAACTTGCCGACCGCGGCACCGGGTGACGCCGGGAGCCCCTTGGCCAACACGTCGGCGGCGTTGCGTGCCGTCGGCTTGAAGCTAGGTAGCAACAGTTGGGTCAGGTCGTTCGCGGGGACCCGTTTGACCGCGGTCTTCTCGTCGATCAGGTTTTCTTTGACCATGTCGCAGGCGATCTCCACCGCCGCCACACCGGTCCGCTTGCCGGTCCGGGTCTGGAGCATGAAGAGCTTGCCGCGCTCGATCGTGAACTCGATGTCCTGCATCTCCTTGTAGTGGTCTTCGAGCGTCTTCTTGACGTCGAGCAATTCCTGATGGATCGCCTTGTTCCACTTCGGCATTTCGGCGACCGGTTGCGGGGTGCGGATCCCCGCGACGACGTCTTCACCCTGTGCGTTGATCAAGAATTCGCCGAAGAACTTGTTCTCGCCGGTGTTCGGGTTGCGGGTGAAGGCGACGCCCGTCCCCGAATCGTCACCCATGTTGCCGTACACCATCGACTGGACGTTGACGGCGGTGCCGAGCAACCCGCGGATCCCCTCGATCTCGCGATACCGGACCGCTCGCGAGGTCATCCACGAACCGAAGACCGCTTCGATCGACAATTCGAGCTGCTTGACCGGGTCCTGAGGAAATTCCTTGCCGGTGTGCTTCTTGAACGCCGCCTTGTACTCTTCGCACAGCAGCTTCAACCCTTCGGCCGGGACGTCAGTGTCCTCGGTCACCTTGTACTTCGCCTTGACCTTGTCAAAGGCATGCTCGAACGTCTCGTGTTCCATCCCCATCACGACGTCGCCGAACATGTTGATCAGCCGGCGGTAGGCGTCGTATGCGAAACGCTCGTTGCGGGTCGCCTTAGCCAACCCTTCGGTCGCGGCGTCGTTCAGGCCCAGGTTCAGGATCGTGTTCATCATCCCCGGCATGCTGGCGGCGGCGCCACTGCGGACCGAGAAAAGGAGCGGGTTTTCGTTATCGCCGAACTTCTTGCCGAGCTCCTTTTCGAGCATCTTCACCGCGGCGTGGACTTGGTCCATCAAGCCGGCGGGCAACTTCTTGCCGCTCTTGTAATACGAATCGCAGCACTCGGTCGTGATCGTGAATCCGGGGGGGACCGGCAAGCCGATCGAGGTCATTTCGGCGAGGTTGACCCCTTTGCCACCGAGCAAGCCCTTGCTCAAACCCTTACCCTCGGTCTTGGTCTTACCGAAGTAATAAACCATCTTGTCGGTTGCCATGCTTCTTCTCGACTTCTACTGCTACGGTGGTTGGTGATGGGGTCGGAAGGTCTCTGCGCCGCCAGTAGACCGACGTCGAACCGATAGCCGGTTCGCTCCCACCTCGGGATAAAGGACAATGACTTTGCGGCATCTAACGGCCGAGAATTTAGGGGTCGCCTGCAAAATGGTCAAGGCGATCGGCCCCCGCGCGATAGGGAAAGACGGGGAAAAGGGTTGGTCCGAGAGGCCGAAATAGCCCACCTAGGGGATCGCGTCGAAGCCGCGCACCCGGTGCGGGGTGCTTGGGCAAGTGGCTCAGCCGAGGATCGGCTCGATCGGGGCCCCTTGCGAAATCACCATCGGACGCCCCGTTTTGTCGTGAATTTCCGTCGACGGATGGAGCCCCAGGCAATGGAAAATGGTCGCGGAAAGGTCCTGCGGCTCGACCCGTCCTTCGACCGGATCCCCCGCGATCCGGTCGGACTTGCCATGGACGACGCCCCCCCGAATCCCGCCCCCGGCCAACGCGACCGAGAAGACGTGGCCCCAGTGATCCCGCCCCCCCGCGCCATTGATTTTGGGGGTCCGGCCGAATTCGCCCATCCAAACGACAAGCGTTTCGTCGAGCATCCCGCTGCGGTCGAGGTCTTCCAGCAAGGCCGAATAGGCTTGATCCATCGGCGGCATTAAGGCGTTTTTCAGCCGTTGGCTGTGCTTGGCGTGCGTATCCCACGCGGGGGCGACGTTCTCGTCATCCTCCCAACGCGTCCAGTTGACCTGCACCAACGAGACGCCGCTTTCGACGAGCCGCCGAGCCATCAGGACGCTTTGGCCGAAACGGTTGCGACCGTACCGATCTCGGACCGCGTCCGATTCGCCGGCCAAGTCGAATGCCTTCCTCGCGTCGGGGGAACCGACCAGGTCGATCGCTTTGGCTTGCCACCCCTGCCAGCGACGGACCGCTTCGCCCTGCCGCAGCCCGGCGTGATGCTTTTGGATCAGCTCTCGCATCGCTTGGCGTCCCCGGAGCCTCTGTGGGGTCACGTCATCGGGCAAGGCGATGTCGGGGACGCGAAAGTTCGGCTTGTTCGGGTCGCAGGTGATCAGCCACGGGTCGGCATGGGCCCCGAGCCAACCGGCGTCTTGCCCAGGCCAAACGATCCGACCCGTATTCCAAATCTCTTCCGGTAACCGGATCGATCCGGGCAAACCGCCGGCATCCCCTTTCAAGTGCCTGACGACCGACCCCAGACAGGGCCCATCGTGGGGGGGACCCGGAGGGGAATT
>Ga0082207_1000811_pt1 | contig 16643 bp, 13 predicted proteins | sample LakMenEpi10Aug09_FD_71540 | JGI IMG/M metagenome (GOLD analysis project Ga0082207, IMG submission 71540)
TAGTGTAAGCACTAGCAGCTCCAGCAGAATCACCTTTAGTAATTAAATCGGTTAAATTGACATTAGCTGCTTCAATTTCTTTTTTAGCATTCGCCAAATCAAATGGTGGTTTTGTTTCTGATTTACATGCGAATAAACTAGATGCAATTAAAGCGGAGAAAAGTAATTTTTTCATAATTTATATTTTTTGATAAGATAATCTAAGAAACTCCATTTACTCCCTTAAACTATACATTTTGCTTATTTATTTGTTCCTTCTTGGGATTTTGGAACAACATTCCCTGTTTTTGATGCATTTAGCTAATGTTTACTTGATAGATTCATGGTTCAAATTAAAAACCAAATTATGAAAAAAGTATTTTTAGGATTACTTGTAGTTGCATCATTTGCTGCTTGTACTAATGCTGACAAGAAGACAACTGAAACCGTTGAAGCTACATCAGAAAAAGTTGAACATCTTTACAAGCCAACTTATACCGACAATTTTAAGATTGGTAATCAAAAGAATGTATTATTAGCTGAGCAATTTCACAAAGTGTTGTTTGAGAAAAATTTTAAAGCAGCTGGAGATATGATGTCAGATACGGCACTTATGAATGGGGAAGATGGTTCAACTATTAAAGGCAAGGATTCAATTATTGCATATATGGAAAAGAGCTTCAGTGGAGTGACTTTTACAAACTATCAGATTGCTGCAATTATACCTGTAGTTGGAGAAAATGGCCACGAATGGGTAGATATGTGGGATGAGGCTGATTTAGTATTCGCAGATGGTAAAACACAAAAAGTACAATGGATGGATGCGTTTAGATTTGAAAACGGAAAAATTGTACACTTTGTTGGATTTGGAAAGGCCGTAAAAAAATAGTCTCTAGTCCATTTTAAGTTTAGAAAAATACAAAAGAGGCTCCTAGCAATAGGGGCCTCTCTCATTTTATGTACTTAGTAGCGGTATTATATATAAAAAAAATTAAATATAACTGGTCTTTATTTGAATAAACTAGCATTTGTTAGTAATATTGTAGTTATAAATCTTGCTTATGGCTATTTTATCAGATCTAGGAATTCTGCATTCAAATGTGCATGTAAATTTATCAAGTGAGGCGCTTATACAATTATCTCTTGAGACCGATAAGGGTTCGGCTTTGTCAGATACCGGTGCATTGATGGTTTACTCAGGTGAAAAAACTGGTCGAAGTCCAAAAGACAAAAGAATTGTTTTAGAGGAAAGCACCAAAGAACATATTAACTGGGGGGATGTGAATCAACCTATCGACCCAGCTTCCTTTAATCAAGCAAAAAATAATGCAATCGCATTTTTTAATACCTGCAAAGACTTATTTATTGTAGACGGGTATGCGGTATGGGATAAAAAAAATACAATCAAAGTAAGAATTATTTGTACCAAAGCTTACCATGCTTTGTTTATGTACAATATGCTTATTAGACCAACGCAACAAGAGTTAGCGAATTTTGGCACACCAGATTATATCCTTTATAATGCAGGAGCTACCAGTGCGGATATGTCTATTAAAGGCATTACTTCTACTACCTCTATCCAATTGTCATTTGAGCAAAAAGAGATTTTAATTTTTGGAACAGAATATGCAGGTGAGATGAAAAAAGCAATTTTTTCATTGCTGAATTATTTGATGCCATTGAATCAAATGTTATCAATGCATTGTTCTGCAAATGAAGCTAAAAATGGCGCGGTGAGTTTATTTTTTGGATTGAGTGGTACAGGAAAAACTACATTGTCAGCAGATCCAAATAGAAATTTGATAGGTGACGATGAACATATCTGGAGCGAAAATGGCATTTCAAATATAGAGGGTGGATGTTATGCAAAAGCAATTGATTTAGAGCCACAGAAAGAACCTCAAATTTTTCAGGCAATCAAAAAAGGGACTATTTTAGAAAATGTGGTCTTTGATCCTGCAACTAAAAAAGTAGATTACTCAAATAAGACTATTACCGAAAATACAAGGGCGGCATACCCAATTGAATTTATACCAAATGCAAAAATCCCATGTGTGGGCGGTCATCCTAATCATATTATATTCTTAACCTGTGATGCATTTGGCGTACTACCTCCAATTAGTAAATTAAATGCAGAACAAGCGCAATATCATTTTATAAGTGGCTATACAGCAAAAGTTGCAGGAACCGAAATGGGTGTGACAGAGCCAGTGGCAACGTTCTCATCTTGTTTTGGTGCAGCATTTATGGTTTGGAAACCTACTGTTTATGCAAAACTATTAGCCGAAAAAATTACACAGCATAATACAAGTGTTTGGTTAATTAATACAGGATGGATTGGTGGAGGATATGGTGTAGGAAAAAGGATAGACTTAAAATATACAAGGGCAATGATTGATGCTATTCATGAAAACTTATTCCAGGATGTTGCTTTTCATACAGAATCATATTTTAATTTATCAATTCCTGCATCTTGTTCAAATGTGCCAAGTAATATTTTAAATCCGATAGATGCTTGGTCCGATAAAGATGCTTATATGCAACAAGCAAACAAACTAAAAACACTTTTTGACAATAATATTTTGAAATTTCAATAATCAAGCTGTCAAAAAATTGATTATTCATAGTAGTTGATTAATTATTGACCCAACAACTGTTACATGGAAAAATCAAGAATCGATTTACCAATTGGCATTACGCTAGATCGTTTTATAAAGAGTAATCAAAGTCAATATCCAAACGCTGCAGGCGAGCTTTCGCAATTATTAAGGGATATAGCCCTAGCTTCTAAGGTAGTCAATAGAGAAATTAATAAGGCAGGCCTTATTGATATCATGGGCTATGCAGGTGTAACGAATTCTGGAGGAGACCATCAACAAAAATTAGATTTACTAGCAAATACAAGATTCACAAGGGCCTTATCAAAAGGAGGAGAAGCATGTGGAATTGCGTCAGAAGAAACCGAACAATTTATTGATTTAAAAAATAATGGAAAATATATTGTAACGATTGATCCTTTAGATGGCTCCAGTAATATAGACGTGAATGTGTCTATTGGCACCATCTTTTCTATTTATAAAAAACAAACACCAGAAAGCGAACCCTTACAAGAATCAGATTTTTTACAAAAAGGTAGAACACAAATTGCAGCAGGATATATTTTATATGGCGCTTCAACTATGTTGGTTTTCTCAACAGGGAACGGTGTAAATGGTTTTACTTATGAAACCACTTTAGGAGAATATGTTTTATCACATCCATCCATGGTATTTAATAATGCGAACAATTATTATTCAATGAATGAGGGACTTAGTTTCGATTTATTAGATAAGGGAGTGACTACATACATTAATGAGTGTAAGGAAAAAAGGATGTCAGGCAGGTATATTGGGTCATTAGTAGCGGATTTTCATCGTAATTTATTAAAGGGTGGTATTTTTTTATATCCAAGAACCAATCAATATCCAAATGGCAAATTGAGGTTATTGTTTGAAGCAAATGCAATGGCATTTTTAGCAGAACAAGCCGGTGGCCTAGCATTTGCTAATGACACAGCAATTTTAGATATACAACCAACAAGCATTCACCAAACTGTTCCATTTTATACTGGTCCAAAAGAAATGGTTTCAACATTATTAGCACATCTTAATTCTTAGCTATTTATATGAGTACATTTTTTGATTATCAAAACGAGCAAGTAGCAAATTTACCTTTGCATCTTAGAAAGTATATTGTTCCTCAGGTCTACGAAAAATATACACCAGTAGATCATGCGGTATGGCGTTATGTAATGCGTCAGAATTATAGTTATTTAAAAAATGTAGCTTACTATCCATATATACCTGGTCTTAAAAAAGCGGGTTTGACTATCGATAAAATTCCAAGCTTGCAAGAAATCAATGATGCACTAACTTTAATAGGATGGGGTGCAGTGACAGTAGATGGTTTTATCCCACCTGCTGCATTCATGGAATTCCAAGCATATAGGGTGTTAGTGATTGCTGCAGATATTCGACAATTAGAACATATTGAATACACATCGGCACCAGATATTATTCATGAATCTGCAGGGCACGCGCCAATTATTAGTGATACCAAATACAATCAGTACTTAAGTTATTTAGGTAGTATTGGTACCAAAGCATTGTTCTCTTCTAAGGATTATGCATTGTATGAATCCATCAGAGCTCTTTCTATTTTAAAAGAAATACCGAATGTGGATCAAAAGGAATTAGCCGATGCAGAAGCTTTGGTTTTATACAATCAACAAAATTTAGGAGCGCCATCCGAAATGGCTTTATTAAGCAGGCTTCAATGGTGGACTGTGGAGTATGGATTGATTGGTTCTATTGACCAACCTAAAATCTATGGCGCTGGATTGCTTTCCTCTATTGGTGAAAGTGCCTCTTGCATGGATCCAAAGGTTAAAAAAATTGAATACACTTTTGATGCATTAAGTTATAGCTACGATATTACAAAAGAGCAACCACAACTTTTTGTTACACCTACTTTTCAAAATCTAATTGACGTACTTGAACAATTTGAATCTACGATGGCTTACAGGGTTGGTGGACTTGAAAGTGTTTCTAAAGCCATAGAATGTAAAAATATTTGTACAGCAGTATTTAGTTCGGGATTGCAAGTGTCTGGTGTATTTAGTAAAGTGTATACCGATGCACATCAAGCCATAAAATATATCAACACAACGGGTCCAACCTCACTCGCATTTAAAGACCAACTTTTACAAGGCCATGATGTTCACTACCATGCACACGGATTTGGATCTCCTGTTGGGAAACTAAAAGATGCAAAAAAGTCTTTAGAAGACTATACTGCAGCAGAGCTTGTATCGGCTGGGATCATTGTAGACAAGGCAGTTCAATTGACTTTTGAAAATGGTATTTTGGTAGAAGGCAAATTAGTTGGCCAAACTTTTATGGAAGATAAACTTCTCCTACTCAGTTTTGCAGACTGCAAAGTAACAGACAAAGAAGGGCAGGTATTTTTTGAACCAGCATGGGGTATGTTTGATATGGCCATTGGAGATACCATTGTTTCGGTATTCAATGGTAGTGCAGATAAAAATGCATTGGAAGATCAATTGTATGTTTCTGAACAACCTACCCATCAACCAAACTACACAGCGAAGGACTTACAATATCAATCCTTATTTAAACAAATAAGAACTTATAGAGAGCAGGGCAAGTCGGATAACAGTTTGAATGAAATTTGGCAAGGCATTCAAAATGAATTTGAATCAGATTGGCTTGGTGCAATGGAATTATTAGAACTAGCAGACACTATGCCAACCCAACAAGCATTGGCAAACGAATTGAGAGCTTATTTAAATGCACAGTCCGACAAATATCCGGCTTATTCAAAATTAATAAGGGATGGCTTGAAGATTATTGATGCTAAACTAAAGTTTGAATAATTGCCCAAGCGCGCTCGGTATCATTATTGGAAAGAGCAGCTTTGATTTGTTGAATATTTTCTGAAGATAATTTTAAATCCTTAATGGTATTTGATGAAGGTGTAATATTTGTATTAGCTAATTGCGCTTTTTCATTCGCTGTGAATACAATACTTTCTTTTATTGCAATTGGAAGTTGATCAAATCCAATTCCTAATTTAGTATTTGGTTTTTCTACTTTAAATAAGTTCGCTTCAGTAATCCTTGCATACCAGTCTCCACCAAGACGCGCTACTAAATCTAATTTTGCTTGATCAATATGATTGCTTGCATCAAGAATCGATTCATGTAAATGAATTTTCTTAATTTCTGCCAATACTAAATTACCCGCACCTGCTTGCGCTCCAAGTGCAATCACTTCTTGAACAATGCATTCAAGCTGGATGGGCGATTCGGCAACCCTAGGCGGTCTTACCAATTCAGAAGCCAATTCAGTAAAACCTGCTTTTACAAATTCACTTGTCCCTTTTGGGTAATCACAACTAGACAAAGAAACTTGCTGTACCATATTGTAGTTCACAATATTAATTACACATTCAGGTACTTCCTTAATATTTTCAAGTGTATGCTTAGTGGTATTATCTCTTACTCTTCGGGATGGAGAGAAAATACAAATAGGCGGGTTCATGCTAAACAAATTGAAAAAACTAAATGGACTTAAGTTCACATTTCCCTCTAAGTCAATAGTAGATGCAAAGCAGATAGGCCTAGGCGCAATTGCATATTGTAAATACTGTTGTATTTCTTGTGTGCTTAGTTGATCTGTGTTTAGTGTTAACATGAAAATATTTTATTCAATTATTTTTTTTGCGCTAAGATAGACCAATCTGTTGCTTCGGCCTTGATGGTATTGACTAATGTGCCCAAACCATCGATGGTCATTTTAACAGTATCATTTGCTTGTAACCATTGTGGTTGATAATTTGGATCATGCAATTTGCCTGTTCCATTTAATTCCAAAAAGCATCCAGTACCAACGGTTCCAGACCCAATAACATCACCAGGGAAAATAGTAACACCGTAAGAGCATCTTTCAATGATCTCTGCAAATGTCCAGTCCATATCTTTTACATTCCCTTCTGATACTAAAACATCATTCACCCAGCACTTCATTGATAAATTATAATTGTTACCAACATGCCCTTGTTTTGCAGGCACTAAGAAAGGACTTAATTCATCGGGTGTCACTAACCATGGTCCAATCACCGTAGAGAAATCTTTTCCTTTTGCTGGTCCTAGGTTTAAAAGCATTTCTTCCATTTGTAATTTTCGCGCACTCAGGTCGTTCATAATTGTAAAGCCAGCGATATACGCATCTGCATCTTTAGCTTTGATGTTTCTACCTTCTTTCCCAATTACAATTGCCACTTCTAATTCAAAGTCTAGTTGTTGAAAATGATCAGGCATACAATAGATATCACCAGGACCTTGCACTGCATTGTGGTTGGTAAAATAAAATATAGGGTACTGATCAAACTCTTTAATCATTTCTACACCTCTGTTCCTTCTTGCCGATTCTACGTGTTGACGAAACGCATAACCATCTCTGCAAGATGTTGGACGAGGCACTGGAGCTAATAAAGTGAAGTCACTCACAGGGTCCACACTTAAAGTATTGTCTGCAATTTTTGAAAGTTGCTTTTCTGTATGTTGAACGAGTTCATTGCTAGCATGAAAAAAATCAATGATGTTTTTTGGCAAGTTTTCATTCACAGATTGGAGGTTGTAAACTGCCTCATTCACAATCGCTCCTAGTTGGATTTCACCCGATTTTAAATAACTAACTAATTTCATTGATTATCAATTGTTTATAATGTAATTTGCTTAAAAATAGCGACTTTGATTGAGTGCTTTTTTCAAGTTCATCAAAGTTAAAAATAAATATTTTATAACTTGCTAATAATTGTTAGTATTGTATTCCTTCAAAAACTAAATTATGCCAATTTACCACAGTTTGGGAGAGATTCCCCATAAAAGACATACCGCATTTAGACAACCTAATGGAAAACTATATGCAGAAGAACTTGTATCTACAGAAGGCTTCTCTGGTATGTATTCTTTAGTGTATCATACGCATCCGCCTACTTTTGTAAAAGCATTAGGTGAGCCTTATTCCGTAGAGCCAAAAATTGCAAGAGAAAAACATTTGCGTCATACAAGTTTATTAGGTTTTAATGTAAAACCAGAAGATGATTATTTAAAAAGTAGAAAGCCGGTTTTAGTGAATGCTGATTTACAAATTTCTTTAGCAGCACCAAGACATTCTATGACCGATTATTTTTATAAAAATAGTCAAGCAGACGAAGTTATTTTTATTCATAAAGGCTCGGGTACTTTACAAACAGGATTTGGTAAAATTAAATTCTCATATGGCGATTACCTAGTAGTACCAAGAGGGACTATTTATCAAATTAAATTTGATGACGAAAACAATCGCTTATTCATTACTGAAAGCTATAGCCCTATTCGTTTTCCAAAGAGATACCAAAATCAGTTTGGGCAGTTAATGGAACATGCACCATACTGTGAAAGAGATATTAGAAGACCAAGTGATTTAGAAACTTTTGACCAAGAAGGTGATTTTAAAGTATTGATCAAAAAACAAGGATTAATTTATCCATATACTTATGGCACACATCCTTTCGATTTTATTGGATGGGATGGCTACCATTATCCATGGGCATTTTCGATTCATGATTTTGAACCAATTACAGGAAGGGTGCATCAGCCACCACCAGTGCATCAAACTTTTGAAGCGAAAAATTTTGTAATCTGTTCCTTTGTGCCTCGTAAATATGATTATCATCCACAAGCCATACCTGCACCGTATAACCACAGCAATGTAGACAGCGATGAAGTGTTGTATTATGTAGATGGTGATTTTATGAGCAGAAAGTCGGTTGTGCAAGGTCAGATTACATTGCATCCAGGCGGTATTCCACACGGACCACATCCGGGTAGTGTAGAAAAATCAATAGGCAAAGAAAAAACAGATGAGTTGGCTGTGATGATAGATCCATTTAGACCACTAATGATCACGGAAGAAGCATTATTGATTGAAGATGAAAATTATCATAAGAGCTGGCAACATAATATTGAGTAGAAATTAAAAAAGTAGAAAGAAAATAAAGAAGGTAGAATAAGGAAAAGTAGAAAGTAAAAAAACAAAAAGTAAAAATTAAATAATAAAGATGGAAAGCAACCCGAATGGTCAAGATTTTTTACCCTTACTAGGCACAGATTATGTAGAGTTCTATGTGGGTAATGCTAAGCAAGCAGCGCATTATTATAAAACAGCATTTGGATACCAAGACTTTGCATACAGCGGACCAGAGACAGGCGATAAGGAAAAAGTTTCTTATGTTTTAATGCAGGATAAAGTAAGGTTAGTTTTAACTACGCCATTACATCCAACCTCAACTATTGCGGAGCATGTGCACAAACATGGAGATGGCGTGAAAGCCATTGCCTTAACGGTGAGCGACGCATATGATGCGTTTGAACAAACAGTGAAAAGAGGTGCTAAGCCTTATATGCAACCTACAACAATGCAGGATGAACATGGTGAAGTCAAAATGAGCGGCATACATATTTATGGAGACACCGTGCATTTATTCATTGAACGAAAAAATTATAAAGGTGTTTTTATGCCAGGTTTTAGAAAGCATGAAAGCAATTATAAACCAACTGCAGTTGGTCTTAAATATATAGACCATTGTGTGGGCAATGTGGGATGGAATCAAATGAATACTTGGGTAAGTTTTTATGAAGAGGTGATGGGCTTTAAAAATATTTTGACATTTGATGATAAGCAAATTTCAACAGAGTACTCTGCACTCATGAGTAAAGTAATGAGCAATGGTAATGGGTTTGTAAAGTTCCCTATCAATGAACCAGCAGAAGGAAAAAAGAAATCACAGGTAGAGGAGTATTTAGATTTTTATAAGGATGCAGGCGTGCAACATATTGCCATTGCTACCGATAATATTGTGGACACCGTGACACAATTAAGTAGTCGTGGGGTAGAGTTTTTAAATATACCATCTACTTATTATGATGATTTATTAGATCGTATAGGACCTATCGACGAAGATGTAGCGCCACTAAAGCAATTAGGTATTTTAGTAGACAGAGATGATGAGGGTTATTTGTTGCAAATTTTTACTAAGCCAGTAGAAGACAGGCCAACCCTATTTTTTGAAATCATACAAAGAAAAGGTGCTAAATCTTTTGGTGCAGGAAATTTCAAAGCATTATTTGAAGCACTAGAAAGAGAACAAGACCTAAGAGGAAATTTATAGTAAGTTCTATTTAATCAAAAGCCATTTCTGGGATCTCACCTTCAATGATGAGTTTTCCTAGAGTGGCTTTTTTAATGGTATCAACAGAAACGCCTGGTGCTCTTTCTAATAATTTAAATCCACCTTCAGGTAAAACAGCAAGCACTGCTAATTCTGTTACAATTTTTTTAACGCAACGAATGCCTGTGAGGGGCAAGGTGCAATTAGGTAATAATTTACTTTCACCATTTTTATTGACATGCTGCATTGCAACAATAATATTTTTTGCAGATGCTACAAGGTCCATTGCGCCGCCCATACCTTTTACCATCTTGCCTGGAATTTTCCAGTTGGCGATATCGCCATTTTCTGATACCTCCATCGCACCTAAAATTGTTAAATCAATTTTTTGCGCATGTATCATACCAAAGCTCATTGCAGAATCAAATAAAGCAGCACCTGGTAACATAGTAATGGTTTGTTTACCTGCATTGATTAAGTCAGCATCTACATCTGCTTCTTTTGGGAAGGGTCCCATGCCTAAGAGTCCATTCTCTGATTGAAAACAAACAGCAATATTTTTTGGAATATAATTTGCTACAAGCGTAGGAATACCAATGCCTAAATTCACATATGAATTATGTTGTATCTCTTTTGCAATTCTTTTTGCAATGGCTTCTTTATCTAACATGAAATATAAATTTGAATCATCAATTATTTGGAAATTGTTTTCTGTTCAATACGCTTTTCGTAATTGCTACCTTGAAAAATTCTGTGAATATAAACGCCTGGCACATGAATTTGATTAGGATCTAGTTGGCCTGGTTCTACTAATTCCTCTACTTCGGCAATGGTTATTTTTCCAGCCATCGCCATCACCGTATTAAAATTTCTAGAAGTGGCTTTAAAGATTAAGTTACCAGCTGTATCTCCCTTCCATGCTTTTACAATTGCAAAATCTGCATTGAAAGCAGTTTCTAATAAATAATCTTTCCCATTAAAATTTCTTATTTCTTTTCCATTGGCCACTTCTGTACCAATACCTGCCGGTGTAAATATAGCAGGCATGCCATAACCTGCAGCCATACATCTAAAGGCGAGCGTACCTTGAGGAATTAATTCTACATCGAGTTCTCCTGATAATAATTGTCTTTCGAATTCTGCATTTTCACCCACATAGGAAGCGATCATTTTTTTAACTTGTCTTTGATGCAGCATTAATCCAATACCAAAATCATCTACCCCTGCATTATTAGAAATACATGTAAGATTGGTCACGCCTTTTTTAACAAGCGCAGCAATACAATTTTCTGGAATACCACACAATCCAAACCCACCTAGCATAATGGTTTGACCATCTTTTAAATCGGCGATCGCCTCTTCTGCATTTTTGACTTGCTTATTAATTGTCATAATCGTAATAAATAATGCGATAAAGATAACATTTGTTAGGTTGATACTTACAATATCAATTGTCTCATTTAGGAAATCAAATGCAACTATTTTATTCTAATTTTTAATAAATCGATTTTATAGTGCGTATAAATATGCTTTATACATGTATGAATTTTTTTTAATATTTGTTTTATAATTATTAAATTTAGTTACACAGATACAATCCTGAGTTGTATTATTTTTTTAATGAATTAAAACTAAACTGCATGAAGAAATTTTATTTCGTCAAATTTTTACTTGTACTCCTGTTGTTTATAGGGGTGACTCAAGCCAAAGCACAGGTGTTTACAGCTTCGGGAACGGTAAAAGAAAACTCGAATGGCAACCCGCTAGCTGGCGTGTCCATTACAGTTAAAGGAACTAAACAAACCACTACATCAAATAGTACGGGTAATTTTACTATTAATGTGAATAGCAAATCGGCTGTATTAGTTTTAAAGTATGTTGGATACAAAGCAACCGAAGTTGCTGTGACTGCAGATAAAGCCAATTTGAATGTAATGATGGAGGAAGAGGTTAACTCTTTGAAAGAGATTGTAATCACTGGACTTGCATCTTCTATCAAGCGTTCAAACTTAGCAAACGCCATCACCACTGTTTCTGCTAAAGATTTAATGGGAACAACTCAAATTCAAACTGCAGACGGAGCATTGTATGGTAAAGTAGCCGGTGCGAATATTCGTATGAATTCTGGTGCACCAGGTGGTGGTATCAATATACAATTACGTGGTTTATCAAGTCTTACACAAGCTTCTGCACCATTGATTGTATTAGATGGAGTATATATTAATAACAATACCCAAAGAACTGGTAGAGCTTCTGTAACAGGTGCAGGTGCTGCAAACCAGGACGATGGAGCGAATCGTTTAGCAGATATCAACCCTGCAGATATTGAAAACATTGAAGTATTAAAAGGACCTTCTGCTGCTGCTATTTATGGTACGCGTGCGAATGCGGGTGTTCTTGTAATTACTACAAAGAAAGGTGCTGCAGGTAAGACAGTAATTAGTTTTGGTCAAGATATTGGAATTGGAAGTCCATTAAAAATGATGGGCGTAGATAATTGGAGCGAAGCAAAAATTAATAGTTTTTTCCCTGCTGCAAGAAGAGCAGTAGAATTAGGAAGATTACAAACAGCCACATCTACAAATAACTTTGTGAATTACGAAGATTATTTTTATGGCAATACTGCTACACTTTTAAATTCTCGTTTGAGCATTCGTGGTGGTGATGAGAAAACAAAATTCTTTGTTTCAGGATCATTGACCGACGAAGGTGGTATTGTTAGAAGAACAGGATTCGAAAGACAATCTGTAAGAGCAAATATCGAACATAAGCTTTCAAAGTCAGTTGTACTTTCTGTGAATTCAAATTATATTAGAACCAACACCGATCGTGGATTTACGGGAAATCAAAATAACTCTGGTGCTAGTATTGGTTACAATATTTCTTATGTGCCAAATTATTTTGATTTAAGACCAGTAAATGGTGTGTATCCAGCAAACCCTTACTTTGCTGAAAACCCAGTACATGTTACCGATAAAGGTGTAAATAATGCATTGGTAAATCGTTTTATACAATCCTTTAATTTAGATGTGAATTTATTTAAAAACGAAAATTCACAATTAAAGTTTAGAGTGAATGGAGGTCTTGATTATATCCAAAATAGTACAAAAGTATATTTACCGGATGATCTTCAATTTCAACGTGGACAAGCAAATCCGGGGGATGTGTTAGTTGGTAAACAAGAAAGTATGAATACCAACTTCCAAGCAGCTTTTGTGTATGATTGGAAAATTAAGCGTGTGAATTTTAACACTCAAGTTGGATTAGTAAGACTTGATTTTAAAAATGATGGACTATTTAACCGTGGTAGAGGTTTAGCGCCAGGTCAAATAAATATAAAGCAAGCAACTGTACAAGAAGTTGAATCACAATTTGAAAGTACACAAAGCGATGTGGGTATTTTTGTTCAAAAGCAAATGAACTTTGAAGATAAAATCATTGGAACAGTGGGTATGCGTATGGATAAATCTAATACCAATGGTGATGCCAATAAGTTTTATGGTTTCCCTAAAGCGTCTTTAGCAATTAACTTAGCAAATTTTGATTTCTGGAAAATCGATGCCATTTCACAATTAAAACCAAGAGTTGCTTATGGTCAAACTGCAGGACCAGTTCCATTTGGTTCAACATTTACATCTTTAGGTGGTGTGAATATTGGAGGATTATTAGGCGCTACAGTTGCAACTGGTATAGGTAACTCTAATATTGTACCAGAGCGTGCATCTGAAATTGAATTTGGATTTGATGCGGGCTTTTTAAATAATAAAATTTTATTTGAAGCAACTTATTATGTAAAAACCACTTTGGATAACTTGCAACCATTAACGCTTTCACCAGCAACAGGTGTTGTGAATACAACAAGTAACGAAGCTGAAATGCGTAACAAGGGTTTTGAACTTGGATTGTCTGGTACAGTCGTTCAAAAGGAAAACTTCAAATGGTTCTCTCGCTTATTATGGTGGAAGAACGATATCTTAATTACTAAGTTGGGTATCCCTTCTTATACGACTGGTGCTTTTGGTACTGGACTAGGAACATTCTTAGTGCAACAAGGTGTTTCGCCAACTACGATTGTGGGTACACCAGCAATTTCTCCGGGTGTATTTACAGTATGGGGTAATGCACAACCAGACTGGACATCGTCTTGGTCAAATAATTTCACCTTATTTAAGAATTTTGATTTGAGTGTTTTAACTGAGTACAGAAGTGGTGGAGACAATATCAATTTAACTTCTTTCTTAACAGATGGAGGAGGAACAACAAAAGGCTGGTTTGATGATTCAAATAATGATGGTATTCCAAATGGACGTCAACGTGATCCAGCACCGTATAACAATGCGGGTCGTTGGGTACAGGATGCCACATTCTTAAAGATTCGTGAGGTTGGCTTGTATTATACTTTACCAAAAGAAACTTTAAGTAAAACATTTGGAAATATGATCCAAAGAGCTAAAATTGGATTCTCTGGTAACAATGTATTCTTAGCTACTAAATATGTTGGTTATGATCCTGAAACATCCACATTTGGCGCGCAAGCATTGGCAAACAACGTTGATGTGGCTCCATATCCAACTGCTAGAAGATTATTTTTTCACATACAAATCGACTTTTAAATTTAATACTCATGAAAAAATTTCAAATACTATTCATATCTAGTTTTACAGCATTCATTTTTGCTTGTAATCCACTAGAAGTAAAAGAACTGACAGATCCAAATAATCCAAGTCAGGCAAGTGTTTCAAGTAACGCATCAAGAAGACAAATCCAGTTTTTAGTAACAGGTTTGGAGCAAAGACATAAAGGTTATGTTACCAATGTAGCTCAAGCATGGAATACATTTGGAAGAGAGATCTGGTACTTAAATGCATCCGATCCACGTTTTCAAACAGATTGGCTTGGACAAGCTGGTCGTGTGCCAGATGCAGCTTACTTTGGCTTTGGCGCAACAGGTGGTGGTTCCTATGCAACACCTTATCAAGCAATCAAACAAGGATTGGTATTGATAGATGCAGCAAACAACACCCCTTTATTGACTACACAAGAGAAAAAAGCGGTTGAAGGTTTTTCAAAAACCATCATGGCGTATCAATATCTAATTCCTGCAAATTTTCTTTATGAGAATGGAATTAGAACAGATATCAAAGATCCACTTAAGCCTGGGCCAGTTAGATCTTACACGGCTGCATTAGGATTTATAGATTCATTATTAACTGCAGGTTACGAAGACCTTAACAATGCAGGAACTACATTTCCATTTACATTAACCAATGGCTTCAATGGGTTTAATGATATCAATGGACTTAAAAGAATGAATAAAGCAATTGCTGCAAGAGTGGCTATTTATCGTAAGGATTGGCAAGGTGCATTAACTGCATTGAACTTATCATTTATGAATTTGACTGGATCTTTGACTGCTGGTCCCGCGCATACTTTTGCCGCACCTCCAGACGGATTTAATCCATTGTTTTATGTGTTAGATGCAAATATTAATACTATTGTGGTAGTGCATCCTTCTGTTTTAGCAGATACCACAAGAGGTGATGCTAGAGTAGCTGCAAAATTCCATAGACGTTCAGCAGCTGTTACCGTAACTACGGATGCAACACCATTGGTAGGTACACACCAAGATAAAAGATGGTCAGTTAATACCGCACCAATGCCTTTCATTAAGAATGAAGAACTTATTCTTATTAAGGCAGAGGCACACGCGCAGTTAAATCAAAGTACTGATGCAGTGAATGCAATTAATATCATTAGAAACGCTGCAACAATTGGAAGCTATACTGGTGCAACTACAAAAGATGCGTTGATCAATGAAATCTTATACCAACGTAGGTATTCTCTTTGGGCAGAACCATGGGGACATAGATGGATTGATGCGCGCAGATATGATATTTTAAATACCATTCCAACATCTTTTGATAAAGGAACTATATTTAAACAATTCCCTCGTCCACAAGCAGAAATCAACTGGGATCTATATGATGCAGGAAACTAGGTAATTGATAAAGATTGATAACAAAAGAGGTCGCAATTGCGACCTCTTTTTATTTTAACAGCTATTGATATCGAATTGGTACTGGGTTGGTATTAAAAATTATCTTAAATTTAAAATAAAAAATTATGAAGCATTTTTTAATCACGACAGTTTTACTGATTTGCATGAGTAGCTTAACTTTTGCACAAACACCAACTACATCTGTGAATGACAAATACACTAAAGATGTAAGTACTGAAACTGCTATCATAAATGCCTTGTACGAAGTCATTTCTGGCGAACCTGGTGAGGCTCGTGATTGGGAAAGATTCAAATATCTTTTTGCAAAAGATGCTTTTTTAATTCCAACAAATAAAAGTACTGAAGGTGTATTTGGTTATAGAAAGATGACGCCCGACGATTATATTAATTTTTTTAGCACCCGCATAAAAACAGGTTTCTTTGAAAAAGAATTAAAGCATGAACTGGTATCCTTTGGAACCATTGCACATGTATTTAGTACATACGAAACCAAGGAAACAAAAAACGGGCCAGTCACCAATAGAGGTATCAATAGCATACAGCTATTCAAAGACCAAAATAGGTACTATATTATGAATGTACTTTGGTGTGCAGAGAGCTTGGGCTTTACCTTGCCCCCTGCAAGTTTAAAATAATCTATTGCTTAATAAAAGGTAGTTTAATCACAGAAGGATATAGTTTAGAATGGTGAATTTTATTCTCCACTACTATACCTTTAGTTTCATCGTAATTATTACCACCAGTGTTTAGGTTACGATCGAATCTAGGGAAATTGCTACTAGAAACTTCGATACGTATTTTATGACCTGCTGCAAAATAATTACTTGTTACCATTGGTGTTAAATCTACTTTGTATACTTTACCCTTTTCC
>Ga0082207_1000812_pt1 | contig 16638 bp, 14 predicted proteins | sample LakMenEpi10Aug09_FD_71540 | JGI IMG/M metagenome (GOLD analysis project Ga0082207, IMG submission 71540)
GCCGAAGGTGTACGACGCCCAAGTTCGCGCGAGTACTCCATTAACCACTTCTCTAAGATGCCCACGGTGTTTTGGTTCAGCGTGAAATGGATTTCTGTCTGATCGGCGTTAATCGTAAATGGGTAACGGTCACTAATTTGTTTTGAGATCTTCAAGATCCCAGCGTTTGGATTTATCGCATTCTCACCAGAATCGAAGGGAAGGAGTGCGCCAAGCCTGTTCGGTTGACGCAACCCTTCGATCCTGGACCTGAGACGGCGCTCGGGTTGCTTCCCAGCATTGCCCTATCCTCCGCTCAAGGTAGTTTCAATCTAATCGATTCCGGACACTCATGCAACGTTTTGTATCGCCTCAGCTCGCCGAAGCCTGCGTTTTTCCCGAGCCGCTTCGAGCTTCTCGTCTCGCTGGGCAAAGAGTTCTTTTTCCTTGCCAGCAAGCTTTGTATGAGGCGTCACGTATCCAATCGCACTGTGGAGCCGGACCGTGTTGTAGTGATGGACGTACTGTGTTACTGCCTGACGAGCATCATCAACGCTGGCCAGGCTCTTGGCCCGTATGCAATCCCCTTTGATCGTCCGATGATATCGCTCAATCTTCCCATTGCTCTGGGGGTAGTAGGGCGAAGTCTTCACATGGGTCATTCCTGCGATGCGTATGAACTCTTTGAAGTCTCGGGAGATGAATTGAGGGCCGTTATCCGTGATGACTCGAGGTCTTGCATCGGGGTACTTTTCTCGGCCTCGTTGGACAATCGTTTCGATATCGATCTCCTGCATTTTCTCGCGGATTTCCCAATGGACAATCGCGCGGGAACAGCCGTCCAAGATGCTGCACATGAAGTAAAAAGTACCGCATATATTCAGATAGCTGACATCGATGTGCCAATGCTCGTGGGGAGCAATCGGTTGCGTGAAACCAGTTCCCTTCTTAGATCGTTTTCCCTGAAATGGACTCAAAACACCGGCTTGGCTCAGAACACGATAAACGCTCGATGGACTTGCTGCGACGACGTTCGCGTCGAGCATCATGAATGTCAGACGACGATACCCTTCAAGGGGATGTTTGGCATGGAACTCCAATATCGCCTTTCGCTCGGATTCATCTAGCCAATGATCCCGTGGGATGGCTCCATTGTGCTCGTTGACTTTGCCATAGCGTTTCTTCCAGTCGAAATACTTGCTGCCGCCAACCCCGAGCCATGCAGCGATTTGCTTAGCTGGGATTTCGGTTCGGTGATTCCAGTGATTCACGTAATCGACAACTTGGTCGCGGGTATCAGGGGGAACCCAGCATCCATTTAGAGTTCCCCAAGTTCTTTTTTTAGCTGCACGTGCTCGTGGAGCAGTTCGGCGACGACTTCATTTTTCTGTTGGATTTTGGCCTCAAGAGCAATGATTTTACGGTCTTTGGCATCCTCCTGCTTGGTCGACTGGCGGGGCGTCTGAAATACCAAAGCAGCGTTATCTGTCAGCTGCTTTTGCCATGTGTAGATTTGAGTCGGATGGAGCCCAAATTCGTCACACAGGTCTGAAACGGGTGTTTTGTCGATCAAATGCCGCAAAACGATCGTGGCTTTTTCTTGCGAGGTAAAAGTTCTTCTAGATCGGGTCATTTTGAAAGCCTCCTTTAGGCCTAGAATAACTCGATCAAATCAAAACTCCAAATTCAGCTGGGGCAGAACACGATGAGAAGGCCGGAATGAAGCCGAGCAAGCAACCACGCGTGCCGGTCGATAAGTCAGCAATTACACGGATGTGGCGCTTAGTGCGATCGTCCCAGAGAATGTTCGTTTCAATTGTGTAGAGCGTGCCATCGGATGCCGCACCTTCAATTACGTCGAGACCGTGGTTCGGCGATTCGATTCGTGCGGCGAGCTCATGGTGTGGCATGTTACGATACGACGCGAGATGCTCTTTCAAGATCGCAGCTAATGTATCTCGGTCTGCAGTCATGTAATTTCTATCGATGAATTTGTTTTTAACCTGATCAGCCTAAACTCTGTAGACCGCACAAACGCAGCCTATCACGCACGCTAGTCTCGATCCGAATTTGAATGGTATCCGCCACTTGCGAGCCGATCAATCAATGGTTGGAGTGATAGGCTATTTCGGCAGAAGCACCCTGTATCGAGGGACGACGCGAGCATTCCCAACAACTCGTTTCCGGCAGTGAATACTACTACGATTCGAACTTACCTAGTTCGAATCCTGCACCTCCACTACAAAACCACATGTTTTCCCTGGAAAAACGAGGATTTGTGGACGACTCTGGCGACTCTCTGGACGACTCACCAGGGGCCAAGGCAGCGCACAAGACGACGCAGCACCTGCAGGCATGGACATGCATGGATAGGCAGGAAAGCCAAAGCAATTGGCCAGAAATGCGAAAAACCCTGGGAAAACCAGGGTTTTTGAGCGGAGAGGACAGGATTCGAACTTTTTCATGTTTCCCCAATGTTTTTTGGGTAGTTCGAATCCTACCACTTTGCAGCATCTCGATCGAAGTCGAAACAATGCGGCGGACTACAGCAAGTCCAACAAGGGCTTGAGTCCGTGGACTGTATGAATCAATCCGTTGACTCGATACGCCATTTTATTCACTAACTCTGCGATTCCTTCAACAGATCTTTATGGCTGAATGACATCGCGGGTTTGAGTCGCTATCCCGTTTTTCTTGACCACAGAACACACCGAACACACGGAAACAAATCCTCCCATTGGTAGCTGCTAATCATGGCCCCGCCGGCGTAAAGCCGAATGGTGGCCATGTGGCGTGATGGGCATAAACTCGGGGGCAATGGAGCGTTCCAGTAATTTCAGCAGAAAGTTGCCTTCGCTCCGGGTACCATCGATCTTGGCTCCTGGTTGTTCGGATATCTTACTGTAAGTTCTGACCTGTAAGTTTTGACGTCTCGATCGATTCCGACGGGCAGTCGTATGGTTGAGGCTTTGAGTCGCTGGGGCTTGCGTTCCTGGGGCGGTATTCCAAGGGAAATACGAATCTGATGGCCGATATGCTCCCCCGCGAAGAATACATCGAGCAAGCTTATTTGTTCAGGATTCTCTGGGAGAGGCTCGGTCAGGATCTCACGCTCCAAGACCTTCTGCAGCAATGCCGCTACGAGGTGCTCGCAACGACCAAGCTCCCCATGGCGATCGACTTTCTCAACAGCGAGTTGAAGCACTCGGGGGCGATTTCCCAGGGCATGCGCAGACTGGCGCACTACTTTACTCCCTACCAAGCTTTCCTGGTCGGACAGGCCGAAGAGGATAGCGGACGCTTCGACTTCAGGACGTCGCTCCTGGTCTTGCAAGCCGAGGCGCTCTACAAGAGTTCGGCCCAGTTCGATCGTCAAGGACTGTTTCTCTATCAGTTCGAGTCGCTCTGTCGCCACCGCCTGAAGTACGATGTGGGGCTCAAAGCCATGAGCCTCGATTCGGCTTATAACAACGACTGGCAAGAATGGTTGATGATCGTCCAAAAACAGCTTGGACTCGTCGACCTTGCCGATCTGATCTATGGCCGTAGCGAGGATTTTGTCGAGTATCGAAAGCGGCATTTAGGTCCCGATTCCAAAACCGAATACCCCATCCTATTTGGCGTCCGAGAGGGCAAGATCGCCTATGCCAACCGCCGCAAAGAACCGCTGTATCTTTTCGCCGCCATGCAACGGCACCTGAGTTATCCCGACGTGCCGAAGCGGGAGACGATCAACCAAGCCTTGGAAATGATCCCTCAGATGCAGCGTCGAATCGAACGCTTGGAAGCTAGGATGAAGTTCATGGAAGAGGAGCAGCGTCAGGGGATCGACATCACGAAATTCTACGGCAAATCGGTCCCTCCCCTGATCGATCTGGCCGATGGCATGGATTTACCGGAAATCGACTGAACGCGTTTCAGGATCCGATCGGTTCGTGATACAATGAACGAGCCGTTTTTTCCTACTTTGATAGGCAACTTAAGTCGACTTCCTATGAATTCAGCGGATCAGGCGCAAGCCGACCTTGAGCGATTGCAGCGAGCGCGCGAGCAGATCGTCTCCCAACTTTCCAAGACGATCGTCGGCCAGCAAGAGGTCATCGAGCAATTGCTCATCAGCATTTTCGCTCGTGGCCATTGTTTGCTCGAAGGTGTACCGGGTTTGGCCAAGACGCTCATGATCAGCACGTTGGCAAGAACGATGAATTTGTCGTTCAGTCGAATCCAGTTCACACCCGACTTGATGCCTGCGGACATCACCGGCACGGAGATCATCGAAGAGAACAAGACCACCGGAGCCCGAGAGCGTCGGTTCATGGAGGGCCCGCTGTTTGCCAATGTGGTGCTTGCTGACGAAATCAACCGAACCCCTCCGAAGACCCAGGCGGCTTTGCTCGAGGCGATGCAAGAGCGTCAAATTACGGTGGGGCGAACCAGGCACACCCTGCAGGATCCTTTTTTCGTTTTGGCTACGCAAAACCCCATCGAACAAGAGGGAACCTATCCGCTCCCGGAAGCGCAGCAAGACCGATTTATGTTTAAAGTCTGGGTGTCGTATCCGACCTTTGACGACGAGTTCGAGGTAGCCAAGCGGACCACGGGTCGAGGATCTAGCGATATCCAATCGGTCTTGAGCGCCTCAGAGATCCTTTCGCTCCAGGAGTTCATCCGAGGTATTGAGGTCTCTGAAAATGTGATCCGATATGCCTTGGCGTTGGTCCGTCAGACTCGCATCGGTCAACCGGGGGTCCCTGACTTTGTCCAGGACCAGTTGGCTTGGGGCGCCGGCCCTCGCGCCGTCCAGTTCTTGATTCTTGGGGCCAAAGCCAAAGCGGCTTTATCGGGCAGGTCCCATGTCGATACTGCCGATGTCCAGTTCTGTGCCAAACCGGTCCTGCGGCATCGCATCGTGGTGAACTTCGCCGCCGAGAGCGATGGCGTGACGAGTGATAAAGTCATCGACCAACTGATTCAAAACACGCCGACTGCTCAAGACCAATTGCTGCAAGATGCCCGATTCCAAAAACTATTTGCATCCTGAAGCAATCCGGCGCATCGGTTCGATGGAACTGAGGGCACGAAATGTGGTCGAGGGGTTTCTCTCGGGCATGCATCGCAGTCCGTACTTTGGTCAGTCCGTCGAGTTTGTCCAGCACCGTCAATACGTCCCGGGCGACGACCTTCGCCACATCGACTGGAAGGTCTGGGGCCGGCAGGACAAGTTGGTCGTCAAGCAGTACGAGGAAGACACCAACCTGCGTTGCACCTTGCTCGTCGACGCCTCGGCTAGCATGTCCTATGGTCGTGGATCGCTCAACAAGTTCGATTACGCTGCGACGATCGCTGCTTGCATGGCTTACTTGAGTCTCCGCCAACAAGACTCGGTCGGATTGACGGTCTTTGACCAAAAGATCCGGACCAAGCTCCCTTGGCGTTCGAGCCGCAATCACCTGCAAGCGATCTACAAGGCGCTTGAACAAGCTCCCGTGGTGGACAAAACCGATCTGACCAAAGTTTTTCGCGAGATCAACGACACCTATCCCAAGCGGAGTTTGATGGTGATCGCTTCGGATTTTCTCGGCAGCGAAAGCGAAACCCTCAAAGGACTCACCGCACTCCGAAGCGCTGGCCACGACATTTTGGTATTCCACGTGATGGATGACGACGAATTGGACTTTCCGTTCAACGATCCGACGCGATTCGAAGGGCTCGAATCGATCGACTCTCTGACCTGCAATCCGCGCGCTCTGAGGGACGGCTACATGGAGTCCTTGCAGCGGTTCCTCGACAGGGTCCGCCACGCCTGCGCCAGTGCCCGGATCGATTACCAGCTAGTGCGTACAAGCCGACCGGTCGACGCGGCGTTGTCGGCTTACTTGAGCGCTCGCATGGCGCACATGAGAAAGAGGTGATGCCCATGCAGTTCGCATACTCACCCCTTGCGTGGGGATTCCTACTGGTCCTTGTTCCTCTGTTGATCCATTTGATCAACTTGGTGAGGCACAAGCGGACTCCTTGGGCTGCCATGGAATTTCTGCTTGAGAGCTATCGCAAAAATCGCCGTTGGGTGTGGCTCAAGCAGGCGCTTTTGATCGCCTCTCGCATGCTGGCTATGGCGTTGCTCGTTGGAATGCTTGCTCAGTGGTTGACCGATTCGAAGATGTTCGCATGGATGGGACGAACGAGCGTTCATCACTATGTCATCCTCGATGACAGCGCCTCGATGCACGACAGCGCGAACAACAAATCGGCGTATCAAAACGGACTCGCCGCGATCGCTTCGATCGCCTCGGTATCCAAGCAGGACTCGCAGAACCATTTGCTCACTGTTTTCAGAGCGTCCAAAGTGCAGCTTGCTGCAAGCGCTAAGTCCAACGCCGAAATCCGCGCCGATTCGGTCGCTGAATTGCTTGCCCAGACCATCCCAACAGACCCCTCGGGCATCCTGACAAAAATCAACTCCACGCAACCGACGTCGCTCGAAGCGAGCATGCTCGATAGCCTCGATGTGGTCTCGCGACTGATCAAGTCCAGCGAAGACCAAAAGTCGATCGTGTATCTGCTGAGCGATTATCGGTCCAAGGATTGGGGCAATCCGGTCACGATCCGCCAGCGGCTTCAAGCGATCCAAGGCGAATCGGTGGAGATCCAACTAGTCGACTGCGTCGAGGCTCGCCACGAGAACCTCACAATAACGAGCATCGAACCGCGTCAAGAAGTCCTCGCCGCAGGAGTCCCGACGATGGTCAACGTCACGGTTCGAAACCAAGGAACGACGGCGGCCCGCAACGTGAGCGTCCGAGTTACGGCCGTCGACTACAGCAGCGCCGATGCAGACCCGAAGCCTTCGGACCGATTTTCAGGCGTTGTGACCGAACTTCCTCCCCTCCTTTTCGAACGGATCGAGCCGGGTGAGTCCACCACGCGCAACGTCCAAGTCGTCTTTCCTAAGAGTGGTTCGCATGTGGTCCAAGCCGAGTTGCCCCCCGATGCGATTGGACCGGACAACCAAGCCAGTTGCGTGCTGGATATCGCCGAAGGGATCCGCGTGCTGCTGATCGATGGGGATGCAGGTGGCAAGCATTCGTATTTCTTCGAGTCGGCGCTCGATCCGGGTGGAAACGCGAGGACCGGTTTGCTGATCCAACGCGAACGGCCCGAATACCTTCGGGACTCGGATTCGGTAGCCTTGGACAATTACGCTTGCATCATCCTTCAATCGATCCCTGGGTTGGATCCGCGAGCCCTAGCCAATCTGCATCGGTATGTTTCGGGTGGTGGTGGGCTTTCGATTTGGTTTGGCGATGATATCGCAATGAACGATTACTTGCGAAACTATGGGACTTGGGCCAAACCGATCCCTGGGGCCGAAAACACGTTGCCGCTTTTGCCCTTTGGGCTCACCGGCCCGATCGAGCTCGGCAAAGAACCGGGGGACTCGACACCCGACGTGCTGGCCGAAGCGCATCCGATCTTCGCTCCGCTGTTGGGCCTTAGCAATTCCCCTTTCCAATTTGTCCGTATCGAACGCTATGTCGGAATCGATACTAAGACCCCTACGGGTGCCGAGAAGCTATGGAAGCCCGTAGCGAGTTTGAGGAACCGCGACCCGCTGATGGTCGACTATCCGTTGGGGGCAGGGCGGGTGCTCATAGGACTCACCTCCCTGGACCGTCGCTGGAGCAACTGGCCCCAGGATCCTACGTTTGTCGTGGCGGCTTTGAAGATGGTCGGATACTTGGCGAGTTTCAAACTTCCCGAGACTTCGCGCCCTGCCGGTACAGCCCTGCGATGGGACTTCTCGGCTCAAGAAATGCTCCCTGAGACTCGCTTGGTACTCCCGCCGAGCAGTCTTCGAGGCGTCCGACCCGTCGTTCAAATCAACGCGGTCGATATCGGCGAAAATTCGCTACAAGCGGACTTTGGGGTCGATCCAGACGCGACCTCTGGCGACTCCAATCGGGCCTTGAGCAGCGCGGGAGTCTTCGAGTGGTGGGGGACCTCGATCCAAGGGGAGACGAAGATCAAGAACTCAGCCAGGAACACTCCGGGAGTCGAAGGGGAAACCGAACGCGTCGCTCCCACCGACTTGGCTAGAAACCTATCAGGAGTGAAGTTCAATTACCGAAGCGCCCTAGGAGGGGTCTCCGACGTGAGCTTGGCCGGACTTTCGAATCGGAACATGCTCCTGCTGGGCTTACTCGTCGCATTGCTCTTGGCCGAGCAGTGGCTTGCATGGAGCGCCTCGTACCACTTGCCCAAACGTTCGTAGCGTACCCGGACCCAAAGTATGGATCTCACACCGAGTTGGATCGATCGAACGGCAGCCTGGCCCCTGGGCCAGCAGGACGTGCGCGTCTACTACCAATGGATGCGGCTCGAGCAACTCGACCAGTGGCATCACTGGTTCTTTTTGGTGGCGTGTTTGGCGGCCGTCGTCAGTTGGGTGGTGTATTGGTACCGCAAGGATTGGCATGAGCTTCCCAAAACGCTTGGCTATGCATTGCTGATCCTCAGATTGACAGCCCTGCTTGGCATCTTGATCTTTTTCATGGACTTGCAGAAACGGAGCGAACGGCGAGACGTCCGCTCCTCGAAGGTCGCCGTCATGGTCGACACAAGCTTGAGCATGACGATGCCCTTGGAGGAAACCCCGGGACGCGACTCGAGCGGACCGAGCCGTATCGCCGCAGTACAAAAGTACCTCGGCCAATCGGGTTTGCTCGAGCAACTTCAAAAGGAACACGACACGACGGTCTATCGATTTGACCAAGGGACTCGGCCGAGCGTCGTCGCATCGTTCCAGAAACCGGTCGAAGCGAGTTTAAGAGGCGGTTCGCTCGAAGCTCGTGAACGATTGCTGGGTTTCCTAAGAGCCACGGCCTGGTTTGGAACGGTTCTGACGACCCTTGGCATCGTCTTGATGGTCGGATCGCTGTTAGGAAGAGCGCTGGGCAGTACGAAAAAGTTTCTGTCGTATTGCATCCTAGCTGGCGTTGTGACGGCCATCAGCGGATTTGTTTTCATGGCCACGGCGATTCTCCGAGCCGAAACGATCCCGTGGCAATCCCTCTGGTCCAACGAAGCCTTAGCCTCGATTCAAGCCGAGCAGGTCGATCTTCCGACTGCCAAGGACCAACCGCAGACCCCCGCACAGATCGCTTGGGAAACAGTCCTTGGTGCCACCGGAACCGAATCGCGGATCGGTGATGCATTGCAGTCGGTCTTGGAGCAAGAGCAAAGCTCGACACTTGCGGCCGTGTTGCTCCTGACCGACGGGAGAAGCAACGCGGGTGTGGACCCACAGAACGTGGTTTCTCTGGCGGCCCGGCAGGAGGTTAGGATTCATCCTGTGGGTTTGGGGACCGACAAAAATCCAACGAACGTCAAGATCCTCGATATGGAGGCCCCCAAACGGGTCTTTCCTGGCGATCGCTTTCGGATCACAGGGCTCGTTCAAGCCTCCGGGATGCTCGGCACTCAGGTCCCAGTGCAACTGCGCCGCCGCCCTGGGGGGGGCTCGAACGTCGGACCGACGATCGAGGAGGAGCGCACGTTGACCCTCGAAGGGGACGATGCGATCACGAGCCTAGCTTTCGAGGTGACCCCTCGGGAAGTTGGACCTTGGATCTACGAGCTGAAGGTTCTTGCCCCGACAAGCGACTCGAATGCAGCCGACAACCAATTCGAAAGCGAGGTTCGCGTCGTGGAACCCAATTCCACGATCCTGATCCTCGCTGGCGGCCCGACCCGCGAATATCAATTCGTGCGAAATCTTTTGTTTCGCGAACCGACGGTTCAGTCGCACGTCTTCTTGCAGTCGAGTGGACCGGGCGTATCGCAAGAGGCCAAGCAGCTTTTGACGGAGTTCCCCAAGACCCTTGCCGAGATGACCAAGTACGATGCGGTCATCGCCTTCGATGCCGATTGGACCCAACTGACTTCGGAGCAAATCGACGTTTTGGAAACTTGGGTGTCCCAACAGGCCGGTGGCCTGATCGTCGTGGCAGGTCCGGTCTCGACTCCCAAATGGGCCGGCAACAATGGCAACGGCAATCGCAATGCTGAAATCCTGCGAGGCATGGTCCCGGTGATCATGAACACACGAGGCGCCCGCTTGGTCTCGATCGGTCGCTTTGAATCCGAAACCGCTTGGCCTCTTACCGTCGCTTCCAACGCCCTGGCCACCGACTTTCTGCAGGTTGGAACGTCGATCGAGGAGAGCCGTAAAGCTTGGGAACGCTTCCGCGGAGTCTTTAGCTTTTATGGATGCTACGAACCCAAGCCGGCGGCGAGCGTCCTGCTGACCTTCTCGGATCCGACCCCCTTCATCAATAGCGCCCCGCCGATCTATCTGGCCTCCCAATTTTATGGCAGCGGTCGGGTTGTCTTCCAAGGAGGCGGAGAATTATGGCGGATGCGCGAAGTCGGTGAGCAGTACTTTGATACCTACTACACCAAATTGGTTCGGTGGGCAGGCCAAGGTCGATTGCTCCGAGACTCTGATCGCGGGATGCTCTTGGTCGATAAAGAGCAAGCGATCGTCGGCGAGCAGGTGATGGTCCGAGCCGTTCTCAAAGACGCCCAGTTCCAACCGTTGATCCAAAACGAGGCGATTGCTAAACTGCTCGAACCCGGTGGCCGATCGACCCAGTTAAGGCTCGCACCGTTGGCCGACCCGACCCAAGCCGGAGTGTACGTTGGGCAATACACGACCAGGAAAACTGGGACTTACGAGGTCCAATTGCCTATCGGATCCCTGGCCGAACAAGTCCTTTTGACGCAACAGACCATTGTGCGAGTGCCAGCCTTGGAAATTCAACGCCCGCAGCGCAACGATCCACTCCTGAGCGAACTTGCTACAAAGACCGGTGGCAAATACTCGCTCGGGTTGAGCGGCCTCGATACGGTCGTCTCGTCGATCAAACCGCGAGAGCAAGTCAATTACTTACCGAATGCCCCGGACAACGAATTTCGTCAACGTCTCAATGCCTTGCTCATGGCCCTGATCGCTGGGGCGCTGAGCCTCGAATGGTTGACCAGACGCCTGAGCCGCTTGGCGTAAGAGTCCCTTTCGGGTCGCTCGATGGGACGTATCGACGCACAGCCCAAGATCCAGTGGCGTTATGCCCACAGGGCGATCCCTAGCGTATTTCACTTTAGCCAACCGGCGGACTCCCATGATGCACGATCAATCTATGCCGATCCATGCGACTCCCAACCATGAGACTCCCATCCATGCGATGCTCAAGACCTGGCTTATCGGCGCCCTAGGGTTCGTTTGGGTCTGCCTAGGCGTAGTCTCCGAGGCCCGGTGCGATACTCCGGAGCTCGTTCGTGTCATGAGTTTTAATATTCGCTATGGGACGGCCAACGACGGCATCAATCGCTGGGAACTGCGCAAGGAATTCCTGGTCGATACCATCCGGGATTTCGATCCTGATCTGCTAGGCACCCAGGAGACACTTGCAAGCCAGCGCGACTACTTGGCCGATGCCTTGAAGTCCTATGCCGTTGTGGCCGCCGGTCGTGACGACGGAAAACAAGCCGGTGAAATGGCCGCCTTGTACTATCGCAAGGATCGCTTTGAAGCGATCGACGAAGGGCACTTTTGGCTTAGCGAAACGCCCGAGAAGGTCGGAAGCAAGGGGTGGGACGCTGCGCTGCCTCGGATTGCGACTTGGGTCAAGCTCAAGGACTTGCGCTCGCCAGAGGCCAAGCCCATTCTTTTCGTCAACGCACACCTCGACCACAAGGGACAAGAGGCTCGGGTTCAAAGCGCGAAGCTGATTCGGGTCAAGCTTCAGGAACTCGGCTCCGAGGCTCGCTGGATCGTCACCGGGGACTTCAACGCCTCTCCGAGCGACGAGCCTTATCGTGCCCTTTTCGATCCTGCTGCCGAGCGCAAGCTGCTCGATACCTTCCGCGTTATGCATCCGGTCCAAGGGCCCGACGAAGGCACTTTCTCGTCGTTCCAAGCGAGCCAGACTTCTGGCCCGCGGATCGATTGGGTCGGTTGCTCGGAGGACTTCCAAGTCAGGATCTCGCGTATCGATCGGACGAGTCGTCAAGGGCGCACCGCATCGGATCACTTCGCGATCCTCGCGGTGCTTCGTCCAGCGGATGCGTCTGCCAAAAGCGATCCAGTCCTGCGAGTTTTGAGCTACAACATCCATCATGGCGAAGGGACCGATGGCGTTTTGTCCTTGTCTCGAATCGCGAAAATCATTCGCGACTCGGATGCTGATCTCGTCGCTTTGCAGGAAGTCGATCAAGGATGCCAAAGGAGCCAGGGAATCGAGCAAACCCAAGAACTTGAAAGACTTACCGGCTACTACGCCGCCTTCGGTAAAGCGATCGATTTCGATGGGGGGCAGTATGGCCAAGCGATCCTCAGCCGTTGGCCGATCGGGGAGCTGCAAGTTCATCAACTACCGAATGAAGCTGCACCGGCACCGAAACGCGAGCAGAGAATCGCTTTGGATGTATCGGTTCCGACCGATCTAGGGCCAGTGCGATTCCTGGGAACCCATTTGGATCACTCCAAGGCATCCTTGCGTCAGGAACAAGCCCAGTGGATCGATCGACTCCTGAGCCAAGCTCCAGCGACCTCAACGGTCTTAGCGGGAGATCTCAACGATACACCTACGAGCGCGACACTCCAAGTCTTCGCGGAGCGATGGCAGATCGATCCGGCAGGAGACACTCAGGAGCTAGCGACCTATCCGAGCGAATCTCCGAAGACTCGGATCGATTATGTCATGACCCATCGAGCCGGTCGGTTGGTGGTCGAGTCGCTCGAGGTTCTCTCCGAGTCGGTCGCTTCTGACCATCGACCGATCGTCGCGACACTTCGTGTCGCCAAGTAATTGGTGTAGCTCGATACAAGGTTCAGTTAGCAAAGTAGAACAGATCGTTTTCGCCGCGAATCAAAACACCCGAACCAAACGGGATCGGTGAGCCGATCACAGGCTGCCCGAGATTCGTTTCCGAGAGCACCGTGAATCGATCGCCATCGATCTTGCCTACAAACACCACGCCATCTTCGCGCGGTGCATAGAGTTTGTCTCCTGCGATCAAGGGGGACGAATAAAAATTCGCTCGGCTCTTCGGGAACTCCCCCTTCCAGGCCGTCTTGCCGGTCGCCGGGTCCAACCCTTCGACTTCGCCGTGATCCCGAACCAAAACCACCTTGCCTCGATGCACGGCTGGGCTTGGAACAAACGTACCAACGTCATCGCGTTTCCATGCGTGGCTCGTCGAGGTTGTATCGCCCGTGCCGTTCAAGCGGATCCCGTAGAGACGAGGGATACCTCGATCGTTTCTTCCGTAAGCGATCACGGCGGTGTGGTCGACGACCACAGGGGTGGCGATTGCAGGCCACAACTGGGCTGCGTCGGGGTTAAAGTTCCCGCACGACCAAACGAGTTTTCCGTCGGCTGCATCGTGGATGGTCACATGTTCTGCGCCCCAGACCAAGATCGATTCCTTGCCTTGGTAGTCGATTACCAAGGGGGTTGAGTAACCGTGGTCGCACTCGGTGGGGACTTGGTAGTTTCGAGCTACCTTCCAAGCCACTTCGCCGGTTTGTTTGTCGAAGGCCGCTAGCCACGATTCGCCTTGATGCATCCGAGCCATGATGACATGCTTGCGCGTCAGAACCGGCGAGGTGCCATGATCCCAAAACAGAGTGTCTTTGCCATAGGACTTGACCAAGTTGGTCTTCCAAAGCACCGTTCCGTCCAACCCCAGGGCAGCGAAGGTGCCGCTTTTGAAATAGACGAATAGCGATTTTCCGTCGGTTACAGGCGAGGCGTTGCAACCCGATCCATTGCGGTGCTTGCCCGCATCCTCTTGTTCAAAAAGGGTCCGCCACTGATGCTTTCCGTCCTGAGCGATGCACAGGACCGAATCGACTCCATTCTCGGGTGCAGTCAGATAGATCTTCCCGCCAAAATGGATTGGAGTCGAGCAGCCTTTGCCGGGTAAGGGTGCAGACCATCGGAGTTGGTCTTTGGTCACTGCATCGGGGAAGTTAGCGTTTGCGACAGCGCCGACGGCTCCGAAATCGTTGGGACCACGCCAAGAGGTCCAGTCGCTTGGATCTTCGGCCCGAGCAGGAGCCAGGAAAGCCGAGCCGAGGCAAAGCGCCGGGGCGCAGGTCCAGGGATGCAGAAGTTTGAGCAAAGATCGTTTCATGGGATCATCGATGTCCGGAAAGGGGTTGCGGAAACGTCCGACGGGGGACCCATTCTACCGTCATGCTTGGCCGTGTGCGAGCAGCCCACCGTGAGCCAACCAGCGCAAGCGGTTGGGCGCTTTGAATAAGCCCACCCGGACGCTGCGTTTGGGCTCCTAGCAGGCCAACGCACCGGTTGCGTTAAGCGTCTGCCAATAGACCTTCGACTAGCGACTTGACCTTCGAGCCGATCAGATCGCGTACGGCTCGAAATTCCTCGGGCGACATATCCCTAGGGTCAGGGATTTTCCAATCGAGACGTTCTTTGGCAAGCACCATCGGGCACTCGTCCCCGCAGCCCATCGTCACGGCCACATCGACTTGGGTTCCGTTGAACGCATCGAGGCCTTTCGAGTGATGCACGCTCAGATCGTAGCCAAGCTCTTTCATCGCTTCGATCGCCTTGGGGTTGACTCGACCGCTCGGGCGTGAGCCGGAACTATTCGCTTCGATAAGGTCCTTGCCATAGATTTTTGCAAAGGCTTCGGCCATCTGGCTTCGGTTGGAGTTTTCGACACAGACAAACAGGACGCTTTTGGGGTTGGCCATGGTAAGGAAAGAAAGATTGTGGATAAAGGACTGTGGGTTAAGCAGATTGAGGCACGGAACGTTAGCAGCAGCCAGGTCCAGAGCAGGAGGACATGACATTTAGATCGATACGGCATTTGTCCGGAGCAAGGCATGCGGTATGTTTGTGGGTCAAGTCCAAGACTAGGCCGTGTGGCTCGGAGTGGATTGTCCCGACGGGGTACTGGGAAACGACTCCTTGTTCGTACTCGATTTCCAGAGGGACGTCGCGATGATCGAACAGGCCAAGGCCCTTATCGAGGATCTTCGATAATTTCGTGGTATTCAATCGGTGTTCGGTATCGTTGGCGACCCAGACTTGAAGCACGCAGCTTGTGGCACTCCGTAGGGTTCCGCCGCAATCGACGAAGCGTTTCTGCACGTGGCCGACTTCCGTGACATGGAAGTGGGCTGGTACAGGGGTGCCATCGGGGAGTCGAATGGCTACCGATTCATCGGGGTGGTTTTCAAGGAGTGCGAGCAGACTTTCAAGGTTCATGGTACGTTCGTTCTTTCATCGAGTGGGCCGACGGAATCGTCGGCAGAAGGTTGGAGAGCATAGAAGAGAGGAACGCTGGCGATCGCTCCTGCTATGGGTGCAACGAGATAGATCCATACGGATTCCAGATGCATCGACACCAGCGCTGGGGCTAAGGAGCGGGCTGGGTTCATGGAAGCCCCGGAGATCGGTCCTGCGAACATCGCTTCGAGTGCGATCAAAGCACCGACGGCGATTCCGGCCATGGCACCTTTTTCTTTCGAGCCGGTCGAGACACACAGGATCACGAGCATCAGGATCCAGGTCAGGATAAACTCCATGAGGAAAGACTGCGCAGCTCCGTTGGCTGGCAGTGTCGCTCCGAGGGTTGGATGGCTTGGGAACATCAGGCGTAGCATCACGCTCGCGAGCAACGCGCCGGCGCATTGACTGGCGATATAAGGGGCAACGAGGTGTCCGGGAAATTTTCGGGCAATCCAAAATCCGATGCTCACCGCGGGATTCAGATGGCAACCGGAGATATCCCCCAAGGCATAGATCAGCGCCAGGACGATCAACCCAAAGGTTATTGCGATCCCCGCATGTCCGATCGCTCCGTTGCTCACGTCGTTGATGACGATCGCACCGGTACCGCAAAAGATCAGAGCGAAACAACCGAACGATTCGGCAAGTAATCGCCGCGCAGTATCGGAGAGCTTGAGCGGTTGGTTCAGCATGAGCTATTCTCTTTGCAGGTTAGATCGACAAGGCGTTGATTGGACTCCCGCGAGGTAACCTCTTCCATCAGGCACAATCCTTGGTCGAGTAGAGACCGGACACACAGGTCGACCAACTGGTAATAGATGCTGTTGCCTTCTCGGCGTGAACGAAGGATCCCTAGATCCGAGAGGCGTTGGAGTTGGTTCGAGACGGCTTGGGGTTTCATCCCCAGCGAGTTGGCCAAATCGCTGACGCACAATTCGTCGGCTCGGACCAGAGCGTGTAGCAAGCGTAGGCGAGTGTCGTTGGCGAGAACTTTGAAAACCGCCGCGAGGCCACCGGCTTGGATGGGTGAGAGCAGCGGTCGGTCCTTGAGCGCGATCTGCTTGCAGCATGCCGAAGAGTTTTTGTTCGTTTTGATCACTGGCCTCTTTCTGCGACGGTGTTGTGATGAGCTATTACACTATACCGTGTAATCGTGTTCGTCAAGCCTACCGGATGGCGATTCGGGGTTTCGGGGGACCTCTAGCCGATCATTGGCTGAAGTACAGGAAGAGATTGAAACACAGAGACACGGAGGACACAGAGAGAAGTTGAGGGGAGAGAAGTAGAGGGGAGGGGAGCAGAGGGGAGCAGAGGGAAGGGAAGGGAAGGG
>Ga0082207_1000816_pt1 | contig 16605 bp, 11 predicted proteins | sample LakMenEpi10Aug09_FD_71540 | JGI IMG/M metagenome (GOLD analysis project Ga0082207, IMG submission 71540)
GCGGCCCTGACCGCCTGTCTGGTGGCGGCAGTCGTCTTTCCGATCTGGTTCTTCCGCTGGGCAAGGAGTTTCCTGCTCGCCCTCGACGGCTCGGTGAACCGTCAGCAGGCGGCCGGGGTCGACCCGATCGGCGGCACGAAGGCACTCGCCGGCGACGACGCCCGGGCGGGCTGTGCGATGGGCGTGGCCCTGACGCTCATCCTTCTTTTCGGCCTCGGCATGGCGGTGGTCACGATCCTGTTCGCGCTGAACGCCGAGGGGGCCGAGGTCGTGCCCACCGTCGGCTCGATCGAGCGGCTCGATCCGCGGTTCGACCAGCTGGTGCCACGGGACGCCACGATCGAGGTGCTGGCGATGGGATTCGACTGGTCGGAAGGCCCGGTCTGGATGCCCGCCTCCGGGGATCGCGAGTCCTGCCTGCTCTTCTCCGACGTGCCTCGGAACCGGATCCACCGCTGGCGACCGGGCAAGGGCGTGGACGTGTTTCTCGAACCTTCCGGCTTCAGTGGCACCGGCGGATACGACAGCGAGCCGGGATCCAACGGCCTGACGCTCGACCGCGAGGGCCGCCTCGTCATCTGCGAACACGGCGACCGTCGTGTGTCGCGACTCGAACAGGGCGGCGGCCGCAAGACACTGGCCGATTCCTTCGCCGGGAAACGACTCAACAGCCCGAACGACGTCGTCGTCCACTCGTCGGGGGCGATCTACTTCACCGACCCACCCTATGGCCTGCCGAAGCAATGGAATGATCCCCGCCGGGAACTCGACTGCTGCGGTGTCTACCGGATCGGCACGGGCGGCGACGTGTCGCTCCTCTGCCGGACCATGACGCGGCCCAATGGGATCGCCTTGTCGCCTGACGAGAAAACGCTCTACGTGGCGCAGTCTGATCCCAGCGAGCCGATCGTGAGAGCCTTCGCCGTCCAGGACGACGGCACACTCGATGAGGGACGAATCTTTTTCGACGCGGCGCCACTCGCCAAAGACCGGCGTGGCCTGCCGGACGGCCTGAAGGTCGACGTCCGCGGGAATCTCTTCGCCACCGGCCCAGGTGGCGTGCTGGTGATCGCCCCCGACGGTACGCACCTGGGCACGCTGCTCACGGGACAGGCCACGGCCAACTGTGCGCTCGGCGACGATGGAGCATCGCTCTTCATCACGGCCGACTCGCTCCTCTGCCGCGTGAGGCTCGCGACGCCGTAAGACGGTGATCGTGCGGGTGCCGGATCAGACGATCCCGCGACTCTCGAGCAGCGCGATCACCGCATCGACGCACTTTGTCACCGGCCACTCGTGTGTCGGGAGCACGAGGTCGGGATTCGCGGGCGGCTCGTAGGCCGCCGACACACCGGGAAAGTTCGCGATCTCCCCCTTGTCGGCCTGGGCATAGTGGCCGTCGGTGTCGCGCGTGCGGCAGACCTCGACCGGCGCCGAGAGATGCACCACGAGGAACCGATCCTTGCCGATCCGCTCGGCTGCCTTGCGGCGGACGTCGTCATCCGGAGCGACGAAGGCCGCCAGGCAGATCACGCCGGCATCGTTGAAGAGGTGGGCCACCTCGACGGAGCGGCGGAGATTCTCGCTCCGTTCGCGGGCCGAGAAACCGAGGTCCTTGCTGATGCCGTGCCGCATGGCGGTGCCGTCGAGCACCACGACCGCGCGGCCCGAGTCGAAGAGCCGCCGCTCGACCGCCCGGGCGATCGTGGTCTTACCCGCACCGGTGAGCCCCGTGAGCAGCACCGTGGCCGGCTTCTGTCCGAAGCGGGCCTCGCGTTCCGCCGCCGTCACCTCGCTCGTCCGATCGGCCGCCGTCTCGGCACCACCCCACTCCACGTCGCCCTGCTCGTCGGCCTCTCGGTCGAGGATCATGCCGGCCGCCACCGTGGCGCTGGTCAGCCGGTCGATCATGATAAACGATCCGGTCGAGCGGTTCTTGCGGTAAGCGTCGTAGGCGATCGGGCTCGTGAGCGTGATCCCGCAGCGGCCGATCTCGTTAAGCGCCAGGGTGGGCGCGGGCTGCCGGTGGAGCGTGTTGATATCCACGCGGTAACGGAGGCTCGTCACCACCCCGGGCACGAGCTTGCTCGTCTGCTTGAAGAGGTACTGCTTCCCGGGAACCAAGGCCTCCTCACTCATCCAGACGACCATCGCCTCGAACTTGTGATCGACCTTCGGCACGTTGCCCGGCCGCACGAGCATGTCGCCACGGCTCGAGTCGATCTCGTCCTCGAGCGTGAGCGTGACCGACTGTGGCGCGAACGCCTCCTTCAGCTCACCGTCGAAGGTGACGATGCTCTTCACGCGACTCTTTTTCCGTGATGGGAGCGAGACGACCTCATCGCCCGTCCGGACGATCCCCGACGCGATCGTGCCGGCAAAGCCCCGAAAGTCGAGGTTTGGCCGCACCACCAGCTGCACCGGAAACCGGAAGTCCTCGAGGTTCCTGTCGGAGCCGATGTAGACCGTCTCCAGGAGCGGCATCAGCGGCGAACCGGTGTACCACGGCATGTTCGGGCTCGGCGAGACGACGTTGTCGCCCTTGAGCGCCGAGATCGGCATGAAGTGAACGTCAGGCAGTTCCAGACGACTCGCGAAGTCGACGTAGTCGCCCTTGATCTTCTCAAACACCGCCTGGTCGTAGCCGACGATGTCCATCTTGTTGATGGCGACGACAATGTGCTTGATGCCCAGCAGCGACACGATGAACGAATGCCGCTTGGTCTGGGTGAGCACGCCGTGCCGGGCGTCGACGAGAATGATCGCGAGGTCGGCCGTCGAGGCCCCCGTGGCCATGTTCCGCGTGTACTGCTCGTGACCGGGGGTATCGGCGATGATGAACTTCCGCTTGTCGGTCGAGAAGTAACGGTAGGCGACGTCGATCGTGATCCCCTGCTGCCGCTCGTCCTCCAGGCCGTCCGTGAACAGCGCGAGATCGACCTCCTCGCCAGTCGTGCCGTATCGTGAGGTGTCCTTCTTGATTGCCGCGAGCTGGTCCTCGTAGATCATCTTCGACTCGTAGAAGAGCCGGCCGATGAGGGTGCTCTTGCCGTCGTCGACGCTCCCGCAGGTGATGAAGCGGAGGAGTTCCTTCCGCTCGTGCTGCGCAAGGTACTCATCGATATTCGTGGCGATCAGGGACGACTGGTGAGACATGGGTGGTGATTACGATTCGGGGTTCGTCGTGTCAGTTGGGAACGCGGGGCGTCTGCGTGGGCTGCCGGCCGGCCGAAACCCTCCTCGCGGGGATATTTCGCACGACCTCGGTTCAGGGTTGTGTCTCCAGCGGGCGAAATCTCCAACGCTCGTCGTGGTTCCGGCCGGCCGGCAGCCTGTCGTGCACACAGCCGGAAGGAATCCACGTTTGGCTCTGAATCATGACCTGCCGCAAGCAGCGTTCAGCGGCCGCGGGCTCTGCCGCGGTCCGCTGCAACGCGGGCACGGCTCAGAAATACCCTTCCTTCTTTTTCTTCTCCATCGAGCCTGCCTCGTCCGAATCGATCAGGCGGCCCTGCCGCTCGGAGAACGTCGTGAGCAGCATCTCCTGGATGATCTCGGGAAGCGTGGTGGCATTCGAATCGACCGCGCCGGAGAGCGGGTAGCAGCCGAGCGTGCGGAATCGCACGCGGCGGATCTCGGGCTTTTCGCCCGGCTTCAGCGGGAGGCGGTCGTCGTCGACCATGATCATCACGCCGTCCCGCCAGACGATCGGCCGCTCGGCGGCGAAGTAGAGCGGCACGATTGGGATGTTCTCGAGGTGGATGTACTGCCACACATCGAGCTCGGTCCAGTTGGAGAGGGGGAAGACGCGGATGCTCTCCCCCTTTCGGACCTTCGTGTTGTAGAGATTCCAGAGTTCGGGACGCTGGTTCTTCGGGTCCCAGCGGTGGAACTCGTCGCGAAAGGAAAACACCCGCTCCTTCGCCCGACTCTTCTCCTCGTCGCGGCGGGCCCCACCGAAGGCGGCGTCGAACCGGTATTTATCGAGTGCCTGCCGCAGGGCCTGCGTCTTCATCACATCGGTGTGCACCTTGCTGCCGTGGGTGATCGGATTGATTCCCTGGGCCCGGCCTTCCTCGTTGACATGCACGAGCAGTTTGAAGCCGAGTTCTTTGGCGACGTACTCGTCGCGGAGTCGGTACATCTCCCGGAACTTCCACGTCGTGTCGATGTGCATCAACGGGAACGGCGGCTTTGCAGGATAGAAGGCCTTCTCCGCGAGGCGGACCATCACAGCCGAGTCCTTCCCAATGGAATAGAGCATCACCGGGTTTTCGAACTCAGCCGCCACCTCACGGATGATGTGGATGCTCTCGGCCTCAAGCTGGCGAAGATGGGTAAGGTTGTAGGAGGTCATCGACGTCCCAAATGTTGTGGTGGTCGCCACACTCTAGGCACAATGGCATCCCTCCGACAATGCGAACTGGCTCGCTGCTTTTCGCCCCACCATCCCGCCTAGGAAACCCGCCATGAACACACCTGCCCGGCCGTTCCCGTGGCTCGCCGCGACCGCCTTCCTGACGCTTTCTTCAGACACCGCCCCGGCGGCCGCGCCGAGATCAGAGCGTGTGGCCACGCGAGTTGCCGAGCGGGCCTACGCCCGGCAGTCGATCGCTGAGGCGCGCGCCGTGCGGGCCGAGGCCCGACTGGCGGCAATCGCGCCCGCAGTGCCTGTGCCGCCGCCGCCCCGTCCGGCCACTGTCAGGCGGATGCTTCGCGCCGGCGTGCCGCTCAATGGACAACCTCCGCTGGCTGCACAGCCCCTGCTTGTTGGGCCGTTGTCAGCAGCTCAGCAGCCGTCGACCACCGCAGCGCCCGTAGCTATTCCGCCAGCGACTCCCGTCGCGGCGGCACCCGCCACCGATCGCGCCACTGATGATATCTCCGCCGATGGCACCCGCAGCGTGCTCACCGCCGCCGAAGAACCAGCGGCGTCGAGTGCAGTTCGTCAGCCCGCTGGTCCGGCCGTCACGCATCCGCCAATCGAACTGCTGCCGACCCCACAACCTCAATGAGCGGCAACGCGGCAAGCTGACGCCCGAGGTGGCGGAGGGCCGCCGCCCCGGATGCCGCGCACGAAAAAACCCTGGCCCTCGCAGGTGCGAGGGCCAGGGCTCGTATCAGTCGCGGTCGGTCAGGCGAGGCTCAGCCGGCGATGCGGGCGAGGGCCTTCTTCTTCCGACGCTTCATCCAGTCGAGGCCCGCCAGGGCTCCGATGCCCACGCTCGCCAGGGCGATCGTTGCCGGCTCCGGCACCGCAGCGACGCGGAAGCCGATCTGGGAGGTGGTGATGTTGGAGTTGCGGAAGATCGCGGCGGCCTGCTTGTTCCAGAGGTTGGAGTCCGCCAGGGCCGTGGCCCAGCTACCCGAGAAGACCTGCGGGCGGCCGGCGTTCGCCCCGGTGCCGGCGGTGTCTGTGTACTCCGTCGCATTGCCGAACATGTCGAAGGCACCGTAGAAGGAGCTCGTGTTGACGTAGGCACCGGCGTTGATCGGGCTGATCGTCGGGGTGGCAGCCGCACCGTAGTTCGCCACGTTCGCCAGCGTCACGTTGGTGATCGTGTTGGTCGGGGCCGGGATGTTGTTGGTCGGGTACATCGTGTACGTGGTGGTGTTGTAGAAGCCGGCCTTATACCACTGGTCGCGGCTCGGCAGGTAGTTCGTGGCACCGGCAGTACGGGCCGGGATCGCACCCGAGGTCTGGCCGTTGAGCGTGTAGGCACCCGTCTCCATCGCGGCGGTGCCCGTCACCTGGCCGTTCTGCAGCCAGTTGGCGAACCGGGCCGCGGAGAACCAGCTGGTGAACAGCACCGGCATGGCACCGTAGGCGGTACCGGCCGGAGTGCCCGCGGGGGCACCAGCCTTCACCGAGTACTTCGAGCCCGACGCGGCGCCGGAGTTGAAGGTGATGCCGCCGGTGACATCGGAGCCCATCAGAGCGTTGTAGACGCCGTTGGGGTTCGTGCCGGCAGCGTCCACCTTGTTGAGGAACTCGGTGTATTGGGCGTTGGTCGTCTCGTACTTCGAGATCTTGTAGACCTCGGACACCGAACCCCAGCCGGTAGCACCGTTGGCCGGGTTGCCCGGGTTGCCCACGGTGGCGTAGTCGATCGTCACACCGAAGACGACCGTTGAAAGGCTCATCACGGCGAAGGCCACGCAGCTGGCGAAGGCCCGCATGTTCAGCATTCGGGCGCCGCGGCCGCTGCCCCAAGTCCACCGCTTGCTGCGGCGGTTGTGCATGCCACTGACCCGCGTCGGAGCGCCGCCCGCACGACGATACTCGGGGTGCCGGCTCCGCTTTTGCGACGGCTCGCGATCTCGACCGAAGTCGACCGCATAGCTCGCGTTCACATCATCACGGTACATATCCACAACGGCGCTCATGAGACTGCTCCTTCGCATTTGGGATCCGCACCGCCACTTCAGGACGAATGCGAACCGGGTTGGTTGAAGACGAAACGAAATCGAACGAATGACTGGTTGAACGAATGACGGACTGGTTGAACGAAACCGAACGAATGACACGGGAGAGGGCGGCATGCGACCCGAGGGCCGCAGCCGGCCTCAGGCAACCTGGAACACACCGCGGCGGTCAGACACCCGACGGGCCTCAGCGAACAGGCTCATCAGGGCGTCACCGTGCGACACGCCGGGCAGATACACCCACGCGCCGAGCTGACGGGCCCAGAGCTCCTCGTCGAGGCTGTCCTGGGAACCGCAGACCACCAGGAGCGTCCCCGGACGGGCCGCGAACTCTTCGGCGATCTCGATCGAGTCGTTGACGCGATCACCAAGCGGACGCGAGATGTCGACGATCACGAGTTGGAACTCGCCGTCGACCGAGGCCCGCAGGTCCGTGGCGTCGGCCGGAACTTCGCAGCCGGTGAAGCCGCCGAGTTCGGACATCGTGTGAAGGCGGCCGCGGAGGCCGGCGTCACCCGACACGACCAGGCACTTCAGCGACGGAAGACGTCCTGCACGGACGGCCGGGGCCTGAGTTGCCAGCGAACGAACTTCTTCAGACGTGATTCCGCATGCGACGACCATCATTGGCCACCTCCTTCATGTTTCAGGCGACGTCTCAAGGCCACGGAGGGCCTCGCGAGGCGTCGCGACGAAGGAAGGAACATGCACACCCCGTGCCAATCCGTGCCGAGGACTCGTGGCCTGGGGCCAAAACCGCAGAAAGCACGGAGAAAACAGGGGTAAAAAATCCGGAAAAATCTTGCAGGGACCGAAAAACGCCCCCGGCTCAAATCACTGGAACGGGGGCCACACAATCGGCCTCACACGCCTGGTGATCGCGTAAAACCCCATGAAACAAGGGTTTTTTCGCAGCCTCACCGCCCCGGTGACCGCCTCACACCAGGGAGGAGGCCGGGACGGCACCCAATAAGGCTGGAGCTCGGGGCTGCCCGTGCCCCGGAGCCGGGCTATGGGAGCAAGCGCAGCCACGATGGCGAAGCGCCGCGAACATGCAGAGAGTCGAGGCCGGGAGGGCCGAGACGAACGTCCGGCGCAGGGGCACGGGCAGCCCCGAGCGGCGCACCACGCGGGATCATGGTGCAGGTTGCCAACCTGCACCTACATGGGGAGTCCCGAGCAGCGCGGCCGAACACAGGTTGGAAACCTGTGCTACTGGGGGAGGACGTCCAGACTACGTGAGTGGCTTAGCCTCGCTGCGTCCAGGCAGAGCAAAGGCTTTCGATGTCCGACCGGCTGTAGAAGTCGCCATAGATTGAAGCGTCGTCGAGCAGCCGACCGGAGAGCTGACGCACGAGCGCGGCATCATAAAGCTTGCTCGTGTTGCGGCTCTCCAGCGGCTCAGCGAGCGCCGCCGCATCCGGATCGATGACGGCAAGCGCTCGGCCGCCACTCGACACGAGGTCCTCGTACCGGATCACGTGGTCACGCGGCAGCAGCGAGGCGTAATGCGAGTAATACCACCGGAGGATGATCAGTTGCCGACCGAGACGATCGGGCTCCGCGGCAAGATCCGACTTCAGCGTGGCATCGAAGGCCTCCCCGTATGGCAGATGACCGTCGTTCACCGGGGCCTGGATCGAGTGCCAGGAGAGCAGGGCCGCCAGCGGATTACGCACGATCGCGTAACAGGGATAGCGAGTGAGGAGCGTCGTCAGCGTGGCTGTGAAGAAGTTCGGGTGCTTGACGACGAGCCGGAAATCGGGCCGCAGCCGCTTTCCGAAGTCCACTTCCTGATTCTCGACGGTCGAGGGCCGCAGCCCAGCGGCAGCAGGTGCGGATTCGAACGGATTGTCCGGTACACGGCCGTCGCGAGCCTTGCTGACCGCCGTCCCGGAGCCAAGCAAGCTCGCCCGCTGGGCGGCGAAGAACGAAGCGATCCTCGCCATGTAGGCTTCAGGAAACCCCAGGCCGACGAGGTCTTCCGGATTCATGGGTTCATGTAGGGCCACGCACTGCGGAAGCTTATTGAGGAGCGAGCAGGAGAGCGTTGTGCCGGATCGGGCGATGCCGGTGAGGATGATGTCCATGGCGGGCTCTCCAGATCGACGCCTCCACCGCGACCAGGCGATCAGCATGGCGTCGAAACGGAGACTACACCGCGTCGAGGATGCGGAGGAACGCCAATCGCTCGGCTTCCAGACCGTGCTTTTTCGACTCGGCGATCGCGGCGGCACGCATCGCGGCAGCATCTGACGGGGCTTGCGTCGCCGCTGCGATGGCCGCAGCAACAACAGCGTCGACGGTGTACCTCGGTCGAAACGCCGTCTCGCGGTCACGGCAGAAGCCGCGGTTGCCGACACAGTCTGGACACACCACGACGGCCCCAACCGCCATCGCCTCAAGGGCCGGCAGGAAAAATCCCTCTCGCTCGAGCGGGAGTGTGACGGCGACGGCGGACCTCGATAGGCGTTCGAGGAACTCGCCTCTGGACAACGGGTCGACAAGGCACTCCGCATGGATGCCTTCCAACCGCAGACGGTCCTGGACGGCCTTCGCGAAAGGCGGGTTCTTCATGCCCGCGATGAGCACGGCCGTGTCACGCGGCAAAGCAGACGATGGCAAATCGCCGAGATCGATACCGTTGGGGATCACGTGCACTGGGCCGTTGACGATCTCCGTCGACTTGATGGCTGCTGCAACCTCGTGGCTCACGCAGATACGGACGGCGGGACGAGCGAGAAACGCCCGCCGAGGATCGCCCTCGTCGGCATGCCGGACACCTTGAATCAGATTGATGACGGGCACAGGCGGAGGATCGGGAACCGCCTCCCAGTCGAGCCCCGCGATAAACAAAGCCGCCGCCTCGGATGGCCGCCATGACGTGAGAGGCGGCGGAGCAATACCGTGCCAGGGATTCTCCGAGCCGCGGACTGAGCCTGGGGTGAAGAAGATTCGCGGCCGAAAACGGGCCGAGTGTTCGGCATGCGAATAGTAGTGTCGAACCTTGAGATGCCCACCGGTAAGTCCGTGGTAATCGCGATGAAACAGCAGGATGCGATCGGCAGCGGGATGCATGACGCGGAGGCTCACAGGGCGACGTCTATCCGGGTACCCTGCGATCAAGGATAATGATCGCCTCGGGCGGAGTCAGTGACGACTTCGCCTTCGTGGCATACGGCTTCAGCGAGTGGACCAGCGAGCGATGGGCAAAAACACGGTCGGCCGACTTCTTTTCGTGGTGATCGCGGCGGCAGCCGGCTTCCTCGGCTGGCAGGAATGGACGCGGCGTCAGGCCTCCGCTCTGCCGCCAGGAATCGTTTCCGGCAACGGCCGCATCGAATCGATCCAGGTCGACGTGGCGGCAAAGTATGCGGGACGCGTGAAGCGAATCGAGGCTCGCGAGGGAGATCTCGTCGAGCCTGGTCAGGTGATCGTGCGAATGGACACGGCCGAACTCGAGGCGGAGCTCGCAAAATCGAAGGCCAAGATCGCCGAAGCGGAGGAGTCGGCTGCCGAAGTCGCCGCCGAGATCGCCAGCCAGGAAAGCCAGCTGCTGTTTTCCCGCCAGCAGTTCGCCCGCGCCGAGAAACTGCTCAGCTCGAAGACGATCACCCGAGATGAATACGAAGAGAAGGAGTCGCGGGTCAAGGTGGCCGACGCCAGCGTCAACGCCGTGAAGGCGAAACTCCGGTCCGTCGAGCAGTCAGAGGAGGTGGCCCGTGCCGAAGTCCGCCGGGTCGAGGCCCAGATCGAAGACTCGACCCTGAAGAGTCCTGTCCGCGGCCGCGTCCTCTATCGGCTCGCCGAGGAAGGTGAGGTGCTCTCCGCGGGAGGAAAGGCGGTGACGCTTCTCGACCTCGGCGACGTCTACATGGAGATCTTCCTTCCCGCGCAGGATGCCGCCCGAGTGCGAATCGGCGCGGAGGCGAGAATCCGCCTCGACGTGCGGCCCGAATACGCCGCCCGCGCGACCGTCAGTTTTGTCTCTCCTGAGGCGCAGTTCACGCCCAAACAGGTGGAGACGAAAAGCGAACGGGACAAGCTCATGTTCCGCGTCAAGTTGCAACTGCCACCGGAGTTGATCGCGCTCTACATCGAACGGATCAAGACTGGCATTCGCGGTGTCGGGTTCGTGAAGATCGACGACGCGGCTGAGTGGCCAGAGTCGCTGAACCGCCGTTTCCCAGCGCCACCGGTAGCGGCTGAAGCTGAGGCCGCACACTGAACGGGGCTGGCATGAGTGGGCGGGAACCCATCGTGGCGACGATCGCCGACCTGACCCACCGCTTCGGCGAGGTCGCAGCCCTCCGCGATGTCACGCTCGACATTCCTGCCGGCCAGATGGTGGGGCTCATCGGCCCCGACGGCGTCGGAAAGTCCACGCTCCTCGGCCTGATCGCCGGAGCCAAGCGGATCCAATCCGGCCGCGTGATGGTGCTCGGCGGCGACATGGCCGATATGCGGCACCGCAGCGGCGTCTGCCCGCGGATCGCGTTCATGCCGCAGGGTCTGGGGAAGAACCTCTCGATGGAGCTGAGTGTCTTCGAGAACATCGACTTCTTTGCGAGGCTCTTCGGCCAGCGGGAGGCCGAGCGGAAGGCGCGGATCGCCAAGCTCCTCGAGGCTACCGGCCTGGCCCCATTTCCCGATCGTCCCGCCGGCAAGCTTTCCGGCGGGATGAAGCAGAAGGTGGGGCTCTGCACGGCGCTCGTGCACGACCCCGACCTGCTGATCCTCGACGAGCCCACGACGGGCGTCGATCCGCTGTCTCGGCAACAGTTCTGGACGCTGATCGACGACATCCGTCGCGACCGCCCGCAGATGAGCGTCGTGGTGGCCACGGCCTACATGGACGAGGCGGCCCGATTCGACTGGCTGATCGCAATGGACAAGGGACGGATCCTCGCCACGGGATCGCCGGCGGAGATTCGGGAGCGAACCGGCTCGCGGTCGCTCGAGGAGGCGTTCGTCGCCCTGCTGCCCGCAGACGAGCGTGGAACCAGCGGCCCGCTGGTGATTCCGCCACGGGAGGCCTCCGGCGAAGCGCCGGCGATCGTCGCCCGGAACCTGACGCGGCGGTTCGGTTCATTCACCGCGGTGAATGATGTCTCGTTCGAGATCGACCGCGGCGAGATCTTCGGATTCCTCGGCTCGAACGGCTGTGGCAAGTCGACGACGATGAAGATGCTCACCGGTCTTCTCCCCGCCACCGAGGGAGAGGCGTTTCTGTTCGGCGAGCGTGTCAACGACGACGGCACCGACACCCGCCGCCGCGTTGGCTACATGTCGCAGGCCTTCTCGCTCTACACCGAGCTCACGGTCCGGCAGAACCTCTGGCTGCACGCCCGACTGTTCCACATGCCCGTCAAGCAGGCCGAGACCCGGATCGATGAGCTCGTGTCGCGGTTCGGCCTCGCCCCCCACCTTGATGACCTCGCGGAGGTGCTGCCGCTTGGCGTCCGCCAGCGACTCTCGCTCGCGGTCGCCGTGATCCATGAGCCCGAGATGCTGATCCTCGACGAACCCACGTCGGGCGTCGACCCAATCGCCCGGGACGAGTTCTGGGAGCTGCTCGTCGATCTCTCCAGGCGGCAGCAGGTGACGATCTTCATCTCGACGCACTTCATGAACGAGGCGCTTCGCTGCGACCGAATCTCGCTGATGCACGCCGGCACCGTGCTCGCCTGCGACACACCAATGGCGCTGATGAAGGCCCGCGCCACGGACGACCTCGAGCAGGCGTTCATCGGCTACATCGCGGAGGCGGAAGACGACGGTGGATCCCCCGCCGCCGCGGCCACATTCGCGAAGGATGCGGCGAAATCGGCCAAGCCGGCCAGCCCCCATACCTTGCCCGGCCTGGCTCGACTGCTCGCCTATGCCCACCGCGAAACGCTCGAGATCCTCCGCGACCCCGTCAGGCTGGCGTTCGCATTTGGCGGTTCGATCCTCCTGATGATCGTGTTCGGGTTTGGCATCACCACCGACGTGGAGGACGTCCGCTACGCGGAACTCGATCAGGACCGGACGCCGGCGAGCCGCGACTTCCTCGCCGCCTTCGCCGGATCACGGTCATTCCAGCGGCAACCCGAACTGACCGGGGTCAACGACCTCGAGCGGCGACTTCGGGCCAACGACATCTCGCTGGCCCTCGAGGTGCCCGATCAGTTTGGCCGTCAGTTCGCGAAGGGGTCTGCGCCCGAGGTCTCCGCGGTCGTGGATGGGGCCAACCCGTTCCGGGCGGAGACGATCTCCCAGTACGCCAGCAGCGTGGCGATGCTCCACGCCCAAGACGAATACCGCCGCAACACTCGCGGCCCCGACCGAACCGGACGCCTGCCGGCGATCGAGCCCCGGTTTCTCTACAACCCGTCGTTCGAAAGCGTCTATGCGATCGTGCCGAGCATTCCGCCGCTGCTGCTGGTGCTCCTCCCCGCGATCCTCACCGCAGTCAGCGTCGTCCGCGAGAAGGAACTCGGTTCGATCGTGAACTTCTACGTGACACCCACCACGCGGCTCGAGTTCCTGGCCGGGAAGCAGCTCCCCTACATCGTGATCGCGATGATCAACTACATGATTCTCACGGTGATGGCCGTCGGTGTCTTTGGCGTGCCGCTCAAGGGCAGCGGCCCGATGCTCACCCTCTGCGCGCTCCTCTATGTCGCGGCGACCACGGCGATCGGGCTCGTCGTGGCGACATTCACCAGGAGCCAGGTGGCCGCCGTCTTCGCCACGGCGATCCTCACCATGCTGCCCACCACGCAGTTCTCCGGGCTGCTCCAGCCCGTCTCGACGCTCGAGGGCAACGCCCGGATCGTGGGCACGCTCTGGCCGACCACCTACTTCATGCACGCCAGCGTGGGCGCCTTCACCAAGGGGCTCGACGCCCGGCTCCTCGCGCCCGACGCCCTGGCTCTCGCGGCCTTCGTGCCGGTGCTGCTGCTGACGGCGATGCTCCTGCTCCGCCGGCAGGAGGCGTGAGCATGCCGAGTCTTACCACCATCTTCTGGCTGGGCGTCAAGGAGCTCCGCAGCCTGCGGAGCGACGTCGTGCTGATCGCGTTGGTCGCCTACGCATTCACGGTGTCGATCTACACGCAGGCCCGGGGCACGTCGTCGGAGGTCAACAACGCCTCGATTGCGTTCGTGGACGAGGACCAGTCGCAGCTGTCGCAGCACTTCGCGTCGTGCTTCTATCCCCCACGCTTCAAGCCTCCGGGCTCACTCCGCGCGGGAGAGGTCGACCGGGCCATGAACGAGGGACGGTACATGTTCGTGGTGGTGATTCCGCCGCGATTCGAAGCCGATCTACGGGCAGGCCGCCGCACGGAAGTCCAGGTGAACATCGACGCCACAGCGATGTATCAGGCGAGCAACGGCGCATCCTACATCCAGTCGATCCTGAATGATGAGATGAGCCGCTACCTCGTCCGTTCCGACGCCAAGCTCCAAGGCCCGATGCGGCTCGTGATCCGCAAGGCCTTCAACCCCAATGGCGACACGAGCTGGTTCAACGGGATCGTCGCCATCATCAACCAGATCACGCTGCTGACGGTGATCCTGACCGGGGCCGCCCTGATTCGCGAGCGGGAGCACGGCACCCTCGAGCACCTGATGGTGATGCCACTGACCGCGTTTGAGATCGCGATCGCGAAGGTCTGGGCCAACGGACTGGTGATTCTTGTGGCAGCGACGGTGTCACTGTTCGTCGTGGTGAAGGGCATGCTGCACGTACCGGTCGCGGGTTCGATTCCGCTGTTCATCGCGGGTGTGGCTGTCTATCTCTTCTTCGCGACCGCGCTCGGAATCTTCCTCGGCACGGTGGCCCGCACGATGGCCCAGTTCGCCCTGCTGATCATCCTCGTGATCTTCACGCTTCAGATGCTCTCGGGTGGCAGCACGCCCGTGGAGAGCCAGCCGGAGTGGCTCCAGAGACTGACGCTCGTACTGCCCTCGCGTCACTTCGTGTCGTTCGCCCAGGCGATCATCTTTCGGGGCGCTGGCTTCGAGGCCGTCTGGCGGGAGTTCGCCGCCGTCGCGGGGATCGGCCTGGCCTTCTTCGCCTACAGCATCAGCGGCTTCCGCGCCTCGATCGCCGTCTCCAAGTGACGCGGCCCCGACCAACTACGTCCCCTTCCTGGCGATGTCGCGGTCCGGCCACGCCTTCGCCGGAGCCGCAATCCTGGCCTACGGAATTCTGATGACGCCTGGGCTCTCAGCGACCGACCGGCGGCGGCAAAAGCGGGTAGGATCGTGCTTTCGTCCGGCCTACTCCACCCCCGACATCTCCGCCCACCATGAAACTGTTCCGCCACCGGGAAGACATTCTTCCGGTGCTCTGTATCGCATCGCTCAGCCTGCTTGATCTGATCGTCTTCTTCTTCGCCAGCAGCCCATGGCTGTTGGGGGCATGGCTGCTGCTCGTGACCGGCCCGAAGGCCTGCATCTGCTCGTGGAACCATCACCATCAGCACCTGTTCACGTTCCACCAGCCGGTCCTCAATCGACTTCTGGAGCTTTCCTATTCCTTCCACACCGGCATCACGACCAACGCGTGGGTGCTGCACCACGTGCTCGGGCACCACGTCCACTATCTCGATCAGTCGAAGGACGAATCGGCCTGGAAGCGACGCGATGGCTCGACGATGGGCGAGCTGGAATACACCGTCGTCGTCGCCCTCACCGGCTACCTGCGGGCGTTCCAGGTAGCCCGACGATACCCGCGTTACCAGGCGGGCTTCTTCGGCATGGGCCTGGTGGTGGTGCTGCTCCTCGCGGCCGCCTTCGCCTGGAATCCCCTCAACGCCCTGGTTGTGTTTGCGATTCCAATGGTGGCTGGATACCTGATCACGGTCTGGCACACCTACTGCCATCACGCCGGCCTCGACACACCGAATCCCTATGAGGCTTCTCACAACATCATGCACCGTTCGTACAACATCCTGACGGGGAACCTCGGCTACCACACGGCGCACCACGTGAAGCCGAAACTCCACTGGTCGAAGCTGCCGGATTTTCATGCGACGATCGCCGACAGGATCCCCGACCATCTCTACATCCAGCCCTTCTTCCCGATGAATCTCCTGCCGGCCGGAGACTGCCGGGTTCCAGGCAAGGAACTGGCTTCCTGAGCTCAAGACGCGGTGCGAGCCGCCTCGCGCACGCCACGGGATTCAGGCTCACTGCCCGGCGGTTACTCGCCGAAATGCCATTGACTGGCCAAGGCCCCCCTCCTAAGTAGTACGTCTTTAGGTCGACGTCGCGCACCGAGGGTTTACGAATGCTTCGCAGGGTCAATGAACTTCACGCCAAGATCGATCAGATCCACGCCGACGAACTGGCGCACTACTCGGAAATCCAGGGCGACGAGTTCAAGGAACTCTTCGCCCTGGCATGTCCCTTCTCGATGGTGCACGTGCCGGGCTTTTACAACGTGTACCAGTCTCTCAAGTACATCCGCGACAATGCCATTCCGGGCGACCTGGTCGAGTGCGGTTGTGCACTCGGGGGTGTCGCGATTTTCATGCGACTCTGCCTCACACGCTGGGGCCTGGACCGCACGATCCACCTATTCGACACCTTCGTCGGCCCGCCGATCGGCTCCCGGGACACTATCCACGGGGGCCAAGAACTTGTCTGGTCGGCCGCCATGGAGAATCATCGGGCGGGCACAGAGGAGAACATCATCGACGTGACCGGCAGCCTCGAGGGATTCCACATCGTGGAGGGGTTTGTAGAGCAGACCCTGCCCGTGACGAGTTTGCCAGAACTGGCGCTGCTCCATCTCGATACCGACTTCTACGAATCCACCAGGGTTGAGTTCGAGCTTCTCTATCCGAAGTTGACGCGAGGCGGGGTGCTGATTGTCGATGACTACGGTTATTTCCAGGGCTCCCGCAGGGCCACCGACGAATACCTCGCGACCATTCGGCCGACACCGCTCCTGAACCGGATTGACCAGGGCGTGTGGGCCGGTGTGAAGCCCTGAGGAACAGCACGCCTCGCACAGTGCCCGCCGCCACGGTTACACTGCGCACGGCCGTCGGTGGATGGCTCGTATGCCTGCCCCTGGGGGGCACGGGTAAGCATCCGCCAGGCCCCTTCGCGCCCGTAGCTCAGGTGGATAGAGCATGGGATTTCTAATCCCAGGGTCGCTGGTTCGAGTCCAGCCGGGCGT
>Ga0082207_1000817_pt1 | contig 16591 bp, 18 predicted proteins | sample LakMenEpi10Aug09_FD_71540 | JGI IMG/M metagenome (GOLD analysis project Ga0082207, IMG submission 71540)
TCACCGGCCGCTGCTGTATTGGCGGCTGTAGTTGTTGTACCAATACCTAAATAACCAGACCCTGGATCTGATGTGTTTGTAGGATTTGTTCGTATATCAAGTTTTGCATTAGGAGTTGTGTTTCCTATGCCTATATTCCCAGTTCTATAAATAGCTGCTGTTTTATTACTACCTGCGTCACTTGTTCCTGATGAAAGATACCAAGGTGTGCTTGCAGGAGGAGTGTAGGTAACATAAGTACTGCCATTGTATGTCCATTGTGAGTTGTCTACACTGCTTACATAAATATAGTCAGTGCTGGCAGGTGTGTTGGGCGTAAAAGTCGGGCCGCCTGTATTGGGGTTGGATGTGTTGAAACTAACCGTGGCATCAGGCTGCTGGTTGATAATACGCTGCCACTTGGTACCATCATAGTAGTATAATCCTGGCGTTACATTATTGGGAGAGGTACCTGCCGTGGCAGTGTTATATACTAATAACCCTGTAGCGGGGGAAGTGACAGGCGTTGTAGAATTGGTTGCGGTCAAAGCTACTCTCGGAGGCAAAAAGCCTTTGGTGGTGCTGGTTACATCCAGCTGTGCAGAAGAATTTGGGGTACTTGTTCCAATACCCACTTGTGAAAATGAAAAAGTTGGAACGCAGAAAAGTATCAGCAAGAGTCTTAGACCTTTGATCATAAAATGAATTTTCTATCGAATTAGTCTTGCAATATTATATCAATTTTAAAGACATTTTTTTAAAAGAAAAAAATCATCTAAAGTGCAGATATACAAAGCTTTGAGACGTATGCTAAATCTACAATAATTTCGTTCGAACTCAGTCCAGCAATGGGCACAATGAAAAAAAGTCCCGCACCTTGTGCGGGACTTTTTTTATCTTTTTTATGGTAAATTTCCCCTCAAAGGGTAAGAAAAATCAATTTTCGACAATCGAAAATCGGTTGTAATTAGCTCCTGCAAGTGTATGCGCATGCCCCAGCGTGTTTACGATATAAAAATTAACAGAAGTGCCAGCTGTCAGTCTTACTGTGTAAGTACCTGTAACTGAAGCAATGTAGTAGTCGCGGGTTGCAGGCATAGTAAATTTGCTAATCATTGTGCTGCCAGAAGTTGGAGTAATTCCAACCTCCCATTGTCCTCCAGTGTTGGCTGTACTTAAACCATTGCTACTCATGATAATTGAAAAAGTATAATAACCAGTTCGTGGAGCGGTGAAGGTATTTGATGCAAAGTTATTGTTAACATCTGTCTCTTCTGTCATGTCAGGACTACCAAAGAAGCCATTAGCGTAAGTTGATGCATTTAGATATCCTGTTACAACTGATTTCTGAACAGATGGTGACAGCGTATTCCATGAAGTAGCATTGCTATATTGAAGAATCCCTCCGCTGGCAGTATTGTATCGGACTGTACCTGCTGGCGGAACACTCCCGTCAGAGGAGGCGCTGAGCACCGGCGTAGTAAGAGTCTTGTTGGTCAACGTCTCCGTTCCCGTCAGCGTTATAAGTGCCAGCCAAGTGGAGCTAGATCTTACCTCAAGTCTATTTTCGCTTGTATTAAAAATAACCAAGCCATTTGCGGGCGAAGTGATGGCGTCTCTTTGGGTAGACGTCATCCGGGGAGGTAGAAATCCTTTTGTATTGCTGGTTACATCAAGCTGTGCTGAAGCATTAGGGCTGTTTGTCCCTATACCAACCTGGGCTTGAGTGTAAATATTTAAAAGGACTAATAAGATAGCAATAGAAAAGGATTTAATACTCATATCAGTGGTTTTGAATGAAAATTTACAGAACACTTCAAAAGTAAACTATTCGATTTGCTCCTGAAGAGCAGAAATAAAGATCTTCAAAAATCTTTTGACACCGATTTCAATTCATTGGCAATCTCGTATGTACTTAGTCAAGCAAAGGGCAGAAAAGCCTTTCCAACAAAGTTAGAGGGGCTTTTGTTTTTGCCACCTCATTTCAGGAGCAGTCTTCTTGTGTAGATCATTACTGGAATTAAAACAGAGTAGGCAATAAAAAAGGGAATGATGTAATGGATCCATCCCGTCACCAAGAAGATGGCAATGATCAACAACTGGAAACCCAGTCCATAAAACGAAACGAAAAACATAAACCACTTGGGAGATACGGTTCCTCTGTAGGCACGTGGGTCAAGGTAATAGATGAATTCGTCAAATACCTTGTAGAGTATGCGAAACAGCCGAAATAGGAGGGTTACATAGGCCTGACTTTCTCCGGGGTATGCTTTGGGCACTTTATTTTCGAAAATCTGACTGGTGATCTCACCCTCGGTACGGTGGCGAAAAATCACATGATAGTAATTGTAAACTGTTCCCTGGGTTTGCATACAGAGGTAGGCAAGCAATCCCCAGCCTATGTTTGTATCCGTGAACATCGCAATGGAAAAGATCAGGGCAAAGTTTAGAATGCTGTCGAGTATCGAATCCCAATAGCGACCTATATAGGATGGCTGGTTCTTGATTCTGGCAAGTTGGCCATCTGCTGCATCTAGGATTGATTTAAGAATAAGGAAAAATCCGGCTGCCCAATAATGCGTTAGCCCCATGAGAGCAATAGCCAGCGTACCGGAAAGGCCAAAAAGCATTGTAATGTGTATAGCAGTGACCTTCGTTGTTTTGAGTTGTTGTGCAATGATTCGAGCTACAGGGCGTCCATAGTCCGAAACATCAATAAATTTGTATGCTCGCGTGAGTTTGGACACGGGGTGATTACCTTCAATTAAGCGAAGATTGTGTGCTAATTCAAATTAGGCAACTTGAAAATAGGCTACTTGTCAACCAATTTGTGCGTGTAGCAATAAGGCTTAGAAAAGTCATCTATGATTAGATAGTTTATCTTTCTTTTGAAGCCTTACAAATTTAAGCTTGTTGAGCCATAATACAAATTTGTATTATGGCCATTCAAGGCTTTATACAAACAAAATCTAGGTTAATGATATATAATCTTCAGTTTGTTCAGCACACTTGTTATGCTTCGTCCGGTACAGCGTATGTAATTGAGCCCTTTATTTGCGAGCGTTGCAAGCTTTCTTGCCAAAGCGAGTAAATGAAAATGACCAAGCCAACGATTTATCTTCTTTCATTTAAGAATTGGTTGAATTCTGTTTTGCCGGTCGAACTAATAAATAAGGCTTGATGTCCTAATCCGGGAATTTCTAAGAATATCCGTTGTGAACAATTGCTGCAATTTTGAACGGTTTGCTTGAAGGTAGGCCAGGAGTAAAGTTGAATAGGGGAGTCATTCAATCCTTGTACGAATAATATATCTGATTTGAAGCCTTCTGTAAAATTGAGCAGTGATCGATTCCAATAGGGGGCCGGGTTTGCAGTGGTCGTGCCATAGGTGAGTTGCAGTTGATTACATTGTTGACTCGCCGCAACACCACCATTCTCCTCCAACTGGCATCGGTAAACCATATTTAGCGGACCCGGAGCACTGGCGATCACTCCGTTAGTTGCGTGCATGGTATTCAGGCGGGTCGCTATATATCCGCCCTGTGAATGACCACCTATAAAAATCTTTTTGGGACTAAAGCCCAGCTCAGCCTGCATATTATTTTTTACCCACAAGAGCCCCGCCTCAGCATACACCACATTATCACCCATCAATAGATTTTCCTCCGGATAGGCAACACTTATGATGATCATATCCTTCCGGTCTAATAACTTTTTGAATTCATCCAGTGCGGTATTGGCGGCCTGTAGGATTTGGCTGTTATACCAGACTGTTCCGTGATAAACGACCAATGCATCCAGCTCTGTTCCAACTGGTTTGTCGATCACCACATCAACCGAAACATTGTTGTAACGAATGGTTTTGGTGATCCGAAACGGGTCAGCTGGATCGGTACCGGCATCATTTTTTTTCTGACAAGCATTCAGTGTTGGCAGCAGGATTGATATACCCAAAAGAATCACCAGCTGAAGTTTCCATTGTATTTGATTTTTCATCTCAAGAATATCGAGTTGTATGAAAAAAGACTTATTGTATAGATTCGTTGGAAAAGATTTCGTTTAATCAAAGAACAATTTTCAATCTTTTGTAAATAAGATGACATAGTTTACTGTTCATTCTTCAGGATTTGGCGAATCTGAAGATGCCCCATATACCCTCCGAATTACACTAATTTCACACTAAAATATCAAATCATGCAGAACCAGAACTTTTCCAACCATTCTCGGATGCATCCATTTTATCATTACTTCATCTTGCCTCTAACGTTGGTAGGGATCGCAGCCGGTTTGCTTCATACCTTCATGGCCTCCGGCCCTGATCGATTTGTGCATACACTGATTGCCTTGGCCTTTTTTATTCTTTTCTGTGTGGCCGGCTTGGTGCGGATCTATTCACTAAAGGTGCAGGACCGTGTGATTCGAAGCGAAGAAAATTTCAGGCATTTGTTGTTGACCGGCAAACCCTTGCCCCAAGGCATTCGGTTGCGACAGATAATCGCGATTCGCTTCGCGTCAGACGATGAGTTTCCAGATTTGGTAAAAAGAGCAGTAGAAGAGAAATTGTCAGCCAAGGACATCAAATCTGCTATAAAAAACTGGCGTGCCGACCATTATCGGGTTTAACCTCATCAAACCTAATCCCATTAAACTTTTAAGTACCATACCGCTCTAAATCCAATGCTCAAAAAACTACTTATTCTGTTTGTGATTACCGGCACCTTGTCTTCCTGCGATAAGGACAAAGGCGATGGCTCTATCCCCCCGGCCAACACAAGTTTATACTTTCCGCCTGTTTCCGGAACAGAATGGCAATCACTGACCCCAGCGTCTCAGGGTTGGAACGAGACCCAACTCAACGACCTATATACCTATCTCCAGTCTAAAAATACCAAGGCCTTCATCATATTGCAAGGAGGGAAGATTGTAGCCGAGAGATACTTCGGAACGTTCACCGCAGATAGTGTCTGGTATTGGGCCTCAGCCGGAAAGACCATGACGGCCATGTTGGTGGGGATTGCGCAGCAGGAGGGGCTGTTGAATATCAACACCAGAAGTTCTCAATATCTGGGCCGGGGCTGGACTTCGCTTCCTGTCCTGAAAGAAGATTTGATCACCGTGCGTCATCAACTCACCATGACCACCGGACTCGATGATGCTGTCCCCGACAATGACTGCACGACGCCTTCCTGTCTAATCTACAAAGCCGATGCAGGCACCCGCTGGGCCTATCACAACGCGCCCTACACGCTATTGGATAAGGTAGTGGAAACGGCCACCGGCCGCACTTACAATGCCTATTTCCAGCAGAAGATCCGCAACGTGATCGGCATGAACGGAGGTTGGTTGCCGAACGGCTTCAACAACGTGTTATACAGTAATGCTCGAAGCATGGCACGATTCGGATTGCTCATGCTCAATAAAGGAAAGTGGGATCAGACGCCGGTCCTGACCGATTCAAACTATTTCAATGCGCAAGTCAATTCCTCTCAAACCATCAATCCGTCTTACGGCTATTTGACCTGGCTGAATGGAAAATCCACCTTCATGGCACCGATCTTTCAAACCGTTTTTCCGGGGATGCTTGTATCCAACGCCCCCGCCGACTTGTACTGCGCACTGGGAAAAAATGATCAGAAGGTCTATGTAGTGCCCTCCCAGAAGTTGGTTGTGATCCGAATGGGTGATTCGGCCGGCCTCCCCGCGCTCGCCATGTCCAGTTTCGATAATGAACTTTGGGGAAGGCTGAAACTGGTGATCGGGTATTAATGATCCAATCAGATCAGCAATCTGGATTTTCAATGGGTTAGGTAGGAATTGAAATCTCGGTTAATTTTGAATTTCACAATCTCTAATCCATATAATTATTTTGTATGAAACGTTTTATGACCGCCTTGTTTGCAATTACTGTTGCCAGTACGTTTACCATGTCGGCACATGCACAAAAACTCAATCAAGTTTTGAATGAGGATGAGGCCTCCTTGAAGTCATATTTTGAAAAAGAGAAACTTAACCCCATCGAAGGGGTTTACAAGAATTTCAATGGATCCTATTACCGGCTGGGTATTAAGAAGATGGGGGATAGATTAAGCTTGAAGATCGCTAATCTATCTGTCCATTTATGCTTAGAGGTCTTTGGATGCATATGAGCCATTCTTAGGCTGCAGACTTCCAGTCAAAATACGGATGAAGTCGATCAGCGCCCAGATACCGCAACCACCTGCAGTCAGCAACTGGACAACACCTTGCCAAGTGTAGCCCAGGTAGAAACGATGAATGCCCAGTCCGCCCAGGAACAACGCAAGCAACCAAGCCACAGTCTGACTTTTCTCTCCAGAGGCAGGAGCAGGTGCTTCAGCGGCCAGCTTGTTGAGCTTCTTGTTGAAAAGCTTGATGGCCAGCTTCTCTTTCAGAGAAAGCTTGTCTTGCTTCTGAGCCTCAGCCATCTTGATCAACTCCTTAGAAGTATATCCGACAGTTGAAGGCTCAACAGCAGATTTAGGAGCAGGGTGAGAAGAGGTGAGCGTTACGAACAGCGCTGAAAGAATCAGCACGAGGGAAAGAGGTTTTAATAGTCTCATAAAAAAAATTGGTTTTAGCTAAAATAAAGTCAAAATGTGAATCGCCAAGCCTTATGGCTGGAAAGTAATCCACATGATTATTAACTATCCAAAGTGAATAGTTAAACACTAACATTGAACTCCCTCAATGCATCATTCAAGCTGGTTTTCTGATCCGTGCTTTCTTTTCTTTTTCCTATGATCAGGGCACAGCCCACCCCATATTCGCCTGCCGGGAATTTTTTATTATACGTGCCGGGTATCACCACACTGCGTGCGGGCACCCGGCCCTTCATTTCGATTGGTTCCGGTCCGCTCACATCGATGATCTTGGTGGACTGTGTCAACACCACATTGGCGCCGAGCACAGCTTCTTTCTCCACGATCACACCCTCCACGACGATACAGCGACTACCGATAAAGCAACCATCTTCCACAATAACCGGACTGGCCTGTAAGGGCTCCAACACGCCGCCGATACCCACGCCACCACTCAGATGTACCCCTTTCCCGATCTGCGCGCAACTGCCCACCGTTGCCCAGGTATCCACCATGGTACCTTCATCCACATAGGCCCCGATGTTGACGTAAGAAGGCATCAGCACCACATTCTTTCCCAGATATGCGCCATATCGAGCAATGGCATGTGGCACGGCACGCACGCCGATCTCGGCATAATTTCGTTTCAGCAACATCTTGTCGTAAAAGGTGAATGGATCCATATCCCAGGCCTGCATAGGCTGGATCGCGAAATACATCAGGATCGCCTGCTTCACCCACTCATTTACCTGCCAGCCGGTAGCGGAAGGTTCGGCTACACGCAGTTCACCTCGATCGATCTGCTCTATGACCGACCGGACGGCATCAGCGTATTCCTTGCTTTTCAGTAACTCTCGATCTGCCCAGGCATCCTGTATCAGCGCTTTCATGGTTGTTATTTTGCTGCGAATTTAACCATTTCAGTACTCGCTATCTTTGTTCTATGCGGATCGGATTCGATGCAAAAAGAGCTTTTCATAATGGTACCGGTCTCGGTCATTACAGCCGAACACTGATCCGTTCACTGGCGGATCTGTACCCAACGCATTCATATTTTCTGTTCAATCCAAAACCCGGTGGTTCATTTCCACTCCCCTGGGATGGGATTGAAAGGGAGAATGTAGTTGAAATCAATCCTACCCGACAGATCGATAAGCTGTTTTCTGCTGCCTGGCGGTCTTCTTGGGTAAAAAAAGACCTCCGAAAAAATCAGCTCGATCTCTATCACGGTCTAAGTCATGAAATTCCCCGAGGGATGAACCGGCTTGGCATTCGAACCGTGGTTACGATCCACGACTTGATCTTCGAACGCTATCCGGAGCAATACAATCCGATCGATGTTCGTATTTATCGGAACAAATTCAAATATGCCTGCGAGCATGCCGATCGCATCATTGCGATCAGTGAACAAACCAAGCGTGATATCATCGAGTTTTATCAGATACCTGCCCGTAAGATCCGGGTCTGTTATCAAAGCTGTAATCCGGCTTTCTTTCAGCAGGTGACCATTGAAGAAAAGCAACAAGTAAGGGAGCGTTATCAACTGCCCGAACGATTCTTTCTATACGTAGGCAGCATCATTGAACGAAAAAATCTTGGGCGACTGGTAGAGGCCATGCATACGATCCGTAAAGAGACCGATATTCCATTGGTTGTTATCGGTACCGGCGGAAAATATGAGCGTGAAGTGAAACGAAAAGTGGAAGATCTTGGAGTCAAGGACCGGGTGATCTTTTTGTCTCGAGCAGTTGCGGCGAAGCAACAGCCGCGTTTTCAAAACGCGATGGATTTTCCGGCCATATATCAATCCGCCACCGCCATGATCTATCCATCCGTTTTTGAAGGTTTCGGTATACCGGTATTGGAGGCATTGGCGAGTGAAGTGCCGGTGATCACGTCGAATATTTCTTGTTTGCCGGAGGCTGGCGGGCCGGGTAGTCTGCTCGTCGATCCCTATTCACCGGCTGAAATAGCAAACGCCATGCGTCGTGTTTTGAACGATCCCAATAAAGTCACAGCAATGATCGAGTCCGGTAAACGACATGCAACGGCATTCACAGCAGAAGCAACGGCCCGAAAGGTGATGGACCTTTACGAATCCATATGATCAATTTTGAATCGGATATTCTGACTTGTTTGGACGTCTTAAAAAGAGGCGGCGTGATCTTGTATCCGACGGATACCGTATGGGGACTGGGTTGTGATGCTACTAATGAGCAAGCAATTGACCGGATCAATGAATTGAAACAGCGACCTCTTGGTGCTCCAATGATCGCGCTGGTTACCGAGGAACAAGACATATTGAAGCATGTTGCCGCACCCGATCTGGCACTATTTGACTATCTGAAGGAATCTGAGCAGCCTACCACGGTGATCTATGATGGTGCGATCGGTTTAGCCGATCATTTACTGGGATCCGATGGAAGCGTTGCCCTTCGGATCTGTTCAGATCTTTTTTGTCGACATCTCATCAAACGCTTTGGGAAACCGATCGTTTCTACTTCAGCCAACAGGCATGGAGACCCGACTCCGAACTCTTTTTCAATGATTACTGAACCGATCTTACAAGGTGCGGATCATATTGTACAATATCGTAGGGGAGAAACGTTATCCACGCAGGCCTCAACTCTGATTCGATGGGTAGAAGGTGCTCCGCATGTATTGCGTCCATAGACGACGGCTCGTTGTATCTTTGGCAGCTGATGAAAATTCTATTTACACAGATAGAGCAGGGGTGGTTGACGCAAGTTGCCCAGGCAGCTTCTTCACTTGGACTGGAGACCTATCTGGTCGGTGGATTTGTGCGCGATAAGTTGCTGAATCGCCCCACCAAGGATGCCGACTTTGTTTGTGTAGGAGATGCCTTGATGCTGGCCCAGAAAGTGGCCGCGGGGATGACGCCAAGGCCAACGGTCAGTTTATTCAAAACATTCGGAACGGCACACATTCAATTACCTGGAGGATGGGATCTTGAATTTGTCGGCGCTCGCCGAGAAAGTTATCAATCTAATTCCCGGAAGCCCCAGGTAGAACCCGGCACCATTCAGGATGATCAGTTGCGCCGCGATCTGACGATCAATGCGCTGGCTATTTCACTGAATACCTCTAATTATGGCGACCTGGTGGATCCGTTCGGAGGCATTGCTGATCTGGAGCAAAAGATTCTTCGTACACCGCGTCCACCTGATCAGACGTTTGCCGATGACCCGCTTCGAATGATGCGCACCATCCGCTTCGCTACGCAATTGGGATTTACCATCGACGAGAATACGTGGACGGGCATTTGCCAGCAGGCCCATCGGATACAGATCATCTCACAAGAACGCATCACCGATGAATTGAATAAGATCATACTGGCCGACAAGCCATCTATTGGATTGGATCTGCTTTATCGCTCCGGATTGCTGGAGCGTATTTTCCCGCAACTCGTTGCTTTACGAGGAGCGGAGTACAGAGATGGCCTCGGGCATAAGGATAATTTTTATCATACGCTGCAAGTGCTGGATAATTTGTCTCGAAACACCACTGATCTCTGGCTTCGTTGGGCCGCAGTTTTGCATGATATCGCCAAACCGCAGACCAAGCGTTTTGAAGAAGGGCATGGGTGGACTTTCCACGGACATGAAGTAGTAGGTGGGAGAATGGTTCCTAAAATCTTCACCCAACTGAAGCTGCCGCTGAATGAACACATGCGCTTTGTTCGGAAATTGGTGGAGTTGCACTTACGACCCATTAGTCTGACAAAGGAAAATATCACGGATTCTGCCATCCGTCGTTTGCTGTTCGAGGCCGGCGATGATATTGATTCACTGATGATGCTCTGTGAAGCAGACATCACGTCCAAGAACAAACAGAAAGTGAATCGGTATCTGTCCAATTTTCAACTGGTTCGTGAGCGTTGCCGGGAGGTAGAGGAGAAGGACCAGATCCGTAATTGGCAGCCGCCGATCTCGGGTGAGCTCATCATGCAGACGTTCGGTTTATCACCTTCCAAGCCGGTAGGTATCATCAAGGATTCACTGAAGGATGCCATGCTGGATGGAGTGATCGCCAACACCTATGAAGCGGCCCATGCCTATATGCTGGAGAAAGGTAAAGAGTTGGGGCTGACCCCCGTAAGTTCTTGACTAGCATTGATCCTCATAACATAACTTTGAACTATGGCTATTTTACGTTTCCGCGTTTATTTCGAGGAGGATGAATCGGTTTACCGCGACATTGCCCTTCGGCATACTCATACGTTTTTAGATCTGCATCAGGCTATTTTAAAAGCCTATGAGTTCGACAGTAAACATGCGGCCACCTTCTTTCGCAGCAACGATCAGTGGCAGCAGGGCAGAGAGATTTCGTTGGAAGTGTATGACAAGCCGTACAAAGCACCGCCGCTTCTGATGGCGGAAACTAAGATCGCCTCCGAGATCAAGAGTCCGAACCAGCGATTCATGTACCAATATGACTTTGTGAAAGGGTGGAATTTTCTCATCGAGTTGATCAACGTATCAAACGAGGAAGATCCCAATAAGGAATACCCATCGATGGTTCGGGCGACCGGATTGGCCCCCAGCCAGTACGGTACTAAGAGCATGTTGGGAGAGAAGTTTGCGGACATTGAGGAGAAATATGATCTGCTTCAGGCAGGCGATGGATTCGGGGAGAAAGATGAAGAAGGAGAGGATGTAGCTTCGGAAGATACATTTGGCGGAGAAGAAGAGGAATGAGCTCGAAGGCTACCACTCAGAACACCGTTATCGCTGTTGTGGGTCCCACTGCAGTTGGAAAAACGGCACTCGCCATCAAATTAGCAACGCATTTTCAAACGGAGATCCTATCGGCTGATTCACGCCAATGCTACAAGGAGCTTGCCATCGGTGTGGCACGTCCGGCCGAATCAGAGTTGCAAATCGCTCCCCATCATTTTATCGCATCACATACCATTCACTCAGCATTTACGGCGGCCGATTTTGAATCGTATGCGCTCCGTATGGCGGAAGAACTTTTCCGAAAGCATGATCGGTTGGTGTTGGTGGGCGGAACCGGATTGTACATCCGTGCATTTTTGGAGGGGTTGGATTCCATCCCCGAGGTGGATGCTGCCATACGAACGGATGTGATCGAGTTGTATCAGCAGCATGGCATAGAAGGATTAGAAGCCGAGTTGCATCGCCTGGATCAGCAATATGTAAAGGAAGGAGAGATGCGCAATCCACAGCGTATGATGCGTGCGTTGGAGGTGGTGATGTCTACGAGCAAAAGCATTCTTACGTACCGGACCGGTACTTCAAAGCCAAGGGATTTCAGCGTGAAATGGGTAGGGCTCGAACTGCCTCGAGCCGTATTGATCGATCGGATCGATCGACGAGTGGATGAAATGTTCGAGGCCGGTTTGGTTGAGGAGGCAAGAGCCTTGTATCCGTACCGCGAGCTGAATGCGTTACAGACAGTCGGATACAAAGAACTATTTGAACATTTTGATGGGAAGTACACGCTGTCGGAGGCGATCGAACGGATCAAGATCGCTACTCGTCAGTATGCAAAGCGACAAATGACCTGGTTCAAAAGGATTCCTGAAATCCGTTGGTTTGCACCAAACGAAGAGGCAATGATCATAGATTATTTGTCAGCAGAAGATTCTGTCAGCTGACGTTTGTAGAGCTGTATCGTATTTTCAAATCCCAGATAGATGGCATCGCAGATCAATGCATGGCCGATGCTCACTTCATCCAGATAGGGGATCTGTTCATGTAAAAATTTCAAGTTGAAGCGATCCAGATCGTGACCGGCATTGATTCCAAGATTCAACGATTTTGCCAACGCAGCAGCTGTCACATACGGAAGAACAGCTTCTTCTTTTTTGCCAGTGGCGTACCGTTGGGCGTATTGTTCTGTATAAAGTTCTATCCGATCCGTTCCGGTATCTGCAGCCGCTTTGATCAGGTCGGCGACCGGATCGATGAATAAGCTTACTCGGATGCCGGCTTGTTGAAAGGTTTGCACCATTCCTTTCAGGTATTCGCTGTGTGTAATCGTATCCCAACCGTGGTCGCTGGTCAGCTGACCGGTGGCATCGGGTACCAGCGTGACTTGTTCAGGTTTTACTTCCAGTACCAGATCTATGAATTTTTGTTCACGACAATTGCCTTCAATGTTGAGTTCTGTGTGAACGAGCGGACGCAGGTCCCGTACATCGGCATAGCGGATGTGTCGCTCATCGGGACGAGGGTGGACGGTGATACCATCGGCCCCGAATGTCTGTGCATCGATCGCTACTTGCAGCAGGTCCGGATTATTTCCGCCCCTGGCATTGCGCAGGGTGGCGAATTTGTTGATATTGACGGAGAGTTTGGTCACGAGGCAAAACTACGAACCTAGAGCTCTTTCCAGGTATGATCGGCAAGCAGTTGTACGGCAGCCAGAAATTGTTTAAACGGACCGTTTGCCCCCCATTCTTTCGGGGCTACCAGGGAAAGCAGGTGCGTCCCATCTTTTCGTTCGTAGAGGTAATAGGTTTGCCCGATCTGCGGTTTGAAGGAAAGCTTGGCCTCGTAGATCAGCATCGAGAGGTCCTTTCTTTTTTGGATCTCTTGTGCCTGTAGGGCCAGCAGTTCGATCTGTTTGCGGATCTGTTCGAGTTGCATGTTGGTCTGCTCCTCCATGGCTGTCAGGGCCTTGTGTTTGATCATCCCTTCTTTCGTAGGGCGGATCACGGCACCCGATACAGAGGCCGAGTAGGGGAGCACACTGAGCTGCTTATGGTAGATCTCCTGATTGGTGTAGGTGCTGCCGTCTTCCCGGGTTCCTTTCTGCGTCAATTGCAGGTATCCGTTCGGAAGGATCTCGTGATATACCTGTAGATGGATCTGTTCACTTCGATAGAATCGAATATCGAGATTGAGTCCGTCAGGGATATAAACCTCTACCGTGTCTCCAAGGGCCGGATCCTGAGGCTTGTTTCGCTCGCCGTCTGCCAGAACCTGGTACTCGGCGGCAAGGGATGTATTGTCTGGCAGGACGCGAGTATGAAAAATGCGCAGAGTTTTGGCAGAATCGGTTGCTTCAAGCCTGTAAATGCCGCTTTTAGGTACCACTCCGTTCTCGTAGTTTGATTTCTCGGGAAAGAGTTGCCAGGAGGCCAGAAAATTATAGGCTTGTACCATGCTCGGCATAAATACAAAAAATCAAACGAATTGTTCTTTCACGGGAAACATCCTCTTTCCGAAATTTGTGTCATGGAAAGTTTCAATGGGACCTATCAGGAATGGTCCGGCGCAGAAAAGCAGCCCATCTCTCTGATGGTGTTGGAGGAATATGTGCAGATCGGTTTCATCGGTTCCAATACAAGGATCCGTTGGAAATACTCGGAATTCAGCCCTGCACTGTCTTATGATTCATTGCAGACAGAACTCCGTCACCTGACCGGACCCGGTCGAATCGAAGTAGCCGGAAGATTCGCGTTTGAGCGCATCCAGCGTCGCCAACAAAAGCAAGAGTTGGTTTGGTATGCAAGACCGAAGGCAAAGGAATGGATACGGAACGGTTCTCTATTGATCGGGTTGGTAGTAGCCGTTTTGGTGATCTATAGTCTCATCGTCCCTTTTTTAGCCGAGAAGCTGGCCTCAACGGTTTCAGTGGAGACCGAACAGCAACTGGGGGATGGGGTATACGATGCATTGTCATCCGGATATAGGATTGATACGACGCGTACCCGATTGGCATCGGATTTTTTTGCAGCGATGAAGGTGCCATCCGCCTATTCGATTCGGATCGCGGTGGTGAACAGCGGCGAGTTGAATGCCTTTGCGTTACCCGGTGGTCGGATCGTTGTGTACTCGGCGTTGCTTGATAAGATGAAGTCGGCACCTGAGCTGGCTGCTTTGTTGGCCCATGAGTTCACGCATGTCGATCGTCGGCATGCCACCCGATCGATCTTTCGGAAGTTGGGCTCCCAGGTTTTTCTCGGACTTGTCTTTGGTAAAGTGGGTACGGTCAGTGGTGTATTGGTCGACCATGCCGATGAATTGCGATCGCTGACGTATTCAAGGTCCTTGGAAAAGGAGGCCGATCTGAAAGGGCTGAAAATGCTGACCGACCGGGGCATCGATCCAACTGGGTTTGTCGATCTGTTCGATCGGTTAGGGGAGGGTGGATCGAAAGGCAGTATGCCGGAATTCCTGGCCAGTCACCCCGATCTGCAGAGCCGAACTGGATATATTAAAGAATCGTCAAAAGGCGTACAGATCAAGCCACAGCCCGTTTTAGATACTATATTCGCTCAACTAAAACCTTAGTTCATGATCGTTACAACAACCAGTACAATCGAAGGAAAACCCGTTCAGGAGTACCTCGGTGTCATCAATGCCCAAAGCATCATCGGGGCCAACATGTTCAAAGATATTTTTGCCGGATTACGGGATGTGTTTGGCGGACGAAGCAAGACCTATGAACGCGTTTTGGAAGAGGCTAAAGAAGATGCTATGCGTGAGTTGGTCGAAAAAGCTCAGTCTATGGGTGCCAACGGAATCGTAGGTGTCGATCTGGATTTTGAAACAGTTGGAGCCGGAGGAAGTATGTTGATGGTGATTGCTACCGGTACGGCGGTGCGTCTTTGATATCATGAAAAGAGTCCTCTCTTTCATTTTCTTTTTTGTAGCTGTCCTTTTTAGCGCGACAGCGCAAGACTGTGCGCTCATAAAGAATGAAGATCCCTATACTCGATCGATCACGTATTCGACCGGATACAATAAATGGCCCGGGGGGTCTGTTGTATTGGATGCCAGCAAGGCAGAGATCGACTGGATGATCGAGCTGGGATCCGGCAATATTTGTGTAGATGATGAGGCGACGATTCAGGTGTTTTTCGAGGGCAGCAAGATGCGGCTGATGTTCCGCAATGCCGGAACCATGAACTGTGAGGGATTGTTGCATGTGTTTTTCAAGAATGGTCCCACTACCAACTATCAGTTGAGTAAACTGGCCACGTTGCCGATTCAGCGGATATTGATCACCACATCCGCCAAAAAAGAATTTTCCATTGAGCCCGATGCCGATCAGCGTGCCGTTTGGATGCGATCGGCCACTTGTTTGATCGATCGGGGTAAGCAATTACTTACACAATAAAAAAAGCCTTCCCAAGGGAAGGCTTTTTTGTTCGATCCGTTCGATCAATACCGGTAATGTTCTGGTTTGAATGGACCGACTTTGGGAATACCCAGGTAGTCGGCTTGAGCGGTAGTGAGTTCATCGAGCTGTACTCCGATCTTGGCGAGGTGCAGGCGGGCTACTTTCTCATCCAGGTGCTTGGGTAATACATATACTTTGTTCTCGTAGTTCTTGTGGTTGGTCCAGAGTTCGATCTGGGCGAGAGTCTGGTTCGTAAAGGAGTTACTCATTACAAAGGAGGGGTGACCCGTAGCGCATCCCAGATTCACCAGGCGTCCTTCCGCCAGAATGATGATGTCGTTGCCATCCACATTGTAGATATCTACTTGTGGCTTGATCGTGTCTTTGGTATGCCCGTAGTTGGTATTCAGCCAAGCGATGTCGATCTCGATATCGAAATGACCGATGTTACAAACGATCGCTTTGTCTTTCATGCGCTTGAAGTGTTCGCCGGTGATCAGGTCGCGGCAACCGGAAGCAGTAACAATAATGTCTGCTTCTGCTACGGCGTCGATCATGCGTTTTACTTCGAAACCATCCATTGCGGCTTGCAGGGCGCAGATCGGGTCGATCTCCGTTACGATAACACGGCAACCGGATCCAAGTAAGGAGGCTGCAGAGCCTTTACCAACGTCGCCATATCCACCGACTACAGCTACTTTACCGGCCATCATGATGTCCGTAGCGCGACGGATCGCATCTACCAGTGATTCTTTACAGCCGTATTTATTGTCGAATTTGGATTTGGTAACAGAATCGTTCACGTTGATCGCAGGCATGGGAAGTGTTCCTTTGGCCACACGCTCGTACAAGCGATGTACGCCCGTAGTGGTTTCCTCTGAAATACCTTTTACATACTG
>Ga0082207_1000818_pt1 | contig 16576 bp, 15 predicted proteins | sample LakMenEpi10Aug09_FD_71540 | JGI IMG/M metagenome (GOLD analysis project Ga0082207, IMG submission 71540)
TCCCCCCCGGTAAAAAAAAATAAAATACGACGAGGATGGGTGAAGGTGAAGGATACAGATACAATACTGACATACTCTCTCCGTCTTTTGAAACAGTTTTATAAAAGGGTGTCAAATCTCTGTGATCTAATCATCTGTGTTTGCCCCTGTTTGTAGATTTTTCCAATTTTTCAACGATATCAGACGTCAGGTCCTTTCCGCTTGCCCGATTGAATACGAACGATCCCTCCATTCAAATTACGCTATCTTTCGAGGTATATTATAAAACGTCACACCTACATTATTGTAACATCGCATGATGACAATATATTTTTGTTTTATCTTTTAGCATTATAACTCGTCCGAGCTTGGTTTTGGATACGCAAACAAAACTTTAAAAACCGTAAGGTATATTCGGAGTTTTAATTTCTCGTAGAAAGCCCTATGAATGATGCTCTTTCTAACTTTTTTTTGTTTAGCGAAAGTGACGTTGCTTTTGTCATCAAATATCAGTTTCATGATAGTGTCGACCAGCCATCTGGATATGAAACCGAGGATAAAAACAAAAAAAGAAAGGTTCAGCAACAAACGAAGCGCCATTCGGTTATAGAATATTCATATGTCAAACTTCCGGCCGCCATGTTCGCTCAATATCTTGAAAATGACTGCCGAGACTTTATAAACGACTGTATAAGGTACATCATAAACGCTTTCTATACGATTTTACCGCTAAAAACAACTTTTAAACACCGTTGAAAACACACATTTTTTTCAGTTTGAAACAAACTCAGGACGATCTTTTCTCTGCCGATGAAAAATAGGCTTTGAAAAACCACTCCTGTGTGTCTCAGGTAAAGATTTTAAAAAAAGACAAGGGTTTTGTTTTTTCATCTTGGTTATTTAAAAGGCAAAAATATACCTAAAAAAAAGACCCATTGCTTGGGTCTGATGAACTTTGCACGGCGGTTCGTGCACACAAAAAAACTCTGTTCACAGATCGGGTCGATTCAACCGTTCGCCTCATGATTTTCACTGAGTTAAAAAGTCTGTCCCTCCTGAGCCCCTCTTTTTTTTAAATAAAACGTTTTAAACAACTAACAGAAAACTAGAAGAAAACAGCAAAAAATATTTCAGAGACATAAAATAACGCCTAATTCAGCGTTGAGCACAACGGGTTCTGAAATGTTTGAACACACCGGCATTTTCTCTGCAACTACCAGTTCCTTCCTTAAACCGGCAACCTCTTTTTAAAACTTGCTGGTTTTATTTCTTTTTACTAGCCCCTACCCTCCCCTCCCTTAAAAAAAACAGCCCGTGTCTAACTTGTATTTTTTGATCCTGCAAAGAGGTACACCGTTCATGAACACCATAGTAACGATTTTATAGGAGAGACGGGCAAACATGATCTTTTTACGGGCTCACTTTTATTTAGCGTTGCGTTAAAATGTTTTTAAAAATTTTCTATTGACTTTTTCAGAAAACCGTTAAACCAGTCCAAACAAAAAACGGAGTTCTTCTTCATCTGCCGCGTCTTGAAAACAACGTTCAAAATGCCCGATTTAAAGATTACGCTAACAATTTAACTGTACAATAAACACCATCTCACTATTTTTAACCAACCGGCGCGGCTTGTATTTTTTTTCTACCAAACGGTGATCTCTCAACAACAGGACCAGACTATATTATTTCGCCGGTCTTTTAATTTGAGTTCTTTTATCGTTTGTAACTTGAATTTTGTTTGACAATAAGCCAAAAAAATTAGTTTAAGGCAAAAAGTTCTTTAGCATAATAGTTTGTAAAATATGAATGAACAACCACGTTTCAAACAAACTGATGTTTTCTTTGATTTTCAGACATGATATATTAACCATGAACAATCCCTAAAAGTTATTTGATCCAAGGTGCTTCTTTTTATTTTTTTAAAATTTCACCCTTCTTTACGCGGCCTGGTATAACATTTTCAATTGTTTTTTAGGATTGTCGTTGTTTTTAAAAGGCACGCGTTGAACCGATTTCTTTGGGGGGTGCTATAACAACAGCGCATTCGGGATGACAGCGTATTTTTATCTCGGTGAGTGATGTTTATAAGAAATACAGTCCACACATTGAGTAGAAATTTGACCAATTTGACTTCTGTTCGCTTTTTATTTGCGACTTTGGGTTGTTTTTTAAATTAAAAAAAGCAGAATAATTTTTCAGATACAATTACAGTTGAGTTTTATTAGTTTTCCCATCTTGATCAGAAAAAAAGTCAGGTCATTGCCTATTAAAAAGCGAGCAAAGATGGCAATACAAGATGCATAAAAAATCTGGTTTTTTACGGTGTCATCCCTACGCCCCCGCTGTTTTTCTTAACCTTCGAACATCGAGTCGGAAAAGAATGTAACATTGAATAAAACAATATAGATTTACCCATCAATTTTAAACAGAGTTAAATTATTTTATGGTTTTTTGTGTTTTACTTTCAGTCTCGGCTTGTTTTTAAGATGTGTTGTTCACCGAGATATACTCGGTTAAAATTAATTCTATACGACAAAATGCAACGGGGAGAGTCTTTGAAAGCGCGCATGAGAGCGCTTCTCATTTTATCATAAGCACTTGAACCGTCGTTAACCTTTAAAAAGATTGCAAAATGCGCAAAAAACGCAGCATTTGTCTATTTTAAGAGCCTATCGCAAACGTTCTGTACGAGCAAAAATAAGTCTTTACGTGATAAAAGGGGGGTGCGGATAGAATTTTTTTAACACATTTGCTCGATGGTTTACTTATTAAAAAGCTATGGAATGGGGCTGATCTTTAGAAATTAAAATTAGCATCGCACACTCTGCTACACCGATCAAATAATACATTTCTAAGCGTGTTCGCTAAAAAAAATTCGTTAGGGTTTGCATGAGCTTTGTTTTCAATTGTATTAATATTTACAGAATATGAACTTTTTAACGATGTATTCCTGGTCACTTCAACCGCGTACGCTTGAGACCACACCATGTACGACGCTTATGTTTGTCCCACAAACAAAATATCTACACCCACGGAAGTTATATACATTAGACCTCGGACTGGTTTTACACCACATTCCTGATAACAATATTGTTAAAATACAAGATATTTTACCAACTTGTAAAATTCTTAATACCTTTTGGATTGCCTCCGATGAAAGGTTAACCATAACATTAATTGCTGAAACTTTTACGATTCTATATCGGGGAACTCCTTTTTGCAAACTGTCTCTTCTACCGGCTGAATGTCTGGTACCTGGTATGTTGAAAATTAATAGATTATTTTATAACTGCAAAACATTTTTTTGTGATCTGAGTTTTTATCCCAGTTCCTTCATTTTTGGCGATCAAAGCTCGAAAACATGTTCAATATTACGGTGAGTTCCTAAAAATATGTTTTAAAGTTTTTTACAAAAATGAAACCATGTATTCAACATTCTTATTGATTTTTATTAAAGGGCTGGATGACAACGAACAGGACTTTGGCAATAGAGACGAAGATATCGGTGGTGACGATGATGATGATGAAACGAAACATTAAACACTTTAAAAAAACGGTAAAAACGTTTTTCAGATATTTATACTCCGACAATGGGTTGTTTTAATAATCCCAGAACTTTTATTAAAACACATGGCCATGAATTGGATTTAGATCCGGACTATCCAAAAGAGTTTAATAACCTCACAGGTCATTATTTTTAAAAAAACAAATTAATGAGTCTGATAAAACCCATGTAAAATAACATTTTTTTATTTTAGTAGATGTTCTTTTGCAACATCTTTGGAAATATCAACGAAAATCGAATTGCCCGTTCAAAACCTACCAAGAGCTTTTACATGCGGTAAAATTTACCTCTCGAACATGGAATTCAAAAGTTGAATTTGTTAAAATTTTAAAACATTTGACATACTGTCTTAATGTTGATATAAATTTGCTCGGAATAAAAAATACAAGAAATAATTCAAACACGCATAGATGTGAAAAAGCTCATTCCGCCTGCTACTATACTTTTTACAAGTTTCAAAATACGTTCACAAAATTAAAGTTTTATGATGAAAGTTTTTTTGAACCTCTTATTGTTTTAGAGTATCAAAATAAATTTTATATGATTTTGGATTTATCTCCGATAAAACCAGCCCTAATCAGTAAGATCGCTGCTCCATCTATTGCGTTTGAGGATCATATGATAGATCACAATACCATAAATGATGTTCTTTTAAACCGTCCGGTATCCTTTTCGTTTTCAATCACTGTGTACAGCGCTTTTTCATATGTTAAGAACATACATTCGTCGTTGGCCAAAACATTAATGATTTGTGAAACACCAAGACAAGAAAAAAATCTTAATCTTTTTTTGATTCCGCACATCGGTTCCCGTTTATTTGATATTTGCATACTGGACGTGAGCACTGAATTATTGCAACCAAATGTAAAAGATATGTATTGCAATCCACACATAACCGAGGGTAATCCTTTGCCTCTTACTAAAAACTCTAACAACGACAACGATCTCCTGAACCAAGACTTTTGTGTTTGTGATCATCCCCAAACAAAACAGTTTTCTCCGCCGCCCAAAAATAGTTTTAAAACACTGGGTATGTTTCAATTTTATTATTATAAACAAACAACGGTTGTTTTTTTCCTTAATTCTTTACTTGGTTTTATTTAGTTTCCGAGCACAAAATTTACCTCTATGAACATCTAGGTAGATATATAAAATCATTACAAATTACGATTCGAATAAAAATATATGTTTACAAAAAAATTTAAATGCAGCCGCATTTGGTCTACTCACAGATGACCTTATTACAAGACTTGATGTTTGCAGTGAAATTTCGTTTTTAAGGTGCGTTTCTGCGTTTATAGAAAAAAATAAACTCTAACAAACTTGGTTTAAAATAGTAATTTTTTAAAATGCAGTTATGACACTGAGGCTCTCAATAGCAAATGCGCGGCAATATTAGATATGGACCTTCAATTTGAAAATGTATTTCAAGACACCGGTCACAGTAAAATTAATTTTGGCATCCAGCGACTCTACCTCATAGGTAATTTCTAAGTATTGTTCGATTGGACATTTAAAGCGTATAAAAAATTTGTGATGTTTAGGTCTTTATGATGGACTACCAATTGCTGATGTACTAACGGTTTTAAAAAACTTTCTGTCTACAAAAGTTTTCCTTAAAATTAAAAAATATATTGAAAGCGAACCATCAAACATACGCAGCACGATCAATTGGAAAAGTTGCAAACACGAACTGGACAACATGAAAAATTTAGACTTATGCGGATTAAATTTAATAAAACTTTTAAAAAATCATGTTCCTCAGCAAAAATATGTGAAAGTTTTTCATATTCAAAAAAATTTTAATGTTAACCTGAGTACTGAACCCTGTCCTCAAACCACAGACAAAATGGTATTCGAATTCTTTACTGCTATTTATCAACGCAATATTCTTGCTTCTGTTGTCAAGTATATTTTGCTTCGACCCATTATCTCAACATTTGAAACATCTGAACTGATGCCGGATAGAAAAGGAATTTTTTATACTATTCACAAACGGCTTAGTGAGATTATTTTTGAAAGTGTGTTGTTGGCTTTTAACGGATCAAATTATGATAATTATCTCATATGCAATAGTCTTATCACAATAATAAGTCATTTACATCAAAAGATTAAAATTTTTAAAAAGGGAGCATCAATTTCTACAATCTTTGTATATATAAATAAAAATATCGGACGTTATTCGCCTTCCGCAAAAAAAACCACAAAACTCAAAAAAGCTTTTCAAAACAAATGGCCGATGAGGCTTTATGTTAAAGATGTACGAAACCTCGTAGCGGCTAACATGAGCCTGGATAAAATCGGGAAACTGTTCAATTTAGAGGTGTCAAAACTTTGTTTTCCCTATGAACAAGCCACCTCTATACGAAAACTCAAGGATTGTGATTCTTTACGTCCTTCTGATGAAATCTTTTGGAAAAATTCATTCTCAGGGAGAACAGTACTATTGGAAGATCGATTGGAAGCTCAGAAAATATTTGAGAAAGAAGGTTTTTGTGATCTGTATCAATTTAGTGTATTTTATCTGATTCAGGATTGCCTTCTCCTACATTCTGTTGTTCTTACATTATTTAACACATATCGTCAAGATTCCATTAATATTTTTCTACGCAGAAATTATTCCCAATCTAGCCTTGCTTACCAACAATTTTTTATTGTGGATCCGTCAAAACAAATAGATAAAGTGTTGGCACCAAAAACAATCAATAACACATTTTACAATTATATGATAAAACAAGCTGTTACAGGTGGCCTCTGTACCAGTTTTGTACACGGTAAAGTAAATAAAACAACAATCATCAATGAGCATTTTAATTACCTTGAAAAACCAAAACTTGACAGTGCCACTTGGCCCAATTTTGCTAACATCGATGAATGGACAAAATCTTTTGATCAAACTCCATCTGGCATTTCTACTGTTGATATCAGATCTCTATATCCCAGCGCCTCGGTAAAAAAACTACCCGTGAATCAACCGCTATTTTACTCAAGATTTACCATCGAAGATTATTCCAAATTGTACACGTATAACTCTTCACTGAAAGAACTCTTCCTTAGAGAATATTGTAAAAATGTTCGAGAATTTGGAAATTTTAATACTGATCAAATGAAACTTATTGCTGATCCACCGCGAGGTTTTAATGAATTTAACGCTTTGAATTTCTATTTAAAGTCGTTACCGCCTACCATTGAAATTCTTCGGTTTCAATCACAGTTTACAGCTTTTGGTCAACTATGGTTTGTAAACTACCCAGTCGATGGATTTTTAAGTTATTTAGATCACTCTGAGAAGAAAATGCACATTAAAATTATTCAATACCAATCTGTTTATTATCATGGACATACAAAAAAATGTTTTATAAATAATAATGCAGAAGAACAGTCAAACGTTGAAAAAACGTTACTTGTCAGTCATGAAATTGTTCGGTTGTGCAATCACTTAACTCAACATTTTAAAAAGTTGCTTAACCCTGTTGTCTTTGAATACATAGAAATATCAGACTGTGATTTTGTAGACCATAAAATCCCAAAAACTAAGAGCTTCGTGCCTTTTTATAAGTCCAATTATGATTACCATCAGTTTTTAGAAAATATTTACTCCCAAAAACTAACAGGGCTTTTAGTTGTACGCAATTTAAAAATTTGCAAACAGAATCAAAATCCAATTTTTGGATTCATTATTCAAAAAATTGAATACGATCTTAAAAAAATGTCCCCGTACACACAAGAACAAGTAAACTATTTGAACATGTCTAAACGTGTTGTTGGTGTACATGAAGCTAGAGAATTTATTGTTATAAGCACAGAATACTTTAATTGGTTACGAAAAACGTTTGGGTTTGAAAATAAACCCGATGTTTATCATGCTCTATTGTTTCAACTTGATGATTATTTAAGACGCAGTATAGAAAGTAAACTGAGTGTAAGAAAAACGTTAAAACAGTTAATAAAACAAGAAACGGATATTGTCAAAAAACAAAATTATGAAGTGAAAGCCGAACTCATAAAACTTATGCTTAATTCTTGTTATGGGTATACGCTTTGTAACTTATCCTCTACCAAGTTTAAACAGTTTGAAAATAGAAGACGTGCTCCGACTAAAAATTTAGATAATATCGTTTCGTGTTTACAATTTTCTGAAAATGTATTTCTTGTCCAAACTAAAAAAGAATACCCCGAAGAATTCCCCACCCTGCTGGGTCATGTTGGATGCTATATTTTATTTCACAGTAAAATAATTTTATTAAAACGGCTCGGTTATTTGATTAGATTTTTTAATCCAAGACACGCTCAACTTTTATACATGGATACTGACAGTGCTCATTTTCTTGTGAAACATAAAAAATTCGAAGAAAATGTAGATTTATGTTTGCGCTCAAAATTTTTAGAACTCTACAACAAACATTTTGAATCAGGAGACAAAATAAGTGGTATCTGGGTTGAAGAAGGTTTTTTTGATACCGGTGAATATTTAGGAGAAAAAAGTTACCGGCTATACAATGAATCAGACAGAAACGTTTACATAACTCATATGAAAGGTTTGAATACCTATTTTCAAAACAAATACCACACCAATGACATTGATTCTCTAAAATTTCCCTATTTATCCTACAATAACTTTTTTAAATCCCCAGATTTTCTTATTTTTAAAACTCACATGAGCAAAAATCTCTTTACTAATTATGTACCCAATAAAAGATATTTTGTTTCCGCGACAGGAAGTTTACCTTTAAAATTGTAAAACAGATTAACCATGTCTCTATTTTTTCTCTGTTCATCCTTTTTTTTCTTTTTTTCTATTTTAAAATTTATGTGTAATTACAGATAGAATAAAAATGTCAGCAATACGCGCTTTTCATTTTGAACTAGACGACGAAGAATGGAACAAATGTACAGTGAACGGAAAGTGCATTCGTCTGAATCCAAGACTCTTCCGCAATGCACACGACGTGTTTGTTGTTCAACCGATGGAAAAGTTTGTGGCGGTGATATGCAATAAACACAAAAATGATAATTCTTGCGAAATACCGCGTCAGGAAGGAGGTCCGGTTCATGTGAAACTAACGAATCAAAGTCAACATCACCCTTTGATCATACCCGATCGAACATCGTTATGGGATATTATTCGAAATGAACACGTTAAAGTAAATAGCCCTGTAATAACTTTTGACGAAAAATGTCCAAATTAACTTTACCGTTTACCAAAAAAGGTCTTGCACAGAACCATATCCTTTTTCAAAAACTAAAGGCTACTCTAATATACCTATTGAACGTGTATCACATTTGCAGAAAAAATGGATATTGATGACTGTATTCTAAGCCAAATGGATGAACCGTTTGAACCGGCCCATTCAAAACATTCAATGACTCTACCATCATCGTCCGCGCCTGTTCCACCGCCTATGCCATCCACAGATCCGGCTATTCGTTTTCAACTGCATAAGCTGCAAGAACAAGTTGAAATTCTGGAAAACATAATATCAGAACCCCAAATTATCGCTATTACAGGTGTTCAAAATTTAAACCCAGAAACCGGAAATAACTGGAAAGACAGACTTACAACTCTTTTATTTGAAGCGTGTATCCCTTATTTTTGGACTATCCAAATTGTACCGGATGAAGATAATCATATAGATCCTAACCTAGCTTACATATATTTTCTTAACAACACCACCAAAAATAAAGCAAAAGAGATGTTAACTCATTTTTTACAGTCGACCTATAAAAATAATGTGTGTATTTTATAAGGCAAAAACATAAAACAATAATAACTTTTTTACCGGTGTCCTGTAAAAAAATAATATGTTTATTCTATTCTAAAGCGATATTTTAAATTTTTTAACTTTCAATTTCAGATAGCTCATAATGGTTGAATGGTCCGCGCAGTTTCAAGCAATGGCGACTCCTTATGAATTACCTTCAATCAATACCATCCAGAACAATTTTTATATTAAAAGATTAAAAAGAAGATTGCTTCAGCTAGAAAAAATACATTTTGATGATCAGACCATTGTTATCGAAGGTTGTGAACATCTACGAAGTGTCCCCGGGCAACACTGGAGATCAAAAATCTACTCATTATTTCATGATGCTGGACTTCCTCGTTTCTATATTCTTGAAATGTCCACTGATGATATAACAGACAATATTCCCCAAAAAATTACCATACAACTTATCACATATCGAGTTAAACTTTTTGTTCGGAGTGTTCTCTTGGAGTTTTTTTTATCGCAGAACATGCAAAACATAAGTGTGTCTTTTAAATCCTGAAAGTATATTCACTTTAAACTATTTCAGATTTTATGTGTCTCACAATGAATTTTTCTGAAAAACCCGTTCAAAACAGTTTATCGGCTTTCTCCTTCAAATGTGACTATAGAGAACCTTCTGTATTAAAAATTAATATCATCGGAAAAAAATGTTTTGTTACACAATCTAACACGTTTCAATTTTACAATCCAAAATCTATCACTGTCCCGCCCAACACGTGTCACACAGTTGCTTTTCCAATCACAATCATGTCCTCTCTGCCTGCTGTGAGTGTTTTAACCAGCAATTACCATTTATATAAAAGAGGACTTTCCTATAACCTAAATATTTCGCATACTAACGATTCATATCTCGAATTGCCTTTATTCAACTACACACAATCACCTATTACACTATCCGCCTATGAACTTCTTGTTCATTGTCAAATTGTTTTGTTAGGTAAACCCTATCAAATTTATCGCTTTCCCTGAACAATTATATTTTTTTCAGTGGACACAATATACAATGAGAGATGTTGAATCTAATTTCACAAAAAAATATAATCAAATGGTAAGGATACAATTAAAAAAAAAAAAAAAAATTTAAGTCCCACAACAAAAATATATTTTTATATTACTATTTTTAGGCTAAATGGATTTACCAGCTCTGTCTCAGAATAAACCCAGAGGAAATTTCATCTTATAAATTAGTCAAAATAATTAACTACGGAGGAAGATCCGTTGTTTACAAAGCCACCAAAAAAAACGAAAGTTTTATCATCAAAAAAGTTAACAAAAACGGTCCAATTAATCAAGAAGTATTTCTTTTAGCCAAACTGCGTAATGTGCCTGGTGTTGTTCAGTATCTTACATACTTTTTTGACGACTATTTTGTTTATATTGTGTTGAAGAAAATACGTAAAACAATAGATTTATATGATTTTATAACCAAACATAACGGTAAAATCAATGAATCACTAACAAAAAGTATTCTTAAACAACTTATTTCTATCCTTCTAAACTGTAAATCCAAAGGCGTATGTCACAATGATATCAAAGAAACAAACATATTAATTGACCCATTGTCGAAAGAAATCACTCTCATTGACTTTGACGCGGCAGAAGAATGGACTGAAAATTGTTTCTATACAAAATACCGAGGCACGTGGCAATACAGTTGTCCCGAATGGCTGGTCCGTGGATGTTATACCCCAGATGATATGTGCTCATGGTCAATAGGCGTTTTAATGTACAGCATGCTTTGCGGAACACTTCCTTTTAATTCCCCGACTCAAATTATTTATGATGATCTACCCGAAAATACTGTCACATTCATGTCCCCATCGGCCTTTACTTTTCTCCGCCAATGTCTAGATAAAAACAATGCTTACAGAATTAAAATACAAGACATGCATTCAGCACCGTGGTTTCAGGAGTCATTGACTTGATTTCAGAAAAATGAATATGATTATAACCAAAGACTTGAAAAGCGTGCCGGATTATACCACTTCTTCGTGCCTCCCAACCGGCAAATACAAATGCTATGAAGTTTCAAACCCGCGTGACATTCAATTACAAGCCGATCGTGTAACAGACATTTGTACCAACGTCAAAATAATAACCACGGAGGGTTATGTTATTCGAATAAACAACCATCTGTGCAACAAACCTTGGAGACCGTTAATAAAATTTTTGTCAATAAACGAACAGAATCAAATGCTTACCGTGCCCGTTATTGTCTCTAAAAACATCAAACTCAAAGCATTCGAACCGCTGTGTCACATCAGCTTCGTGCCCATCACATTCGCTCTTGGAAGTATAAAAGGTAAATTATACATTTATTACGGTTCTTTTTATTCTGTTTTTTTTCAGTCGAAGACGAGCTCTATTTTTCAGAAGATGAAGAATATCCTACCGATAATGATGATGGTGATAATGATGAAGAATGATAAATATCTTTTAGTAAAACAGTCAGAAAAGTAATTTTTTAAAATCTGTATAAAACTATTTCAGAACTTTTTTAACCATGTCAACATTCTGTTTTTACCCCATAAAACCGGCTGACTACACTGAAGCTTTAAACCTTTTTTGGACTGAGTTAATGCCTCATGAACAAACAACTCGCCTTAGTAAAAGTTACAATGGAACTAAAATTGCAAACCTCGATTTGATTATGCGTCAATTATTACAACTTAATGTGAGTTATATGGCAAAAACTAATTCGGGAGAAATCGCCGGTGTTATATTTTGTGCCATAGATAAAATTGATACGTTTCCAGATAAATTACCATGCAAATCGTTCTATCTTAGAACAGGATGGCCCGAACGTTTTATTAATGTCTTGCTCTTACTAGACCAAGCTATAGATCACAAACAGTTTATGAAAAACAAAAAAGTAAAGCAAAAATTTGATTTGTTTGCCGTTGTTGTAAAGAAAAAATATCAGCGCCAAGGATTAGCCACACAACTTATTTTAAAAGCGATACAGGAAGCAAAAAATATGAATTTTAACATGATAACTATGATTTCTACTTCAAAGTTTACCCAACAAATCTGTATAAAATTAGGATTTAACATTGAAAATACTATTTTTTACAAAGATTGGTATTGCGACCACATAAAAGTATGCAACGACGATGAAATCGATCCCATACATCAATCTATGATCGTATATTTTAAATGTGTTTGTATACATTGTATTCATTGTAAATAATTTTTGACTATTCTATCGTATTATGTTTTTTTATAAAATACTAATCATTTTTAACCTTTTTTCGCTGCACTCATTTTTATCTTCCTTTTATAAAAACATATCAAACTTATTTTCAGAACACAAATCTATTTGCGGCTAAGCAATAAATAACGACGTACCGGCATACACCTAGGAACGGCACCTCAAATACATTCATCGGGATCAAAAATTCAACGTTATAGTTTTTGTTCAGATGACGGCTTCCTTTCCTCTCAATCGCAAACATTATCCAAAATTAATGTTAGACACGAGCCTCATTATCAAAGCCCTATCTTTAGAAGATGTAAAAGTTCCTGTAACTGTTTACATAGAGGGAAATATTGCTGCTGGAAAAACAGAATTTTTGAAACATTTTTTAGAAAAAAAAAATATTATTATTTTACCAGAACCCTTAGATCAATGGACAAATTTCAACGGTCAAAATTTACTTAAAATGAAATATGAAGATGCTGCTAAATATGAATATTTGTTTCAAACTCTGGCTAATACCACCAAACTAAACCTATTAAATGAACATTGTCATAAAAATGGAATCAAAATAATAGAACGCTCTTTACAAAGCGGATTTAATGTTTTTGTTAAAAACTCTAAAGAAAACTATGGAATGGATGATGTAACTTACGAAGCGCTTAAATACAACTATGAAACAATGTGCACAAAAAATTGTTTAGACATGATAACTTGTCCGGATCTTTACATTTATCTACAAACTTCTCCGAAAATCTGTTACGAACGCATGCGCAAACGAAATAGAAACGAAGAAAAAAACGTGGATCTAAAATATTTGGAAAATTTACATACTAAATACGAGGAATGGCTTAACCGGCAGGATTCAGAAGAAAATGCAATGTGCCCAATTCTTATTTTAAATGGAAATTTGGATAAAGAACTCATGAATGATCTTATTGATAGAGCAATAACAACTATTTTAAATATTGCCAAAGAAAAAGAAGTTTTAAAACACCTTTTTTTAAATTTTTCAACTTTTTTTAATCAATAGAATATGTTTGTATTTAAATTTGTAATAATTGTTGATAGAGTTCTACTCGTTAATAAAATTAGTTCGTTGTTCTAAACAAATGTATCTTACAAATGAAGTCCTTTTACATAAAAAGTAAAAAAGTTTACTTTTTTATTGTTTCAGAAAAAACTTCAAAACACAATGCAACAAGACTTTCATTGTTTTCAGTGTGCGTACACTTCACATGTACGAAAAAACCTATTATTACATTTATGGGCTGCTCACTTAATAGATAATAATACGTATCTGTGTCCTCTTTGTGATAATTACTTTACTGAAAGCAAATTTAAATTGCGTAATCATCTTAAAGTTTCCCATCGACCTCCTCGTGCTAACAAATTTGTGTTAAATTCAATAACCCGCATGCTTTCGGGCTGAGGTTGATTTGTCTGTTTTTTCAGATACGATGGGTCAAACAATCGATTTACCCGGACAACCATACAACAGCTTATTGTCAACATATAAATTCAAACAAGGATCGCCGCTGAAAACATATCTTCACTTCAAAATGCAAGAAAAATACAAAAAAACATTCAACCTTTACACTCAAACATCTTTTGGACGATTTAAAATATGTCCTGAAGAAAGAAAAGCTCTATGATCCGCTTAATCCAGCTATAATTCTTTGTGATGCGCGTTTGGAAAAGGCGCTCAATATCAAAGCTCTGCATGTTAGTGAAGTAAAAGATCATGTTTTATTACACCTTGTACTCGTGTACAAATCTTTTCATACTAAAAAACAACCAATCCAGATCGAAACCAGAAATACAAAACGACTACGATTGTCTAAAGAAAACTTTGAGTCGAAACGTTTGATATATCCACAAGTTGAACAAACGTTCGATAAAGATTCTGATTACAGAATGAAACCTTTGCTCAAAGCGGCTCTTGAACAGCTACCCCACTTTCCTTCCCACAAACGTACTTTCAATTATACTGAAATATGCCAATACCTTACCAAATATATTATCTATCACAAAAAAAAATTGATTGATCCACGCCATATCAAAATATGTATAGTTTGTAATGATCCGCTCGGTAAAGCATTTAATGTTAATGCCTTTCACAAATGTCAGGTCATTCAGCTTTTGAGACGTAACATTATACCACTTGATTAACACTAATCTTATCTTAAAAACAACAATGTTTCAAACTTTAAAAACAAAAAACAAAAAAAACAAAAAACAAAAAACAAAACAAACAAAAAAATTAAAAATTCTATTTCGTCTTTTTTACAGATAAACAATGGCCTGTACCGCAGATAAAATCATAGAGCAACTAATTCGCCTTTTCTTTGCTATTTTATGTGTCGGTGGAATTTATTTGGGTTTGTGGTTCCACAATCGTTTTTTATTCAGAAACGCGTGTCCTACAATTAAAAAAAATACTACTGCATATTATTGTCTTTAAACATTTGATAATGCAAATTCTAATTCAAAACAATTGCGACTCGGTTTACTTTATTAAAAATAATTTTAAAAATAACATCCTAACATCCTAACCTTTTTGCAAATTTAAAAATAAAAACTGTTCCCCACATCAACCGAAACATTATATTAAAAACGCTCCTGCCGTTGTACTTTATTGTGGTGTACATGTTAAAAGTTTGTTTCGACCTATACTTGTAAATAAACAAAAATAAACGTTGTGTTTTGTTGTTTTCTATTATATAGTTCAACAACATCTATTCGCATTAATGACGTAAACAGACTTTGTTCCCCACCCTTTTTCATTTCTTCACATTAAAAAAACAAACTTTGTCCTCCCCCTCCACCAATACTTTCAAAGAAAAAAAATATCGTCTTTTAATATATTATATAGTTCGTAATTTGCCGAGAGAGGGCGCATGTACTAATAGACAAAAAACACTTGTGCCCATAAAAATTGTTTTTATTACATCATTTCAATAAATATTTGACTTTGTTTTTATTACATCATTTAAATAAATATTTGACTTTAACATTTTGCTCATTTATAAAATCATTAAAAATAAAAAAAATGATTCACAAAAAAACTAAGCAATCTAGTTTTATAATTTACCGTTAAACTTAAATGAGTCTTTGGGCCCCGCAAACCACCGGGAGAACCACTTATGCACGTGTACCCTCTAGAAAGTCGTCTACTCCGCCGGACTGGAATTTTCAAACTCCCTCCCCCCCCACTTTCCAAACACTCGAACAAAAAATCCGTCACCGAAAATGCTATGCTTTTAGCTGCCACAAATAAACAATGATAATATGGTGATTTGAACTCTTTTTCAGAATTCTAAAATGACGAAACATTTATCAGATGATCGCCCACCGGCTTATGACAGCCAGATTTTTTTCCCTCCTGAAATCAAACACCACAAAAAAGACCAAAATGCGTCGTCGGTTTCAGTGATTTATTTTAAAACCGCTAGTTTACTTTTTATATGTAGTGCATTTATGTTATGGTTTTCAATCTATACTGCCTGGCAATTGTTTTATGTAACTAATATGGCTATGGTTAAAAATTATTGTTACAAATTCATCACAAATACCTCAAGAATAATCATTAAAAATCCATGGTGCAAGTATATTGCGAATAACTCTGAAATACTTGTAAAAAAAATTTTGGAATCCACCTAAAATTGTGCTTCATACCTGCTCACACCGCTGTTATATAAGCTCGACAACTGTCACTTTTTTTGCAAAACCAAATCTTGTCCTCAAACAATGAACGGTTCAACGGTCGGCCCACCGAATGTCATTCGCCTCTCTAAAATAATCTTTTTATTACTGAATCAAAATACATTTTTATTGCCACAGCTATCTTTTTTTTATATTCTCACCCACCTAGGGCGCTCTGGAAATCACACGACATTATTAATATCATTATTATTTTATATTGTTTTTTTAATCACGCAACCTTGGACATAAGTGCTTTATTTATTATTCATACGCATATTATCATCATTATTATTTTTTTTAATCACGCAACCTCGGGGGTCTCAGTCATGGGTCATTTTTCAAAGAGAAAATCGCATATAA
>Ga0082207_1000819_pt1 | contig 16568 bp, 7 predicted proteins | sample LakMenEpi10Aug09_FD_71540 | JGI IMG/M metagenome (GOLD analysis project Ga0082207, IMG submission 71540)
GCCAGCGGGTCGCCGGCACGATGCTGCGCCGCGGCGAGCGTCGCCTCGAGATCGCGGCGACGACCGGCGACGGCCGGATCGGCGGCGCGATCCCGCTGCTCGCCTGGGTCGCTCGCGACCTCGAAGACCTGCGTCACCTGTGACCGGGGATAGGCGATCAGCTTCCAGTCGGGAGTGACGACCGCCCGTTGGACGTTCTTGTAGGCAAGGAGAATCGATTCGCGAATCGCTGCCTGCTCGCCCCGGACAACCGGCGCCAGACTCAGCCCCTCGCTGTCCCTCGGAGCCGGCACGCCGGCGAGGTCTCCGAGCGTGGCCGTCAGGTCCGAGAGGTAGGCCAAGGCATCCACCCGGCGGCCTGCGGGCACGCCAGGCCCCGCCATCACCGCCGGCGCGCGCATGGAGTGTTCATAGAGGTTCTGCTTTCCGAGGAGCCCGTGGCTGCCGAGTGCCAACCCCTGATCGGCGGCAAATAGCACGAGCGTGTCGTCGAGGCGACCCTTCTTCTCAAGGGCCGCGAGCACCCTGCCTATCTGATCGTCCATCCCTTCGATGAGGGCGTAGTAGTCGGCGAGTTCCGCCGAGATCCGCTGCGGCGCCAGCGGCCGTGGCAGCGTCTTTTCGTCACGGACCGCGAGGTCGCCGTTGTCGAACGGGTGCTCGGGAAGGAAGTTTCCTGGCGGTGGCGGCTCGTGACCGTCGTACCGGCGGCGGAACTCCCGCTGTGGCTGCCGCGGGTCGTGCGGCGCGGTGAACGCGCACCAGGCGAAGAAGGGCTCGTCACCGAGGTCTTCGATGAAGGCCTCGGCAGCGCCACCGATGATCGCCGACGAGTGGCGATCGGTCGCGGCGTCGGGCTCGGGCTCAGCGTGGCCGCGGAACGACACCGTCGGCAGACCGAAGTGGCCGTGCATCCCGCCGTAGAACACGTGGCTCCCCTCGGCAAAGCAACGGACGAGCGACTCCTTTCCATTGTGCCACTTGCCGGTGGCGAAGGTCCGGTAGCCGGCCCGCTCGAAGGCCTCGGGCCACGTGTCGCAACCCCCGAGCTGCTCGCGGACGCGAAACAATGACCGGCCCGACAAGAGCATCGCCCGGCTCGGCACGCAGACGGCCCCCTGCATCGCCCCCATGCAGTACGCCCGGTCGAAGGATGTGCCTCGGGTCACGAGCGCATCGATCGTAGGCGTGCGGATCGCCGCGTTACCAAGCGCGTGGATCGTGTCGGCCCGCATGTCGTCGGCGAGGAAGACGATCACGCTCGGCCGGCACCTGGCTTCTGCGGATTCGAAACGCTCGCCGTCTCCAGGCTTTTCGGCGATTGGCCGAGACGGAGCGGATGGCCCGTTCGCCGCATCGGCGAACGGGAGCGGCCAGTCGGGATGCGGAACGTGCTCGCGGTCGAGGATCAACCGCATCCGTTCAGCCACCGCAGGGTTTCGACCTGTGACGTTCGTCGTCTCCGACGGATCGGCCGCCAGGTCGTAGAGTTCGATCGGCCCTGGCTCAGCAGGCTTGTTCGGACCCACGGCCCGGCGGATCGCCTTCCAACGGCCGTCCACCGCCGCCTGCCACTTGCCTTCGGTGAGCTCGCGGTAGAGCATCCGCTCCGCGGGCGGCTCAGCCTCTCCGCGGAGCATCGCGGCGAGGCTCGTGCCGTCAACACCTGCGGGTATCCGTTCCGCGAGGCCCGCGAGATCGAGGAGCGTCGGCAGCCAGTCCTCGAAGCCGCTGGGCGAATCGATCACGCGGCCGGCTACGATTTGGCCGGGCCAGACGGCGACCGTCGGCACCCTGAGGCCACCCTCGTAGGGCGACCCCTTCCAGTCGCGCATGGTGTCGTTGCTCGCGAGTCGCTGCGTGTCGAGGCCGCCAGTTCCCGGCATCGTGGCCCCGTTGTCACTCGAGAACACGAAGATCGTGTCGTCGGCGAGATTCAACTCATCGAGGAGTTTCACGATCCGGCCCACCTCGCGATCCAGCCGCGTGACCATCGCCGCGTAGGTCGCCAGCGGTCGGCGGCATGGGACGTAGCCCCGGCCTCCGAGATATGGCTGCTCGTCGCCGAAGTGATCGTAGTAGCCGGCCAGCGACGGCTCGTCGGCGGGCACCTGGAGCGCCAGGTGTGGGACTGTCGTGGGCACGTACAGGAAGAACGGCCTCGTGGCATTGGCCCGCACGAACGCCAGTTGCTGCTCGGCGATCAGGTCGGCCGAGTAGGCCGTTCCCGAGAAGCTCGCGAAGGCAGCGTCGCCGGGGGGCGGGTCGGCCGGAATCGATCCGCCTCGCGGCACAGGCGGGTTGTCGATCTCAACCCGCTCGCGGTCGCTCCAGAGATGCTGCGGATAGTAGCTGTGGGCCTCCCGCTGGCAGTTGTAGCCGAAGAACCGCTCGAATCCGGAGGCCAGCGGCTCCGACGGGCTCCCTGGAGCGCCAAGACCCCACTTGCCGAAGCAGCCCGTCGCATAACCCGCATCCCGCAGGAGCGACGCGAGTGTCGCGGTGCCGGCCGGCATGGACGCCTGCCCCTCCGGCTTCGCTTCGCGATTCGAACGAACGACGGCATGACCCGGATGCCTGCCCGTGAGCAGCACACAGCGGCTCGGGGCGCAGACGGCGCTTCCCGCCCAGTGCCGGGAGAGCCGGGTGCCGCGGCCGAACAGGGCATCGATCTCGGGGGTCTTGATATCCCGAGAGCCCAGGCAAGAAAGGTCGCCGCTGCCGAGGTCGTCGCAGAGAAAGAAGACGATGTTTGGCCGACGTGACGCCGGGCTCGTGCCGGCGTCAGCGGCAGCCGGCTGGAAACGCGCCGGAACGCCCATGCAGAGTGCCAGCACGGCGAGGATCGAAGCCACTCGCATCATCACCTCCTCCACCTGATCCGACGAGATCCAATGATACGGCGTCAGTCACGCGGCGCGAGGACATCGCAGAGATAATCCTTCACGGCGATGTACCGGGGTTTCGACCCCGGATAGGCCAGTTCACAGTCCACGCCGACTGCGTCGAGCCGCTCCTTGAGCTTCGCGCCCAAGTTGGCCGAGTGTGTCGGGTCTTTCGCTGGCTTGCCCAGATCCGGCGGCGACGCGTAGACGAGATAGCCGGGCGGATCATCGGCCGAGACCAGCGCGTAGGGCGAATACCTCGCGATCTCGGGAAGGAGCCTGCTGCGGGCCGCGAGGAACTCGGCAAACGTCGGAGGTGGAAACGACTCCGGCGGAGTTTCTTCCTTCCCAGCCCCCTTCCGCGTCTTGCCGGCGGACTTCCTGACCGCGGGCTTCTTCGCGGGGGTCGATTCCTGCTGGCGGCGGTACGCGACCTTGAACGGGTTCTCCGCAGGACCGTCAAGGTTCTCATTGACGAGTTCCGCCTGCACACCCGCCCACCAGCGGTCGTAGAACTCGGCGAGGCGGCGGACCATGTCCGGGTTGCCATCGGCCACGTCCCGCACCTCGCCCGGATCGGCGGCAACGTCGTAGAGTTCCCAGCCGTCGGGGCTGTTGGCGACGTTGACGAGGCTCCAACGGCCTTCGCGAACGCGGACGTTCGCGAACTGGCTCGCCGCCGCCTGCCCACGCTTCCAGCGACCCTGATGCGTCACGAGCGGCCGGTCGGGCCACTCGGCGGTCGCGTCGCGGAGCAGGGGCACGAGGCTGCGGCCCTCGATCTTCGCCGCGACCTCTGGCGGGACCTCGACGCCGGCGATCTCGCAGAGCGTCGGCAGCACGTCGAGATGGGCGGTCACCGCCGGCACATCGACGCCCTCAGGCAGCGATCCCTTCCACCGCCAGAACGACGGCACCCGCGTGCCTCCCCGCCAGACGGTGCCCTTCGCCCCGCGCATCCCGGCGTTAAAGACGCTCGAACCGTTGGCTGTGCCGTTGTCGGTCGTGAACACCACGAGCGTCTCCTCGGCCATGCCGAGCCGTTCAAGTTCGGCGAGCAGCCGGCCAACGTTCGTGTCGATGTTCTCGATCATGCCGTAGAACTTCGCGATCTGGGCCCGCTGCTTCGGGTCCCCCACGCCCGCCTTCTCAAGCAGGTCGAGGTACACCCCATCCGAGCCCGCCGGACAATCGAGCGGCGCGTGCGGGGCGTTGGGCGTGATCATGCAGAAGAACGGTGTTTCGTTTTTCCTGCAGCGGCGCATCCAGGCGAGCGCCTCGTCGAAAAAGACGTCGGTGCAGTAGCCCGTCGTCGCCACGAACTTGCCGTCGCTGCGGATCACGGGATCGAAATACCTGTTGCCTTCGACGTCGCCGCAACTGCCGGGATACGTCTGGCCGATGCCCCCCGCGCCGTGGATGAACGAGCGGTCGAAGCCGCGACGGCCGGGCTGGTAGGCGTCTTCATCACCGAGATGCCACTTGCCGAAGATGCCGGTGGTGTAGCCGGCCCTTCGCAGCAGGTCGGGCAGGGTGGTGGCCGAGCGTGCCAACCGCTCCCGCTCATCGATCGTGTGCGTGACGCCCGAGTGGAACTCGTGCCGCCCAGTGAGCAGCGCCGCCCGCGTCGGGGCGCAGGTGGGGCTCGCATGAAACTCGGTGAGCCGCACGCTTTCCCGATACAGGCGGTCGAGATTCGGCGTACGGATCACCGGATTGCCGTGGGCGGCGATGTCCCCGTAGCCCTGATCGTCGGTCATCACGTAGACGATGTTCGGCGGCCACCGTGCGGCCTTTCCCGCCCGTTCCTTCGCCGACGTCGGCGCGGCGAGCGCCCGGCACTCGTCGGCGATCCGACTCCATTCGGCGTCGAGCGCCCGGACCTGCTCCGGCTGCGCTGCGGCGAGGTCGTTTGTTTCGCAGCGGTCGGTCGCGAGATCGTAGAGTTCCCACGGCTGCTCCTTGACCGCCACGAGCTTCATGTCGCCCACGCGAACGGCGCGGTGGCCTTCGTGGCACCACCAGAGGGCGTCGTGGGCCGGCGGCGCTGCTGGGCTCGCCAGCGACTTCGCGAAACTGCGACCGTGCAGCGGAGGCACGGTGGCGCCGTCGTGCTCTCGCGGAAGCGGCACCCCGGCGAGTTCCAGCGCCGTTGGCACGACATCGACGACGTGGACGGGCTGGTGGCGGAGTTCACCCCGCGCCGAAATGCCGCGCGGCCAGTGGACAATCCAGGGCGTGGCAATGCCCCCTTCGTGGACCCAGGTCTTGTGCCGCCGAAACGGTGCGTTGCAGCAGCTCGACCAGCCCGGCCCGAGGCATAGAAAGGTCTTCCGCGAACCGGGCGGGGCCGACCGGTCGTGCCCTTCACCGCGGACCATGATCTCGGCCGAGGCGCCGTTGTCGCTCAGAAAGAGGATCAGCGTTTCGTCGAGGGCCTGCATCGCCTCGAGCTGGCGGACGATCCTGCCGACCTCGCGATCCATGCCTTCAACCATCGCCGCATGGATCGCCATCTTGGTGGCCTGAAACTCCCGCTGCTCGGGCGTGAGCGTCTCCCATGGCAGGGGCCGCTCGACCTCGCCGGGGCCAAGCGCCTTCAAGGCGTCGGGGAACGAGTAGGGAGGGCCCACATCCCGTTCGATCGCGGCTGGTGGGGTCGTCACGATGCCATATTCCTTCAGCCGCGCCACGCGGGCCTGCCGCAGTTCATCCCAGCCGGGGCGGTAGCGGTCGCGAGTCTTCGCGATCAGATCGGGCGGCGCCTGAAGCGGGAAGTGGGGAGCAGTGAAGGCGACATAGTGGAAGAAGGGTGTTCCTGAGTGATTCCGCGAGTGCTCGGCAAGGCAGGCGACGGCATGGTCGCCGATCGCCGTCGTGGCATAGAAGTCGTCTGCTCTGCTCGCGGCTGGCATGCCAGCCGCTCCCGCGGGATCGAAGTAGTTGCTCTGGCCGATGGCGCTGATATCGAGCGACCGATGAAATCCCTGGGCGAGCGGATCGCCGTCGACGTGCCATTTTCCCGAGTGGTAGGAGCGGTAGCCCGCGGGCGCGAGCAGGGCGGGAAGAAGCCGCGCCCAGGCGGGCCGCGCCGCCTTCACGCCACCGTCGCCTCCCGGCAGCGCATCGCGGTGGATTGCCTGCGCGTAGTAGCCCGTCAGTAGTGCCGCGCGAGTGGGCCAGCAGCGGGCGGTGTTGTAGGCGTTCGTATAGCGGAGCCCTCCCGAAGCGAGCCGGTCGAGGTTCGGTGTGTCGATCTCGCCACCCTGGCAGCCAAGGTCGGAGAAGCCAAGATCGTCGGCCAGGATCACGACCACGTTGGGCGGGGCAGCCGGCACCGAACCCACCACCGCCGTGGCGGCAACCAGGGCGGCGATGGCGGCTGACCACTGGCCTCGCATGTCGTGCTCCTTCCGATGGTTCGGCCTGGGCTCGATGCCGTACTCCGTTCCGCTACGGCTTCTCGATCTCAGCGACCACCTTCGAGTAGGCCGCCGAGCGTTCCTCTGGCTTCATGCCCCGCAGTTCGAGAAGCATCGGCCGCAGGCCGGTCGCCCAGGAGGCGTCCTTCGCCACCTTCTCATCGGCCTTGGCCCTCAGGGCATCGGCATCCATGCCACCGGCGGCTGCGGCCGCCGCGATCACGCTCCGCAGATACTCCGCCGCCTGCACGTCGGGATTCGGTGCGGCCGGGGCGTCGAAGCGGCCGAGCGCCCAGGCGATGCCCTCGACCATGTGCTTCTGGAACATCGGTTCCTTCCAGGTTGCATCGTTGTGGCCAAAGTTCGTCGAGAACACACGGCCTTGCCCATAGTCGCGGACCCACGACACCGGCACGTGCCACGGCTCCTTCGGGGTGCTCGCCTGCATGTCGAGGCTTACGAGCACCCGGAGGTTCTCCGGCTTGTACCGCATGTCGTACTGGTAGATCTCGTCCTGGCAGCGGAACCGCTCCGGAAACATCGCCGCCACGCGGTGACCGGGCTCGTGCACCACGAAGGCGTGCTCACCGCCGGAGCCCCACGGATGCCCGGCGAAGTGGCCGCCGATCATCTCGCAGTAGGCGTCGGAACTCTTGAATGTGTCGGTGGCGGCGTGGAACCCGATGAAGGCCTTACCCGACTTAATCCACTCGAGGAAGGCCGTGAGGTCGGGCACCGGCAGCTCGCCCGTCGTGCTGAGGAAAATCACGCCGTCAAAGTCGCGGAGCGACTCCGTGGAAAAGACCTTCGCAAACTCCTTCGACAGCCCCGCCTGCCAGGCATCGTCGTCGCGGCGAAACTTCTCCTGCTCGGCCTGAAAGGCGGCCTCCTGGTTCTTCCAGTCGTCATCCGAAACATCCTTGCCCCGCTTCGGCGGCGTAGGCTGCGGCATCCGGCCCGGCGGCAGCCGCAGGAAATCGCAGTGAAAGAGGCCGGTCGAGCGGCCAAGTTCCTCGAGGATGGGCTCGGCCGTGCCGATCGACGCATGCCGAAATCCGGTGGTAACGCTCACCACCAGCAGCCGTGCCGGCTTTTCAGTCTCGGCGCGAGCCGCAACCCCGCCGAGCACCGCCACGACAGCCATCGAGACCGCCGCCAGAAACCAACAAAAACTACGCATTACTTCTCTCCAATGCACCACAGGGAATCGTGCGTCCTCAGGAACATCCGCCCATCGACGCACACGGGCGTCGCCACCATCATCTCCTCCACGCTGCCGCCGCCGACGACCTCGGGGATTCGCCCGTGGTCCGCCGACTTCTCCCCAGCACCCGGCTCAGGCCAGCCCAACACGCTCGCCGCACCATCCTCCCGGACCACGAGCACGCGGCCATCCACGAGCACCGGCGACGCGCTGTAGGCACTGCGGTTCTTGGGGAGTTCCCTCCGCCAGCTCGTCTTGCCCGTGGCAGCGTCGAGCTCCTCGACGATTCCCTTGTCGCCGCAGACGACGATCCGGCCGTCTTTGACCGCGGGCGTCGGCACATCGGCGCCGACGTCTTTGCGGACCCAGACCACGTGGCTCTGCGTGACGTCACCCGATCCGCCACGGCGGATCGCCGTGATGGTGTCACCACGGGCATACGGCGCGATCACGAGATCGTCGGCAAGCACCGGCGAGGCGATCGAGCGGAAGAAGCCGTTGGCCTCGGGATTGAGCCCGCCAACCCGCCAGAGTTCCCTGCCGTTCGCCGCATCGTGGGCCGTGACGTGATCGGCGCCAAGCACAAAGAGCACCTCGGCTGGCTCACCCTTCGCGGGGTCGCCGGCAGCAACGAGCGGCGTCGAGTAGCTCTGGGCCGCCTCCTCGGGCGCGGGCACGTCACGGTCGTGCTTCCACCGCAGTTCGCCCGTCGTACGATCGAAGGCGGCGAGATAGGAGGGCCCCGTCTGCATCACGGCGATGACGACGGCGTTACTCGTAAGCACGGGTGAGGTACCGAGATCCCACCAGAGCGTGTCTTCGCCGAACCGCTGCTGGAGGTTCGTCCGCCACCGCTCCGCGCCGGTCGCCAGGTCGAGGCAGGCGAGTTCGCCGCTCTTGAAGTAGACCCACACGAGCTCACCGTCGGTGACAGGCGAAGAGTTCGCACCGGTTGCCTTCTTGTGCTTGCCGGCGCGGGCCTCGCCAAGCGTCTTTCGCCACAACTCCTTACCGGCGCGATCGAGGCAGATCACGGCGTCTTTGTCGTCGATGGTGCAGGTGACGATGAGCCGCTCGCCCCAAACCGCCGGCGTGCTGGCGCCAAGCCCGGGCAGCGGCACCTTCCAGAGCACGTGCTGCTCAGGGCCCCACTCCGACACGTAGCCACCGCCCGCTGCCGCGCCGTCGAGCGCGGGCCCGCGCCAGTTGGGCCAGTTGTCGGCGACGGCCGTGACGGTCGTCGCCATCATCAGTCCCACGACTCCTGCCCGTCCGCTCGATCGCCGCATCGACATGCCTCCTCATCCACTTGGTTGCGAGGGCTAGTCTACCCGCCTGCCGCCGCGGGCTTCCGCTTCGGCGGCAGGCCGTCAGGACCAAAGGGATCCACCGGATCGGGATTGGGTGTGGGCATGGCGGCGCCAACCTCCCGCCGCCAGGCCTCGAGTCGAGACCGCAGTTCGGCGGCGCGCTCCGGACGTTCGGCCGCGAGATCCCGCTGTTCCCCCTCGTCGGCGGCAAGGTCGAAGAGTTCCACCCGGCCGCCCTCGAGGTGCTCGACGATCTTCTCGCGACGGCCGTCCGGTGAGTCGCCGGCGAGCAGCGCCGCCGCGGGCCGCCCCCCTTGATTGGAATAGTGCGGGTAGTGCCAGACGAGGTCGCGGGCGGGAATCGCCCCGGTCCCCGAAAGCAGTGGTCGCAGGCTCGTGCCGTCGAGTATCTCGCCGGCCGGCGGCGGGCAACCCCCGAGATCGACGAGCGTGGCAGCGATGTCAAGCGTGGTCACCGGCACCTCGCACCGCAAACCCGGCTTCACGGTGCTGGGCCAGCGGATGAGGAGTGGCACGCGGATGCCCCCTTCGTAGAGATAGCCCTTACCAGCGCGAAGCGGGAGGTTCGACGTCGGCGCACCCTCAGCCGTCGACAGGCCGCCGTTATCGCTCGTGAATACCACGAGCGTGTTGTCGACGAGATCCTGTTCCTCGAGGGCGACGAGCACGGTTGATACCGCCTCGTCCATCTCGTCGATCATGGCGGCATAGACGGGGTGATCCTGCACCGCCCGAGCCGTGCGTTCGCCTTCGGGAACCTCCCGGGGATCTGCACCCGGCAGCGCCGCGGCGCGGCGCTGCTCCTCGGCGACAAGTTCGGCGGTCGACCGCAGCGGAACGTGCACGGAGTGCAGCGGTAGGTAGCAGAAAAAGGGACGACCACGGTTGGCAGCGATGAACGCCGTTGCCTGCCGGGCAATCGCGCGGGCGTGGTGCGGATCGTCATCGGGACCCTGCGCTGGATTGACGTCGATCGAGCCGGAGGCCTCGAACCCGTGCGACGGCACGTCCGCCGGCGGCCCGAGGTGCCATTTGCCAAAGACCCCGGTGGTGTAGCCTGCCGCCTTGAGCCGCTCCGCGACCGTAGTCTCATCAGCAGGCAGTCCCCGGAGGTATTCGGCCGGGAGCAGCGATCCGCGCCGTTCGCCGCCGATGTAGTTCGTGATCCCGACGCGAGCCGGGAACTTTCCCGTTATCAGGGCTGCGCGGGTCGGCGAGCAGACGGGTGCGGCAGCATAGGCCTGCGTGAACGTCATCCCGGCGGCAGCGAGGGCGTCAATCGCAGGCGTACGGTAGAACGTGCTTCCTGTGCAGCCGAGATCCCGGGCGCCGAGATCGTCGGCCAGAAACACGAGAAGATTCGGCTTTCGTGGCACGGCCGACGTCGATACCGGTTCGGGCTTCGGCACGCCCGGATCCCACCAGCGGTCGAGCTCGGCCCGCAACCGCGCCACCACATCCGGATGCTCTCCGGCAACGTTCGTTCGCTCGTCCGGATCGGCGATGACGTCGAAGAGTTCCGGCTCACCGCGTTCAAAGTTCTCCCGCGACGCGTCGTCGACGTGTCGCCCCTGCCACGCAGGAAACTGCTTTCCGGGAGCCGGCGGTGCCGGCACGATCAGCTTCCAGCGATCCTGCACCATCCACCGCCAGAGCAGGCTCGTCGTCGGATCGTCGAGGTCGACGATCGTGTGCGTGTAACACTCACCAAACACCTCCGTGCGGGCGGCGGTCGCCACCTCGTCCAGCAGGTTTACTCCCGGCAGCCCGACCGGCGACTCGACCCCGCATGCCTCGAGCACCGTCGGGGCGATGTCGATGGTGCTGGCAAGGGCCTGGCTCGTTCGCGGAGCAATCGTGCCCGGCCGGCGGAACATGATCGGCGTCCGCAGGCCGCCATCGTAGGGGGAGAGCTTCGACCGCGGGGCAAACCGCTTCGACTGGGGATCCTGGATCCAGCCGTTGTCGGTGACATACACCACGAGCGTGTCACGGGAGAGCCCTTCGCGGTCGAGATGGTCGAGTAGGTCGCCGACAGTGCGATCGAACCGCTCGACGTTGCCCCAGTAGCGAGCGACGTGGACGCTGTCGGTCTTCGACGAGTAGTGATCGACGAGTTCCTGCGGTGGATCGTGCGGATCGTGGGGCAGCATCGGGGCGTACCAGACGAAGAATGGCGTGCCGGCGGTGCGGCAGCGGCCGACGAAGTCATAGATCGGTTGCATGGTGCCACGGCCGATGGCGAGCCCCTCGTCACCGTGCCGCTCACCCTTCGTCATCCCCTCGTCGAAGCCGCCGCGGGAAAAGTCCCCTTGCCACCACTTACCGGTCTGGAGGCTTTTGTAGCCGGCAGGGGCGAGCAGTCGCGGCAGCGTGGGCCACTCGTCGAGGTGGCGGTTCATCCGCTCGCGACCGGCGATGAACGCCTTGGTGCCCTGTGGGCTCTGCCGAGGGCTGCCCGGCGTGTCGGGCGGATCATTGCCGACGATCCTGTGTTCGTGCGGATAACGGCCCGTGATGATCGACGCCAGGCTCGGGCAGCAGAGGCTGCTCGTCACATAGCCCCGCGGAAAAACGAGGCTCTCCCGGGCGAGTCGGTCGAGGTTCGGCGTCCGCAGGTGCTCGTGACCCATGAAGCCGTAGTCGTGCCAGTGCTGATCGTCGGCGACGATCAAGACCACGTTGGGACGGGATGGCTGGTCGCCGCCAGCTGCGGCCACGATCCCACTCGTCCCCAGGGCTACGACCGCCGCCGCGATCCATCTCCTGATTCCCATTGTCGTAGACCCCATGCGCGACACCACGGCCGACAGCCTTGTCGGCAACCCGTCCAGGGACGAGATTGAGACAGTATGCGGGCAACGACGGCCGGCTGCATCACCCCTGAGTTCACCCCGGAGACGCTCCACGATGGCCGGCATGCGATCGCTGGCGGCGGCGCTCCTGCTGGCCTTCGCGGCCGCGGATGTGGGGGCGGTCGATCCAAACCCAAACGTGATCGTCGTGCTCGTCGACGACATGGGCTGGAAGGACCTTTCCTGCCAGGGGAGCGACTTCTACGAGACACCGCAGATCGACCGGCTGGCCGCCTCGGGCATGCGGTTCACGACAGCGTACTCCGCCTGCACCGTCTGCTCGCCGACCCGAGCGGCAATCATGACCGGCCAGTATCCGGCACGGCTGCACCTCACCGACTGGATCACCGGACACCATCGACCGCACGCGAAGCTGCAGCCCCCTGACTGGACCAAGCACCTACCGCTCGAGGTGGTGACGGTCGCAGAGCGGCTCAAGGCCAAGGGCTACGCAACCGCGTCGATCGGCAAGTGGCACCTTGGAGGCAAAGAGCAGTCCCCAGAAGATCAGGGATTCGATGTGAACCTGGGCGGCACCGCCAAAGGTCAGCCTCCGAGCTACTTCTCGCCTTACCGGATTTCCACGCTCTCAGACGGCCCCAAGGGGGAGTACCTCACTGACCGCGAGGCCGCTGAGGCCGTTGCCTTCATCGAGTCCCACCGCGACCGGTCGTTCTTCCTCTACCTCACGCACCACGGCGTGCACACGCCGCTTCAAGCGAAGCCGGGGGTGGCGGCTGGCTACGCAGCAAAGCGGCCTGGCATCCCAGCAACACTCGCCACCTACGCGGCGATGGTCGAGAGCGTCGATGATGCGATGGGGAAAATCCTCGACACCCTCGATCGACTCGGCATCCGAGACCGCACCGCGATCTTCTTCACAAGCGACAACGGCGGCCAGGCGTCGATCACCGACATGCTGCCGCTCCGCGCAGGCAAGGGCTCGGCCTACGAAGGGGGCGTCCGTGTGCCGTTCATCATGTCGTGGCCTGAAGTCACCAAGCCGGGCAGCACGAGCGACGTGCCAGTGATCACGCCCGATATCCCGGCGACGATCCTCGACCTCACCGGAGCGGGGATCAAACCGGGTCAGCCGATCGACGGCCGAAGCCTCTCTCCGTTGCTCCGCGGCGTCACGCTCGCCCGCGAGGCGCTCTACTGGCACTACCCGCACTACCATCCGGGCGGCGCCACGCCCCATTCGGCAATCCGGGCTGGGAACTGGCGGCTCGTTCACTTCTACGAGGACGACCGCGACGAACTCTACGACCTTGCAGCCGACCCCGGTGAGACTACCGACGTTGCAAAGGAGCGACCTGAGAAAACCGCGGACCTACGGCGGCGTCTCGACACTTGGCTCGCCGACGTCGGCGGCCAGTTGCCGACGCCGAACCCAGACGTCGATCCCGCCCGCGACCGGCCTTGAGGTGAGTGAGCACCTGCCCGCGGCCTCACGGTCGGTCGGCGGTGGTGCATCACAGGTTGAAAACCTGTGCTACGGGAGCGCCCTGAGTAGCCGCAGGTTGGCAACCTGCGGAAATCACGGCACAGGTTAACAACCTGTGCTACGCGAGGACCAGTGCTACGAGCGGCGCGCCAGCAGGAGCCTGAAGCCTTGCGGTCCAGCGGGCCGCGGTGTCGAATACCGCTCCGCGATTCGTTCGTTCCCAGCCCCCGAAGGAGCCTTGATCCATGGCCAAGAAGTCCGTCGCCGCCCTCGACCCCGCCGGCAAGACGATCCTCGTTCGCGTCGACTTCAACGTGCCGCAGGACGACTCGGGCGCGATCACGGACGACCGGCGAATTCGGATGGCGCTGCCGACGATCAAGTCGATCCTTGACCGTGGCGGCAAGGCCGTGCTGATGTCGCACCTCGGACGCCCGGGCGGAAAAGGCTTTGAGGCTGAGTTCTCGCTCGCGCCCGTGGCCAAGCGGCTCGGCGAACTGCTCGGCAGGCCCGTGGCCCTCGCCTCCGACACCGGCGGCCCCGACGCGCACGCCAAGGCCAAGGCACTGCCGGCCGGGGGTGTGTTGGTGCTGGAGAATGTCCGCTTCAACAAGGGGGAGAAGAAGGGGGACGAAGCGGCCTACGTCAACGGCCTCGCGGGCCTGGCCGACGCCTATGTCAACGACGCCTTCGGCACCTGCCACCGCACCGAGGCGAGCATGCACGCGGTGCCCGTGGCGATGAAGGCCCTCGGCAAGCCAGCGGTGGTCGGCTTCCTCGTCGACAAGGAGATCCAGTATCTCGCCGACGCGATCGCCACACCCAAGCGGCCCTTCGTGGCGATCCTCGGCGGCAAGAAAGTGTCGGACAAGATCGCGGTCATCACCAACCTGCTCTCGATCTGCGACCACGTGCTGATCGGCGGGGCGATGGCCTACACCTTCTCGCTCGCGCAAGGAGGCAAGACGGGTAAGTCGCTCGTTGAGCCCGACAAGCTCGAACTCGCGAAGTCGCTGATCGCCGGCGGCGCTGGAAAACTCGTGCTCCCGGTCGACACACACTGTGCCGACGATTTCTCGGCGGCGGCGAACAAGCAGGTCGTGAAGGCCGGCCAGATCCCCGACGGCTTCGAGGGCCTCGACATCGGCCCCGAGACGGCGCGGATCTACGCCGACATCATCCGTTCCGCCGGCACGGTGGTCTGGAATGGGCCGATGGGTGTGTTTGAGATGCCGCCGTTCGATGCCGGCACGAAGGCCGTGGCCGACGCGGTGGCCGAGGCGACAGCAAAGGGCGCCGTGACGATCATCGGTGGCGGCGACTCGGCGGCGGCTGTTGAGCAGCTCGGCTACGCCGACAGGGTGAGCCACGTCTCTACCGGCGGCGGCGCGTCGCTGGAAATGCTCGAGGGCAAGGCCTTCGAGACGGTCGCGGTCCTCGACGAAGTCTGACGGATGACTGGCACCGGTGGCACGCCAACCGGTGCCTATCCCACCGGCAATCAGAGGCCGGCGGTGTCGCTCGACTCCGGCCCCGGGGCTGCGGCGAGCCGCTCAGCAGCCTCAGTCGCGTAGCTGCGGTCGAACTCGCTGAGCGTCTGAAGGGAAACCTCAATCGTGCGGCCGGCGGCATCGAGCACGCAGGTGCCGTCGCCGCGCACGGCGCGGAGCACGCCGACAACGGCATAGTCGCCGCTTTGGTCGATCCACTGGCGGGCGGGCTCCTGCGGGCCGCGATCAGCGGCCTCAAACGGATCGGCAGGAGCGGCGGGTTCCTCAGCAGGCGATGATTCGTCCGCCGGAGGTTCTTCGGTTGGAGTGGCGTCGCTGGGTGCTTCCTCCGCAGGGCCGCTCTCCCCGGCCGGCAGCGGCACGATTGCATCGGTAGCGGCCTCCTGATCGACCTCTTCGAAGATGTTTGTTTCGGCGGGCACGGCAGGCACCGACGGCGTGGCGTGAGGCGGCTCCACTTCCGCGACGTCCTCCTCCAGCGGCGGCACAGGGTCCGGAACGGCTGTGGGCTCCGCCTCGAGTGATGGCTCGGCAGGCAACACCACCTCCGCCTCCGGCTTCTCGTCCGCCCCGAGTGCCACCGCCTGCCGCACCTCATCAGTCGGCTTGAGAACGGGCACCACGGCGGCGGGCTCGGCGAGCGTGGGCTGCGGTGAGGCAATCGTCTCCATGGCCTCGGAAGCATCCACCTCGCGATGACCGTTCACGGCTAGGTGCTCGACCGCCGGCTCCACAACCGACGACACGTCGTCATACTCGGCCACCACTGTGTCCGGTTCCGCCACGACAAGCGTGCCGCCACATTCGCACGACGACAGGCCGACGTCGACACCTTCTCCAACGGCAACGTCCGAGACAATCTGCCAGCCGCCGTGGAGATCCACACCCGGCTCTGTCCACCGGCCGCAGGACTCGACCGCCAGACCGCCGTCGCCTGCGTAGACCGCCGACGGGTATACGACGGCGACGTGGTGCCAGGCGTGGCAGCCATGCCGCGCAAACCAGCAGGCACGCGCGGCGTTCATCGACAATGACAGTGTGAGAACCCCGACCAGGACGGCGTGGAGGCAACGGCGCACGGATTCACCTCGCGAAAGTGAGACGGATGTTCCCTCCGTATGCTAATCCCCCTGCACCGGGGATCAACAGATGCGGCCCGCGGCCAGGCCATGGCCCGCCAGGGACGAGAGTCCGCCGTGCGCAGCACCGGCCTTGAAAAACGACTGGGGCCGGAATGGCGTGTGCCATCCCGGCCCCTCGTGAATCGAACCCGCCAGCCGCCTGCGAACGGGGTAGAGCACTGCGAGACTGACGCGAATCGTGGCTGCGGGCGAAAAACGCCCGGGGCCTCAGGGGATTCGGGTCACCGCAAAGGGGTTGGCACCTCCGACGGAAAGCGGCAGCGGGTCGAATGTCGTGCGGGTGATTTCGTCACCCAGACACACTCCCATCCAGCGTTTCCAGGCCGGACACACAATCCCTTCAACCGTCACCGCCACTTCCCCACAGCCCGCTCGGCCCGCTCCGGCCGGGGAGGCGTTTTGCCAGTTTCACCACATTCCGCAAACCACGTTCCTCAGGTGGCTCAGCTACAGCCCATGCTGTTGCCGCAGTTGTGGCAGAGGTAGCAGTTGCCATTTCGAACCGTGATCGACCCGCAGTTGTCGCACGCCGGAGCGTCGATCTGAAACTTGGCGAACTGGCTCTGACGGTCGGCGGGGCTCGCGGTCGGGTCGACTGCCATCTTGACGCCCGCCCTCTCGAGCAGGGTCGCCGAGGTGGCCTTCACTGCCGGTCGCGCGGCCGTCGCTGACTGGCCGGATGACTGTCCGGCTGACTGGCCGTTCGTGCCACCAGGATGCTTGCCGCGACTACCCTTGACCTCAACTTTGGCCTTCCCTTGGGCATCAGCC
>Ga0082207_1000820_pt1 | contig 16564 bp, 20 predicted proteins | sample LakMenEpi10Aug09_FD_71540 | JGI IMG/M metagenome (GOLD analysis project Ga0082207, IMG submission 71540)
GAAGCAGTTGGTGCTGAAGTTGAAGATGAGTCAGTGGTGTAAACAGATAGCTTGCCACCAAATGGCTTTAGCTCTCCCTTTTCATTTAACTGACCAAACCAATATCCGTTGTAACCAACTCGGCTACTACCTGAGTAGTTAAGTGGGACAAGTCCTGCGCTAGCAAAACCTGCACCCTTACTTTCAATCGCCTTAATTAAGCCGGTGCGAGTTAGATTCTTACCAGCCGCGCGAAGTGATTGCACAGTTAGCATTGCGGAGTTCATACCTTGTAGAACTACGTTGTCGAATGAGACACCGCTGTTGTACTTGGTATTAATCTTTGAGAACTCACTAACATAAGAATCAGTTGCATCCTTTGCATCTGGGAAAAATGATGCAGCAAGTGCGCCATTAATTGTTGCTGGCTTAACACCAAGTGCTAACAATGTGTTGGCATCTCCACCGACAGATCCAGCGATCCAAGTAAATTTAGAAACAAGTGATAACTTCTCAGCAGCTTTTAGAATTGTAGCTGTTGAGTCAGTTGTTCCAAATAGAACTAGAACTGGCTTGCCAGGGACTGCGCTTAACTTAGTAAGTGCTCCTTCAGCAAGTGCTGCGCTCAACCCACCCTGTGGGTAAAGAGTTGCTGGCGCTGCAAATGTGTGTCCGGCTAACTTAAATCCGTTAACACCATCTACACCAAATTCATCATCTTGAGCGATCAAGAATGATGCCTGTGGAGCAAGTGTTGGTGTGTCCTTAATAAACTTAGCCATGATCTTTGCTTCCATCGCATAGCTAGGAAGAATTGTGAAGGTAGTTGGATATTTGGCCTTATTAGCAAAACCACTAAATCCAGTATTCACAAATAGATCAGGAACATTTTTCTTTGCCAAAGATGCTGCAACGTAAGCCTTGCTATGAGTTGCAGTGCCTAGGGCGCCAACTAGCGCAAAAACTTTGTCATTTAAAACTAAATTTGTTGTTTGAGTAGCAGCAAGAGTAGGTAAATACTTATCATCTCTTGAAACCAATTTGATCTTACGACCATTTACTCCACCATTTGCGTTGATGTGGTCGAAGTAAGCTTTCATAGCTCCTGGTAACTTTCCGTATACCAAACCAGCTGAGCCAGTTAATGGTCCGGAATAACCTAACTTGATTTCTCTTGAGGTAACTCCTGGATCTGCAGCATGTGCTGGCAGCGAAGAGAAAACCAACGCTCCAACAGTTACTGCCACTGAAGCGATTGATAAACGCTTCATGCGAGTATTTCTGATCATTTATTTCCTTCCCTAGTGTTGTGTTTAATGCTTAAGGTGCTTTTTGTGGTGTAGAAGATGCCCTGGTCCACTTGGTGCAAATAACACTGTCAAGATCAACAATGCACTCACCATAAAACCGGGCAAACTTGTAATAAACCCTTCAGAACCTCCTATGCGCGATACTACCGATTCTGCTATTTCAGGTATAGCCACCAGTACCAGAGCCCCAAGAATGACACCTTTTAGGCTGTACACACCAGTAACAACGGCGCCTGCGAGCAGTAAAAAGGAGAGGCTAAGCGGAAAAGCACTCGGTGAAACACCGCTAATCAGCATTACCAGCAAACCCCCAGCCAGCCCGGCAATACCTGCACTTAATGAGAAAGCTACTGCTTTTTTTCGACCAATATTTATCCCACAAAGTTGGGCTGCAATTGGGTTATCTCTTAATGCACGAAACTCTCGGCCATAACGAGTACTAATTAAATTTACTAATAACCAAATCATTATTATTGCTGATAATGAGCTAATCCAAAAAAACCATTGATATAAAGAAAAATCTTCACCTAATCTGGCAGGAGGTATTCCAATATCAAATACTAATCCTTGCTCACCACCTAAAATCGGAAATTGATTTGCAATAGTTGGTAGTGAGACTGCTAAAGCTAAAGTTGTGCCGGCAAGGTATGGGCCACTTAAGCGAGCTGCTGCGTAGCCAAGTAGTAATCCAAATAATCCAGCAACTAGCGCTGCAATAATAAGAGCAATCGCTGGGTGAAGTTTTAAATTGTTAATAGATAACGCTCCTGCGTATGCCCCCACCGCCATTAATGCACTATGGCCAAGCGATAATTGACCTGAGTAGCCAGTTAATAAAATAATTGATGCAATTGCTAATGCATACATGGCTACAAACGCACCTTGATACTGGCGAAGCTCGCCAATTCGATCACTTAAAATCAACAATATCCAGCCTAAGAGAATAAAGCCAAAAAATCTTTTTCTACTAGTATCAAATTTCAGCATTAATCTTTCCTACCTTTTTTACCAGAGAAGACGCCACTTGGTTTAATGAGTAAGACTAGAATCAAAATTACAAACGCGGTTGGAAAAACTAGTTTGTAACTTATATAAGTAGCAGAGAAATTTACGGCAAATCCTAAAATCATCGCACCTGCAACTGCACCAAACAAGCTATCTAATCCGCCAATTACAGCTGCAATAAAACCAAAGACTAATAAGACATCCATGGCATTTGGATATAGATAGGAACCGGGGATATATAACATCCCAGCTAGGCCGCCAGCTGCTCCAGCTAATGCCCATCCTAAAGTTCTAACTGCATCAACTCTTATGCCAGATAACTTTGATACTTCCGGAGCATATGCTGATGCTCTTAGGGCTAATCCGATATTTGTTTTTTGAAAAACGATGGTCAGTAGAATCATGCTTAAAGTAACTGCGATGAGAACCATTAAATTAAATGGACTAAATGCAACTATTGAGCCAAATATTTTTAAGCCATCTGTTGAAACTGGTGCTTGAATAGTTTGGTAGTTAAGTCCCCAAATAAAACCAATTATTGCTTGAATTATTCCCAGCAATGCCAAGGTGGCTACAACTGGTGCGATCATAACTATTGGACCTGAAGTAACCCTTTTAAAAATTGGCCGCATAAAAAATCTATCAATTCCAGCACCAAGTAATGCCCCACTTAGAATTGCCGAGATTAAGCCAACCCAATATGAACCGCTTCGAATTGTTACCTCATAGCCGATGTAGGTTGTAAAAATGGCTTGTCCGGCTTGAGCAAAGTTAATAACCCTGGTTGAACGCCAAACTAGTACCAATGCAATCGACATCAGCGCATAGATTGCACCTGTTGAAAGTGAGGTTAAAACTGCGGTAATAAATTGATTCATATTAAAACCCCAAATATGCAGCACGCACTGCAGGATCATTGAGAAGTGTTTCAGCAGAATCAATCGCTACTACTGACCCCAGATTTAAAACAACTCCTTCGTTGGCAATTTTTAATGCCCCCATCGCATTTTGCTCAACTAGCACAACGGTTATCTTCATTTGCTTAACTAAATTGCTAATAACCTTAAAAATCTGTTCCACAATTAATGGTGCCAATCCCAAAGAAGGCTCATCTAAAAGTAATAGTTTTGGTCGTGCGATTAATGCACGGCCAATAGCTAACATTTGTCGCTCACCACCAGACAAAGATCCTGCAGATTGCGTCATGCGCTCACCCAGAATTGGAAAAAGATCAACAACTTCAGCTGTTGCATTGGCAACATCTTTTTTATCTTTTCGCCAGAGTCCAGTCAATGCTAGATTTTCTTTAACAGTTAACTCTGCTATTACTGATTTTCCATCTGAAACATGCATGATTCCTGACCTAGCTAAATCTTCAGGTTTCTTTCCTAAAATAGCATCGCCATTCCAGGTTACAACCCCATTTTCTGACTCTTTTAACCCAGATAGAGTTCTCAATAATGTAGTTTTTCCAGCACCGTTTGCCCCAATAATTGTCGTTAATTCTCCACTTGTAACCTCAAAGGAAACATTGTTTACCGCCCTAATTGCGCCATAATCAACTGTTAAATTAGTAACTATCAGACTCAATGGCTTACCCCTAAATAGGCTTCAACTACTGCAGGATCTCTGCGCACAGTTTCAACATCTCCAGATGCAATTACCTCTCCAAAATTTAATACATATAGTCGATCACAAACTGACATAACAACATCCATGTGATGCTCAACTAAAATTACCGAGCACTGTGAAGCTAAGTTTTGGATTAACGAATTCATCCATTCAATATCTTGCGCACCGAGACCGCCAGCAGGCTCATCCAGTAGAAGAATCTTTGGTTCACTTACAAGTGCTCGGGCAATTGCAATACGTTTGGTAACTGGATATGGCAAGGAGCCAGCTTTTTCATCGGCAAGACTTGCAGCATAAACTCGCTCCAATGCAATCATGGAGCGTTGCTTTAATCTCAATTCATCTGAACCACTGAAGCCTAAGGCTGAAGCTATTAGGCCACTTTTTGCAGTTTTATTCGCCCCGATCATTACATTTTCTAAGACTGTTAGTTCAGGAAAAAGTCCAACACCTTGCAAAGTTCTAGCAATACCTAAATCTATTAGCTCATATGGTTTTGGCCACTTATGTGATTTACCATTGATTTCTAATGTGCCAGATGAAACATCAACTAAACCAGATAATGCGTTAAAAAAAGTAGTTTTACCAGCACCATTAGGTCCAATCAAACCAACTACTTCATTTTGACTTAAATCTAAATCAACTTTTGTGAGTGCCTTCAGCCCACCGAATGAAACTGAAAGCGACTTGATTGAAAGCAAATTATGTTTACTCACGAGTATAGATTCTAGGCACACGAGGCCCAATTCGGGTAACAATCTCATAATTTATAGTCCCGCAAGCCTTGGCCCACTCATCTATTGTGTATTCACCCGCAGAGCCATCGCCAAAAACTATAACCTCATCCCCAGTTTTTACTAAGGAATCTATCCCAAGATCAACCACAAATTGATCCATTGAAACTCTTCCGATAATCGCAGCTCTTTTTCCTGCTACAAAAACACCAGCATCACTATTTGCATTCCTAGGTATACCATCAGCATAACCCATAGCAACTACGCCAAGTTTTGTGTCTTTCATAGTTACTGCTGTTGCTCCGTAACCAACTGTTGCGCCAGCTTTTACCTGTTTGACTAAATTTAATTTAGCTTTTAATTTCATCGCTGGTTTTAAACCTAATGATTTAGATGAACCCAGAGAATTAACATCTGGACTTAAGCCATACAATCCAATACCCCATCGAACGATGCTTTTATGTGATTGTTTATTTGTTAAAGCCGCAGCCGAGTTAGCAATATGTATGAACTCTGGCTTGATTCCTCTTTTCTCTAACTCTGATACACGATCATTTAATTGAGAAAGTTGTGTTGAATTCATTTGTTCCTCTGGTTCATCGGCTCTAGCAAAATGAGTCCAAATACCAACCACATTAATTTTATTACTTTTTACTAATTCTTCCACTCGGATAAACAATTTTTCCCAATCATCCCTGACGCCACCCCTGCTCATACCGGTATCAATCTCAATATGAAGCCGAGGTACTTTATTTACTAGATTACTTGCGAGCACTATTTCATTTAATACCTCTAGTGATGAAATTGATAAATCAATATTTAATTCCAGCGCAGACCTAAAATCTTCACCAAGTGGTGTAAGCCAAGCAATGATCGGAGAGTTAATTCCATTTTTTCTTAACTCAATTGCCTCTTCTAATAATGCTGTACCAAGCCAATCAGCTCCACCCTCTAACGCTGCCGTCGAAACTGGAATTAATCCATGTCCATATGCATTTGCTTTTACTACCGCAAGAATTTGAGAGTTTGTTTTACTTTTAATTAAGCGTAGATTATTTTTAATGGCATCTAGATTAATTTCAGCTACTGCACGGCCCATATACCCAGCCTACTTTGAATTAGGATGGTTGGCGATTAGAACTAATTGATCTATCGATTGCAATAATTAACACTAGTAAAGCTGATCCAATAAATAGCCCACCTAGTAAATCTGAAAACCAGTGAGTATTTCTGTAAAGTGAAGCGAGACAGACTCCTACCGTCACTATTGCCACAAACCATGTTAGGCGTAGACCCTCAAAAGGTTCCTTATGTGAATATCTGAATATTAAATATGCCATCACCCCCCAAGTTAAGACTGCGTTAGCTGCATGTCCTGATGGATACGAAAGCCCACTATCGGTGAAAACTAAGTCAAAGCCTGTGCTTGGTTTTGTTCTACCAAATAATAACTTTGAAACTCCAACAACAATATTTAGGAGTAATAAAGAAAGTACTGAAAGATTTATTGGCCGCCATGACTTAAATCTTTTACTGATTATTATAGAAGTTAATAGTAAAAAAGATGCAGTGATACCTCTTAACCCTAAATCATCTACCAACATAACAAGGGTTGGAGTTTTACCTGGTGTTATCAGTAAGAAATCTCGCTCGTATATCCACTCATCAACCCTTCTGATCCAGGTATTTGCCAGAACTTGTTGAGTAACTAATCCATAAAGAAATAAGAATAAACCACTTAATTTTAGAGCAGAGTTCATCTGCTTTCTTCTCTTCTCTGGCATCTACTTATTCAATTGTTACTAATTTAAGAAGATGAATCGGTTGGTCGACACTACTACCGTAAATAACAAGCATGCTAGAAGCTATTACTCGTAATGGAACAATCACTAAAAATGGTCGTGTGAAATAATCCATTTCTGATTTTTTCATCAAACGACTAGATCTAAAAATGGCGCACACCTACTTTCTCCTTATTTAAGCTCTAACCTTACTAGTTGCGCAAGTGACTCTGCGATTTTCTGTGCAGTCTGCAATTCATTTGCCTCCACCATCACTCTTACTAACAATTCAGTGCCAGATGCTCTAAGTAAAACTCTACCTATTCCTGCAAGATCTTTCTCAGCACTACGCACCGCTTCTTCTAAAACTTTATTTGTATTCAATTTATTTTTCTGAACATCTTTAACATTAATGAGTACCTGTGGGTACTTCTGCATGTTTGAGGAGAGATTTATTAGAGTTTTATGAGTTTTTGCCATGATCTGCATAACCTGCAAAGCAGTAAGCAACCCATCCCCGGTATTTGAAAAATCTCGCATAATAATATGGCCAGATTGCTCGCCACCTAAGTTGTAACCGCCTTCGAGCATTCGCTCTAATACATACCTATCACCAACTGCAGTTTTTTCAGTATTGATCCCAATTGATTCCATTGATTTTATAAATCCTAAGTTGCTCATAACAGTTCCTACCACTGTATTTTTCTTTAGCTTCCCTAGAGATAACCAATTATTAGCTAATATATTTAAAATAAAATCACCATCAATTACTTCCCCATTTGCTGCAATCAAGATACATCGATCTGCATCGCCATCATGGGCAATGCCAATATCTGCTCTGGTTGCTTTAACTTGGGCAATTAAGCCATCTAGGTGTGTAGAGCCACAGTTTTCATTTATATTCCACCCTGTTGGCACAGCTGAAATTGCAGTGACTTTTGCACCAGCCTTTTCATATACAACTGGAGCAACATAAGATGCTGCGCCATTTGCACAATCAACTACCACCTTTAGCCCACTTAAATTTTCAGTTATTGTGGAGAGTAAGTAATTGATATATCGCTCTTTTGCACTCTCATCTTGAACAATCCTGCCCACATTTAAGCCAACAGGTCTATCCCAAGGCTCGCCTAATCGTGATTCAATTTGAGCTTCAACTATGTCAGCTAACTTATCGCCACCTTTGGCAAAAAATTTAATTCCGTTATCTGGCATTGGGTTATGCGAAGCACTAATCATTACTCCAAGGTCGGCATTACTTTCTTTAACTAGATAGGCAATTGCTGGTGTTGGCAGCACTCCTACTCGGTAAACATCAACACCTGCACTGGTTAATCCGGCAACAATTGCAGATTCTAAAAAGTCACCAGAAGCACGCGAGTCTTGCCCAACTATTGCTTTAGGTCTATGACCTGCAAATGCACCGATCTCACCTAAAACATGTGCGGCAGCAATTGCTAGATCTACTGCTAATTCAGCGGTGAGATCAACGTTGGCAATACCTCGAACACCATCGGTGCCGAAGAGGGCCATAATTTAGTTAAGCGACTTTGTAATTAACGCTTGCTGTATTGAGAGCGCTTACGAGCTTTCTTAAGTCCGTATTTCTTTCGCTCAATTACACGTGCATCACGAGTTAAGAAGCCAGCCTTCTTTAGTGTTGGCCGGTTTGCATCAATATCAATCTCATTTAATGCGCGGGCAACACCTAAACGAAGTGCACCTGCTTGGCCTGAAGTTCCACCGCCATTAATACGAGCAAAAACATCATATGTACCTTCAGCTCCTACAGTTCTAAATGGTTCAGAAACTGATTGCTGATGAACTTTGTTTGGAAAATAAACCTCAAGTGGTTTGCCATTAACAACCCAACGACCAGTACCTGGCACAAGACGAACTCTGGCAACAGCTTCTTTACGACGACCAACGCCACCGCCTGGTGCAGTTATTGCTTTGCGGTTTGTAGCAGCTGCTGGAGTGCTTGAGCTATATGAGGTTGGAAGATCCTCTTCGCCGGTTTCTAAAATCTCGTTAGACATTATTCTCCTATTACTTCTTTACAATCTGAGAAACTTGGTTGAATTCAAATACTTTTGGATTTTGGGCTGCATGAGGATGTTCAGATCCGGCATAAACTTTTAACTTTGTAAAAGCAGAACGTCCAACTGAATTTTTTGGCAGCATTCCCTTAATCGCTTTTTCAACCGCACGGGTTGGAAACTTCTCAAACAAATCTGAGTAAACAGTTGAAGTCATTCCGCCTGGATAACCAGAGTGTTGGTGAGCAAACTTTTGAGTGTTCTTTGATCCAGTTAAAACAACTTTGTCGGCATTAATTACCACTACAAAATCGCCCATGTCCATGTGAGGAGCAAAGGTTGATTTATGTTTACCGCGAAGAAGATTTGCAGCATGAGTTGCAAGGCGACCAAGCACAACATCTTGAGCATCAATGAGATACCAACTACGGGTAATCTCACCTGCTTTAGGTGTAAAAGTGCGCACGAGCATCTCGCTTTCTAAATTAAGGATTGTCCCAATTGGGTCATTTCCAGAGGGGCAAGATTACCTTTATATATAGGCCGGGTCAAAACCGGTTTACTCCCCGCTCAAATATCACCCTTCGACCTCATCTAACTCCTGTGATTCTAGGTAATTGTTGTAGCTATCTAAATATTCCTTCACTGGCGGATATGTAATTGAAATTAAGGTTAACCCTTTTGCTGGAAAAACATAGCTGTCAGAAACGCGTTCTTTCTCATCTAATACTTTCTTCATCCAGCTTGGTTCAAAACGACCTTCACCAACACACACTGCCGCCCCTACTAAATTCCTTACCATGTTATATCTAAAAGAATCTGCTTTTACTACACCTATTACCACGCCATCATTATTTCTGTGCCAATTAAACTCCAATAGATTCTTAACTGTTGTCCCACCCTCTCGGTACTTACAGTATGCAAAGAAATCATGCTCGCCCAAAAGCAGCTTTGAGCCTTGGTTCATTAAATCAATATCTAGTTTTCTAAACCATTCTGTACTGTCATAACGATCTAGTGGTTTAGTGATTTGTCCACCATCAACTATTTTGTATTGATAGGTGCGAGAAATTGGTGTGAATCTGGCGTGAAAATTTGGCGCAGCCCAGGTTGCCTGCAAAATTCTAATATCTTTTTTAAGAATTTGATTTAATCTAAAAACAATATTCTCAATCTCAGTGTCAGATTGCAGATCTACATGAAGTACTTGGTGTTTGGCATGCACCCCAGCATCAGTTCGACCAGCGACGATGGAAGCAACTGGTGTTCTAATTAATGTAGAAAGAGCAGTTTCAAAATCTTCTTGAACTGTTCGTTGATTTGGCTGTTTTGCCCAACCGGAAAAGTTTGTACCGTCATAAGTTAAATCAACTCTTAAACGAGAAAACCCACTCTCGGGATTGAGAGTGGGTTTTGTCATAATCAGTTAAGGTGCGTAATTACTCAGCTTTCGCTGCTGCTTTTTTTGCAACCTTCTTAGCAGGAGTACCTGCTTCAACCATTTCGATTACTGCCATAGGTGCATTATCACCTTTGCGTGGACCGATTTTAGTTATTCGGGTGTAACCACCATCGCGGGAGGCAAAACGTTGTGCGATATCAGTAAACAATGTATGTACTACTGACTTGTTTGAAATTCTTGCCATAACTCTACGACGAGCAGGTAGATCACCTTTTTTAGCATGCGTAATTAATCGCTCTGCTAGTGGACGAAGACGTTTGGCCTTTGCTTCAGTTGTGGTCAACTTTCCTTTTTCAAAAAGTTGAGCTGCAAGTGTGCCCAGCAATAATTTCTCATGTGCTGGTCCACTTCCTAACCGTGGGCCTTTACTTGGTTTTGGCATGTTCTCTCCTAGACCTCTTCGTCGACAAGTTCATCATCAACGTTGCTTCCGTAGTTTGCATGCTTTGTTGGATCAAATCCGGCTGGACTGTCCTTAAGTTGCATGCCCATTGATTGTAATTTTGCCTTTACCTCATCAATTGATTTGGAGCCAAAATTACGAATATCCATTAGATCTGCTTCAGAGCGAGCAAGTAACTCACCGACTGTGTGAATACCTTCACGCTTTAAGCAGTTATATGAGCGAACTGTTAGTTCAAGATCTTCGATTGGCAATGCCATATCAGCAGCAAGAGCTGCATCTTGAATGGAAGGTCCCATCTCAATACCTTCAGCGTTGGTATTTAATTCACGAGCAAGACCAAATAGCTCAACTAATGTCTTACCGGCTGATGCCATTGCATCTGCTGGCTTCATAGATCTCTTTGTCTCAACATCAATTACTAAGCGATCAAAGTCAGTACGTTGCTCAACACGAGTTGCCTCTACTTTGTAGGTAACTCGAAGCACTGGTGAATAGATTGAATCCACTGGGATTCGACCAATCTCACCGCCGGCTTGCTTGTTTTGCACTGCAGTGATGTAACCGCGACCACGCTCAACAGTTAACTCAATTTCAAGATTTGCCTTGGAGTTAAGAGTTGCGATGTGAAGCTCTGGATTGTGTACCTGAGCTCCTGCTGGAGCTGCCACATCTGCACCAGTTACTACGCCCTCACCATTTTTACGGATGTAAAGAAGTGATGGTTCATCATTATCTGATGATAAAACTAGGTTTTTGATGTTCAAAACGATCTCAGTTAGATCCTCTTTCACACCTTCTAATGTTGTAAATTCATGCAAAGCACCATTTACTCGGATTCCAGTAACAGCTGCTCCTGGAATTGAAGAGAGCAATGTGCGACGAATTGAATTACCAAGGGTATAACCGAAACCAGGCTCTAGCGGCTCAATAATGAACCGTGAACGGTAATCGCTTACTACTTCCTCAGTGAGGATGGGGCGTTGTGCAATTAGCACTGTTTTCCTCCGTATGTTCTGGAAGACCCTCTATTTGATCTTCCGGTTGGCTATTTCGATATTTAGTTCTACTGCAGGTAAATCTTTACTTCTTTATTACTGATTACTTGGAGTAAAGCTCAACAATTAGTTGCTCTTGTACTTGAGTATCAATAACTGGGCGGGTTGGAATTGAGTGAACCAGGATTCGCATCTTTGATCCAACAACTTCCATCCATGCTGGAACAGTTTTTTCACCAAGCTCAGCACTTGCGACGATAAATGGTGTGGTATCCAGGGATGCTGGAACTACATCAATTACATCCATAGGTGTGACTCGGAATGATGGAATATTTACATTTTTGCCGTTAACTAAGAAATGTCCATGACGCACTAGTTGGCGTGCCATGTCTCGGCTCTTAGCAAATCCAGCACGGAAGACAACATTGTCTAACCGAGTTTCTAGTAATACCAAAAGGTTTTCACCAGTCTTACCTTGTAAGCGGTTAGCCTCTTCGTAATATCCGCGGAATTGTCTTTCCAAAATTCCATAAATGCGAGCGCACTTCTGCTTCTCGCGCATCTGTAATAAATACTCAGAATCCTTAGAGCGAGCACGGCCATGTTGTCCTGGTGGATATGGACGTGACTCAATTGGACACTTTGGACCATCACACTTTGAGCCCTTAAGGAAGAGCTTTACTTTTTCGCGACGGCATCTTTTGCAATCTGCACCGGTATAGCGAGCCATAGTTTTCTCCCTTTCCTTATACTCGACGTGGTTTACGTGGACGGCAACCGTTGTGTGGTGCTGGAGTTACATCTGCGATGGCTCCAACCTCAAGACCGGCTGCTTGTAATGAACGAATTGCAGTTTCCCGGCCAGAGCCAGGTCCCTTAACAAATACATCTACCTTCTTTAAACCATGCTCCTGTGCTTTACGAGCAGCAGCCTCAGCTGCCATTTGTGCAGCAAACGGAGTTGATTTACGAGAACCTTTAAATCCAACCTGACCAGATGATGACCAAGCAATTACCCCACCTGCTGGATCGGTAATGGAAACAATGGTGTTATTAAATGTGCTCTTAATGTAAGCATGACCGAAGGCAACATTTTTCTTATCCTTCTTACGTGCTTTAATTTTCTTAGGAGCAGCTTTTGCTGCCTCTTTAACTGGCTTAGTTTTCTCGGCGGCCATTACTTGGTCTCCTTCTTCTTACCAGCGATAGCAACACGTGGACCCTTACGAGTACGAGCGTTGGTGTGGGTACGTTGACCGCGGACTGGCAATCCCTTACGGTGACGTGATCCTTGATAACTTTGAATTTCAACTTTTCGACGAATATCGCCAGCGACCTCACGACGAAGATCACCCTCAATTTTGTAATTTGCTTCAATAAATTCACGAAGCTTTGCCAACTCTGGCTCTTGTAAATCTTTCACTCGAATATCTGGTGAAATACCAGTTGCGGCAAGTGTTGCCTGCGCACGGGTAAGCCCCATTCCAAAAATATAGGTGAGTGCAACCTCAACTCGCTTTTCGCGAGGAAGATCAACACCGACAAGACGTGCCATATAACTAACCTGTTTCTAATATCCGAAAGGTCCTCCGCAATACCTCCAAATAATTTCTTATTTGGCCCCAGCCTTCCGGCCTGGGGGTCTTAATTAAGTTTTACCTTAACTAAGTCGTATCACGCGTTTTTTATTTTTAACCTTGACGTTGTTTATGGCGTAGGTTGTCGCAAATCACCATAACGCGACCATTACGACGAATGACTTTGCACTTGTCGCAAATCTTTTTCACGCTTGGCTTAACCTTCACGATTACCTTTCCAACAACTAAAAAAGATTAAAAAATTATTTATTTGTAACGATAAATAATTCGACCTCTGGTGAGGTCATATGGACTAAGTTCAACAATCACTTTATCCTCCGGCAAAATGCGAATGTAGTTCTGTCGCATCTTTCCGCTGATGTGTGCTAAAACTTTGTGTCCATTTGTTAACTCAACTCGGAACATTGCGTTAGGTAATGCTTCAGCAACAGTGCCTTCGATTTCAATTGCACCGTCTTTCTTGGCCAAGCGATACCTACTTTTCTGTTCTAAATTAGGTTTACCCCTTTCGAGGCAGGAGGGTTAGTTTAGGCGGGGTGGGTAAAAAAGAAAAATCCGCTCAAGATCACCCAAATCCATGCGGGGATTTCGGGTGCAAATCAGATCAAATCTGAGATCTCAACGCCCAATCGAGCCAACTGCTCTTGGCCACCATCTTTTGCCGTTAATACGAAAACTTTGCCATCAGGTGCAATTGTGTAGCTGTGTTCAAAGTGAGCACCCTTTGATGAATCATGTGAGACCACAGTCCAATCATCACTTAAAACTTTAGTGCGTTCATGGCCCCGAGTGATCATTGGTTCAATGGCAAGTGCCATACCTTCAATTAATTCAGGACCATTTCCAGCTGGTCCAAAATTTAAAATATGTGGCTCTTGATGCATTGCACTACCAATGCCATGGCCACCATACTCACGCAAAATTCCATACTTACCTTGGGAGTTTATGTAACCCTCAATTGCAGCTGAGATATCAGTTAACTTTGCACCCTTCTTGCCTGCAGCAATTCCCCGCCACATCGACTCCTGGCAAACATCCATTAACTTTTGATCAGCTGGATCAATCTCTCCTAATCCAAATGAGATTGCAGCATCACCATGCCAGCCTTCAATTATTGCGCCAAAATCAATAGACAAAAGATCTCCGGAAACAAGTTTTCTTTTATTTGGGATGCCGTGAACAACCTCTTCATTTACTGATGCGCAGATCACCGCAGGAAACCCGTGGTAGCCAAGAAAGGATGAGGTTGCCCCATGCTTTACTAAATTTGTTGCTGCAATTTCATCTAAGTCTAAAGTTGTCATGCCAATTTGAGCAGATCTCTTAAGTAGCTCCAAGGTATCGGCCACAACTAAGCCAGCTTTTCGCATGGATTTTAATTGCTCTAAATTCTTTACCTCAATTGCCATTTTACTAACCTAAAATTGAGATAGCTGTTTTGGTAATCTCAGCAACATCACCTAGCGCTGAGATATTTTTTAATAAACCAGCAGATTTATAAAACTCAACAATTGGCGCAGTTTGCTCGGTATAAATCTCAAGCCGGCGAGCGATAACCTCTTCTTTGTCATCTTCTCTTTGATACAACTGTCCTTGGCACTTATCGCAAACACCATCAACTTTTGGTTTTTCAAACACCACATGTGATGAAGCACCACAGCCACGACAGGTGCGACGACCTGCTAGGCGTTTAATAATCTCTGCATTATCAATCTTTAATTCCAGCACTGCATCTAGTGGCATCTTCTTTTCTGAAAGGATTGAATCTAAAACCTGAGCTTGATTGGTATTGCGTGGGAAGCCATCAAGAAGAAAGCCATTGGCAACATCGGCATTTCCAAGGCGATCTTTAACCATTTCATTGGTAACTGAGTCTGGAACTAACTCGCCCTTGTCCATAAAGCTTTGGGCTTGTTTGCCTAACTCGGTGCCATTTTTTAAATTTGCACGAAAAATATCGCCAGTAGAAATGTGTGGAATTTTGTAATGAGCAGCTAGGTGAACTGCTTGTGTTCCTTTACCAGCACCTGGTGGTCCAACCAGGATTAATCGCATTAGCGCAAGAACCCCTCATAGGAACGTTGTTGTAGTTGAGATTCAATCTGCTTGGCAGTATCTAGACCAACACCAACAACGATCAAAATAGCGGTTCCTCCGAATGGGAAGTTTTGTGAAGCCTGGAAAAGAATTAATGCGATAAATGGGATGATCGCAACAATTGAAAGATATAGCGCACCTGGCGCAGTAATTCTAGATAACACATACTGCAAGTACTCAGAGGTTGGCTTACCAGCTCTAATTCCTGGAATAAAGCCACCATACTTCTTCATATTGTCAGATACTTCATCTGGATTAAATGTGATCGCGACATAGAAGTAGGTAAAGAAGACAATAAGCAGTGCATAAACACCGATGTAAAAGAAGTTGTCTCCGCTTACTAAGTTCTTAGAGATCCATGTTGCCCAAGCAGCTTGGCTGCCGCTGAAGTTAACAATCAGAGATGGAATATAAAGCAAAGAGGATGCGAAAATTACTGGAATAACTCCAGATTGGTTCACCTTAATTGGAATATAAGTGCTGGTTCCGCCGTATTGCTGACGACCAACCTGACGCTTTGCATACTGAACTGGAATTCTTCGTTGCGCCTGCTCCACGAATACAACTGCAGCGACAATTAGAACGCCAACTGCCATGATGAATAGGAATGCAAACCAGCCTTTTTGTAATTTGATTGACCAAAGTTGTCCAGGAAAACTTGCTGCAATTGATGTGAAAATCAAAATGGACATTCCATTTCCAACACCACGGTCAGTGATTAACTCACCTAACCACATAATTACTGATGTTCCAGCAGTCATAACTGCAATCATGGTGATGATTCGCTGCCATGAGGTGTCAGGAATAATTGGAAGTGAGCAATTTGGGAAGATTCTGCCGGTAATTCTTGCCACTGCAATTAAGCCAGTTGATTGCAAGATCGCCAAACCAATTGTTAGGTAGCGAGTGTATTGAGTTAACTTGGCAGTTCCTGCTTGACCCTCTTTTTTCAAAGTTTCAAAACGAGGAATTACAACCGTTAACAACTGAACAATAATTGAGCTGGTGATGTAAGGCATGATTCCAAGTGCGAACACACTTAATTGAAGTAATGCGCCACCGCTAAATAGGTTGATCAATCCAAATAAGCCACCGGTATTTGCAGTCGCTAAACACTCCTGCACATTCACATATGAAACACCAGGGGTTGGAATTACTGAACCCAATCGGAAAAGCGCCATGATCGAAAGGGTGAAGAAAATCTTCTTACGCAAATCTGGCGTCTTAAACGCCTTACCAAATGCTGATAACAACAAGATCTTCCCCTTTCGTTCTATTCGAAATTCTTAAAGTGTCTTTGCAGATCCGCCAGCAGCTGAAATCTTTGCAGTTGCTGATGTTGAGAATGCATGAGCTACTACAGTAACTTTGACAGAAATATCGCCATTACCAAGTACCTTAACTGGATGACCCTTGCGAGCCGCACCCTTTTTCACTAAATCTTCAACTGTTACATCTCCACCCTTTGGGTAAAGTGAGTTAATAGTTGAGATATTTACAGCCTGGTATTCAATTCTTTAAGGATT
>Ga0082207_1000821_pt1 | contig 16563 bp, 15 predicted proteins | sample LakMenEpi10Aug09_FD_71540 | JGI IMG/M metagenome (GOLD analysis project Ga0082207, IMG submission 71540)
CATCTGAAATCAAAGACGCCGCCAACACGGCCCGGCGCAAGTCCCTGCTCGAGCAAACGGCCAGCAAGGCGGTGGCCGCCGGTCTGGTGTCGGCCAGCCTTCACTACGCCGATCGGCAATCCAGCGCCGCGGCTGCCGCCGGCCTTCGGCAAAAGGGCGCGCCTGCTGCCACGGCCATCGGCGACTGGCTGCGCATCGGGTCTGTCTCCAAGGCGATGACGGCCTGCATGGCCGCCAAGCTGATCGAACGTGGTCAACTGAGCTGGACGCTCAGCCTGGCAGATGCCATGCCGGACTTGGCTGCCGGCATGCTTCCGGCGTTTCGCAGCGTGACGGTCGTGCAACTGCTCGAGCATCGCGGCGGCTTGATCGCGATGAACAATGAGGCCGATATCGGCCTCTTCCTGGAGTTCCTCGCCACGCAGACCGAGCCCTTGCCCGAGACCCTCGCGGGCCGTCGCCGCTTCGCGGCTGCCTGGGCGCTGCAACAGGCCCAGCCGGGCGTGACGCCGGGCCAGGACTTTCTGTATTCCAACGTCGGCTACATGCTGGTCGGCATGATTCTGGAAGCCCGCAGTGGCAAGAGCTTCACCGCCTTGTTCGACGAACTGATCGTTCCCCTGGTTGGCATGCCTGGCGCACCTGGCTTGAGCCCGGGTCTGCCGACCACGGCAGGCCTGGCCATACAGCGCGGGCATGTCGGCACCCCGGGTGCAGTGCAGTTCTTCGAATGGAACCCGCCCGAACTGGAGGGGTGGAATGAAGTGCTGGGCGAGGCGGCAGGCGGGGTGTTCGCCACCGTGACCGGCTACGCCAAGTGGCAGCAGTTGCACCAGCAGGCACTGAACGGTGAGCCGACCCCACTGCCGGCAGCGTATGTGCAGCGTCTTCGCAATCCAGTGGGCGACTATGTCTTGGGCTGGGACGTGGTCCCGCTGCCAGACGCCTTCAAGCAAAAGGTCTGTCTCTGCCATGGAGGCAGCGGCGACGGCTTCAATGCCTTCAGCGTGATCGCGCTGGATGGCCAGTTCGCCATTAGCGCTTTCACGAACACGGATGCGCAAGAAGGCAGTCAAGACCCCGGCTGGACGATGACACTGATCACCAAGGCGATCAACGACCTGCAGGCGGGCTGGGCCTGATGGCTTGCGAAAATCTGCCTCGGCGAAAGTTCGCATTGGGTCGGAAGGACGCAGTGGGGCACCCCACCAGGTTTGAATTCCGGAGCACTCAAACTTAGAGCTAGTGAAATCGCTCTTCACATGAAGCCGTCTCAACATTTAGAAAGATCAGCTAGACCCCAAGTGCTTAATTGATCTGCATTGACCGAATCAGACCACGATGAGAGTTAGTTTTTCGGCACACTGGTCCCACGGAGGGGCCGCAAGGAGGTGTCGTGAAGCGCAAGCGTTTTTCGGTCGAGCAGATCGTGGCCGTTCTCAAACAGGCCGAACTGGGGATGGCAGTTTCCGACCTGACTAGGCAGGTCGGCATCAGCGAGCAAACGTTCTACCGGTGGAAGAAGCAGTACGCCGGCATGCAGTCGGACCAGGTTCGGGAACTCAAACAGCTTCAAGAGGAGAACGCCCGGCTCAAGAAGCTGGTGGCCGAGCTCAGCCTGGACAAGGCGATCCTGAAGGATGTCGTCTCAAAAAAATTCCCAGGCCCGCGTTGAAGAAGCTGGCGGTGGACTACATCACGAGCCACCACGGGCTGAGTCGACGGCGGGCCTGCAGACTGGTCAATCAGTGTCGGGCCAACGAGTACTACAAGAGCCGCAAGGATCGCCGGGAGGATTTGCGAAGCCGAATGCGGGATATCGCCAACACGCGGGTTCGTTATGGCTACAGGCGGATTCATGTGCTGCTCAGGCGTGAAGGCTGGGCACTGGGTCGAAGCCAAGCCTACAGGCTTTACTGCGAGGAACAACTCCAGTTGCGCTCGAAGTTGCCTAAGCGACGCAAGATGGCCGTGCAGCGCAGGCAGCGGGCTGCAGCTACGGCAGCCAATGATGCGTGGACGATGGACTTCGTGGCTGATCAATTCAGTACAGGCCACAAGTTCCGGATTTTGACTGTCGTCGACGTCTTCACCCGCGAAGCCTTAGCTGTGGCGCCAGGACACCGGATGAGGGCCGAGGATGTGGTTGCCGTACTCAACCGCTTGGTGATGCAACGGGGCGCGCCCAAAGGCGTCTTCGTCGATAACGGTAGTGAGTTCACTGGGAGGATCATGGACATGTGGGCATATCACCATCAGGTTCGGTTGGACTTCAGTCGACCGGGCAAACCTACGGATAACTGTTTTGTCGAGACCTTCAACGGGTCGCTGCGGGACGAGTGCTTGAATGTCCATTGGTTCGATTCAATGGGCCAGGCTAAGGCGATCCTCGAGGCTTGGCGGGTCGACTACAACGAGAGTCGGCCTCACAGTGCTCTCGGGGACATGACGCCAGCCGAATTCATCCGTAAGATCAACAACATGGAGCAATCCAAAGTTTCCACAACCGTCGGAAACTAACTCTGCGGGTGGTCTGAAAAGCCAGAGCGGATCACAACCGGGCCGTCTTACAGGAATGAATGGCTCGAAAAACCCGGGCAGGTCAGACCCTGGTGGTGCTGCCCACGCTGTACCGTTGGTTTGACGAGAAGCCCGCTGAGGCTTGAAGAAAGGTGATGCCATGAGCATGAAGGAAGTCCGCGCCATCGTGCGTCCGAGCCGACTGGCCCGCTTGCGGGAGGCCCTGAGGGCGATCCCGAATTTTCCCGGTGTGACGGTTTGGGCTGCCGACGGATTCACGGCACCGGCGGCGATGGTCAAGCGCACCGTGCGCGAGGAACTCACCGAGTTTTCGCACAAGACCCTGGTGTGCATCCTGTGCGAGGACACGATGGTCGACACCGTTCGGAAGACGGTGTTCGACACCTGCAGCACCGGAACCGTTGGTGATGGTCTCGTATGGGTCGTCGATGTGGGGGATATCCACCGCATCCGTGACAGGGAGCCGGTTCGGCCGGTGGGCTGACAAGTTGGCGGTCTGACCGTTTGGCGCAGGGCGCCTTACGATAGGCGCCATGGCCAAGAAGATACCCCATGTGAGCCAGACACCGGCTACGCAATGGCTGCAGACGCACGGTGTGGCGTACACCGAGCACCCCTATGACTATGTGGACCACGGCGGTACGGCTGAATCGGCACGCCAGACGGGTTGGGATGAGCATGCGGTGATCAAGACGCTGGTGATGCAGGATGAGCGCGCACAGCCTCTCGTGGTGCTGATGCACGGTGATTGCCAAGTGAGCACCAAGAGCCTGGCGCGCGAAGTTGGATGCAAGGGCGTGGAACCCTGCAAGCCGGAAGTCGCCCAGCGGCACAGCGGCTACTTGGTGGGCGGTACCTCACCGTTCGGCTTTCGCAAGGTGGTACCTTTCTATGTGGAGGCCACGGTGCTGGACCTGCCTCGCATACTCATCAACGGGGGTCGCCGCGGATACCTGGTGGGGGTGGAGCCCCGCGTTCTGATCGATGTGCTGGGGGCTACTGCGGTGCGCTGCGCCCTTGGGCCAGATCGCGCAACACGCGTTTGAGCACTTTTCCGTAGGCGTTCTTCGGCAGGGCTTCCAAGAATACATAGCGCTTGGGGCGCTTGAAGCGAGCGATACGCGTCAGACACCAGTCATCGAGCTCGGATGCCTGAGCGTGACCTATGCTCCTTGACACCACAAAGGCCACGACGGCCTCACCCCATTCGGGATGCGGTTCACCGACCACGGCCACCTCGGCCACGCCGGGGTGCTGCAGGAGCACCTCTTCCACCTCGCGTGGATAGATGTTAGAGCCGCCACTGATGATCAGGTCTTTGCTCCGGTCTTTCAGGGTGATGAAGCCATCTTCATCTTGACTGCCCATGTCACCCGTCCACAGCCAGCCGTCACGGATGGTGGCCGCCGTGGCTTCGGGGTTGCGCCAGTAGCCGGCCATCACCGAATCGCCACGCACCAGCACCTCGCCGGTCTGGCCAGCTGAAACTTCCAGGCCATCGATGTCGGCAATCCGAACCTGAGCCGACGATTGCGCCACGCCGATGGAGGCCAGCCGTGCGCGGTGTCGGGGGTGCGTGCGATCAGTCAGGTGGTGGCGCGCGAGTACCGTGCCGGTCATCGGCGTTTCGCCCTGGCCGTAGATCTGCACGAAGCGCGGCCCCATCACATTCAAGGCCCTTTCGATGTCGGCTGCATACATCGGCGCGCCACCGTAGACGATGGTCTTGAACGCTCGTTCGCAATCATCCGGTGACAGCCCGCGCCTCTCGGCGCAGGCCACGATGCGGTTGACGATCGTGGGTGCTGCGAACAGGGATAAAGGCCCCGTGGCGAAGCCGAGATCAAAGAGTTCATCGGCATCAAATCCGCCCGAGGGCGGAACCACGTGCATGGCGCCGGCCATCAGGTGGGGCATGGCATACAGCCCGTTGCCGTGCGACATCGGCGCGGCGTACACGATGCGGTCATGACGCGAGACGGCGTCCACATCCACGTAGTAGCCCATGGACATCGTATGCAGGTTGCGGTGGGTGATCATCACGCCCTTGGGGCGTCCGGTGGTGCCACTCGTGTAGAAGAGCCAGGCCAGATCATCGGGCTGCCGGTCAAGGGGTTTCGCAAGACTCGCCGTTCCAGGGGCGTTGGGGTTGACTTCCCGATCAAGGTTTGACCACCAGACCTCGTCCTCGATCGAATCCACATCCACCTGGCGTTCCACGCCCGAGAATGTTGCAACGCTGCAGGCCGAATCGCCGGCCCCCATCACCCCGCTGCTGATGAAGACCCAACGCGCCTGCGCATCATCGATGATCCATTGCGCTTCATCGGGGTGCAGCTTCGCATTGATCGGCACCACTGCCAGCCCCGCCCACCAAGCGCCCAACAGGACATCGAGGTACCGCGGATGGTTGCGCATGAAGAGCGCCACTCGGTCACCGGGCCGCATACCCGAATCGCGAAACTGTTGTGCCATGGCACAGGCACGCTTGGCCCATTGCCCATGCGTGGCCACCAACGTCGTACCGTTGAATATGGCCGGCGAGTCTGGCGACACGAGCGCTTGGCGATGAAGCAGATGGGCGGCAGTCATGGCTAGCCTGGATTGTGGGCCGAGCGCCTACCGGGCTGAAGCCCCAGCTCCGCTGGGCTGCCCTTCCACCGGGCGCGGCTGCCCGATTTCAGGTCAGCGCCAGCGCCAGCCAAGGAAATGCACAAACCGCCAGCAAGACCAGGAACATCGCACCCACAAACGGCAAGGCGCCCGCAAAGATACTCTCCACCGACACCCTGGGGTCGTTCAAGGTGGACTTCACCGTGAACACGGAAATGCCGAACGGCGGGGTCAACAAGCCCATCTCCACGGCCAGCACCGTGATCACCCCGAAGTGGATGAGATCGAACCCGAAGGCCTGCGCGATGGGCGCAGCCACCGGCGTCATGATCAGGAGAATCGAGCTTGAGTCGAGGATCATCCCAAGCAACAGCACGATGGCGATGTACAGCGCGAGGAAGCCATATGGGCCCAGGCCAGCATCACGCACCAGATCGGCAATGGCCACGGGCACACCGGCCACGCTTAGCATGCGGCTGTAAAAGGCGGCAGCCACCAGCAGGATGAGAATGGTGCAAGACACGCTGCCGGTTTCATGCAGAACGCGCCAGAGATTGCCCTTACCCAGAGAACGTCGCGCCAGCGCGATGAGCAGGGCGCCCGCAGCTCCTACGCCGCCCGCTTCGGTGGGCGTGAAGAAGCCCGAATACAGCCCACCCAGAACCAGTGCCACCAGCAGTGCGATCGGCACAATCTTGGCGATCATCTGACCCCCGGTCAAGGTGATGTCCACCTCTTGGTGTCGCGCCATGGCAGCCTGCTTCTGCAGGTCGAAGACGGTGCCGGGCGTAAATCGGGCCATCAGCATGATCATGGCGGCGAAGACGATGGCCAGCAGGAATCCAGGGATGACACCGGCAATGAACAAGGTGCCAATCGATTGCTCGGCCAAGACCCCGTAGATGATCATCAACAGACTGGGCGGAATCATCATGCCCAGCACGGAACTGCCGGCCACCGTGCCGGTGGCAAACGTGGTCCGGTAGCCGTGTCGCACCATCTCGGGAACGGCCACCCGAGTGAACACGGCCGCGGACGCAATGGACACCCCGGTGACCGCTGCAAAGACGGTGTTGGCCGCCACCGTGGCCACACCCAAGCCGCCACGCAGCTTTCGCAGCAGCACTTCGGCCACGGTGAAGGTGTCCTTGCCCACGTTGGAAATGCTCACCAGCAGACCCATGAGTACAAACAGGGGGATGGTGGCGAAGATGTAGTCGGCGATCCCGTTGTACGCGGCCATGTACATCAGGCGCATGGCCATGTCGATGTTGTCCCGTACCAGCCAAACGCCGAAGAAGCCGACGGCCAGCAGGGCCACTCCGATATGGATGCCCAAAAGGACCAGGACGACCAAGCCGCCGATCAGCAGCCCGCCGAGCGCAAGGTCGCTCATGCCGCACCTCCCAAAGGATCCGCGCCTGTGGATTGACCCGAGGCGCGCCGGATGATGCCGGGCACCGACAACAGGTAGCAAAGCGCAGCGGCGACCGAACCGGCAACGATCAGGCCCCGGAAGGGCCAGGCCGGCACGCTGTACACCCCCTGCACGCCGTAGAACTCGTTGTTGCCCCAGGACGTGTGGAACTCCGGCAGGGCGATCATGGCCAGCGCGGTGAAGAGAGCCGCCCCCACCAGCGCGTTGATCACATCCAGGGCCACCACGGCCTTGGGAGAGCGCTTGCCGATGAGGTTGAGCAGGAAATCGCTGCGGGTCATGCGGCCGCTGCACACGGCAGCGGCCAGCTGCAGAAACACGATGGAGGCCACCGAGCGGGCCGAGAACTCAGCCACGCCAGTGATCGGGGCATTCAGGAAGTCCCGGCCGATCACATCGGCGACCACCAGGCACATGATCGCGAAGATCCAGATCGTGCCCAGCGAGGCCAACAGGTTGGCCGGGATGTCCAGAGGGTGGGTGGCCGTTGGCGGCGGTGCGTCGAGATCCGTGTCAACGGCCATGAGTTTGTCCCCTATGCGGCTCAGCGAGCGGCCTTGTCCCAATCGCGCAGCGGCTTCACGCCACGTGCGCGCAGTTCGTCGAAATAGGCCTTCAGAACCGATTTGCCTGCGTCACCAGTGGTCGCCAGCCAAGGACCAACGATGTCGGGCAGGCCGTTGATCCACTTGTTGCGCTCTGCCGCGGGCAGCTCGGTGATCTGCAGGCCGGCAGCCTTCATCGTGTCCATGGCGGTCGCGGCCGAGCGGGTCACGTGCTTGCCATGGGCGGCGGACGTGGCCCGGCCGGCCTTCACGAAGGCTTCCTGAACTTCCTTGGGCAGCTTGTCGAAGAAGGCCTTGTTGGCCGCCACGCTGCCGAAGTACATGGCGCCGATGTCCACGCGGGTCAGGTGCTTGGCCACCTCATACACCTTGGACGGGCCAATGCCACTGGCAAAGCTCAGTGCGCCCTGCGTGACACCCGTCTGGATGTTGGTGTAGTAGGTGGTGAGTGCGCCTTCCACGGGCGTTGCGCCGGTGTCGCGCATCCAGTTGGCGGAGGTGCCAGGTGCGTGAATCTTCTTGTTCTGCAGGGCGGCCATGTTGGTGACCGGGAAGTTGGCATACACGTCGTAGCTGTCGGTGATCAGCGATGACAGCGGCACCATGTTTTGCGCGGTCCAGCTGGCCCTCAGGGCGGGATGCGTGGCGTTGAGTTTGTCGAAGATCTCGATCAGCATCTCATGGTTGGTGGTCGCAAACGGCGTGTAGTAGGTGACGTTTTGCAGCGGCATCTGGGAGTTCTCCCAAACCGTGCCCACCATGCCCACGTCCACGATGCCGTCCTTCACGGCCGCGCGGGTTTCGTTGAACTTGTAGAGCGTGCCGCCGTAGTTCTCGCGCCAACGAATCTGATACTTGTTGCCGCCTTCCTTCAGCAGCTTGTCCACCTCGGGCTGGAACACCTCCTTCATGGCATAGGCCCAAATGTTGGCGGTGGGATGGCTGGAGCCGATGTTCACATTGATCGTCTGTTGCGCATAGGCGGCAACAGAGGCCAGGCTGGTGCCCATGGCCAGCGCGCCGGTCAGCGCGAGCTTCATCAGTTTCATGAGGTCTCCTTGGATCTGCGGGATGAGGAACGGCCCTTGGTGAGCCGGCGGGAGGGAACCGGCGAGGCTTCGCCGGGACTGAACAGGGCAGCAGATGACAGCAGATAGCTGCGCACCCGATCGCGCACCAACTGATCGCTGTAGGCCAGCGGGGGCGGCGGTGCGTCCGTGATGTAAATGGTCTGGCCGTATATCCAACGCTGCATGGTCACATAGAAGAAGCTGCCATGCAGCCCCATCAGCAATTCCAGTTCGCGCATGCTGGGTTTGCCGCCCAGGCGTGAACCGCGGTAGCGGCGGGTTTCACGGATGAGGCGGGGAAACAATCGCTCTCGCAACATGGCGAAGAAGCGATCGGTGATGGTGCGGTCGGTCAGACCCGAGAACACCAGGATGCGCACGAAGTCCCGCGACAGGGCGTTGTTGATGTAGTCCGAGTAGAAGCGGGTGAACTTGTCCTCGACGTCCAGCGAGGCATCGTCCAACAGTTCGTCCCACAGCGGATTCCACCGCTCGACGAACACCTCTTGGTAAACGCTATCGACCAGGGCCTGCTTGGTGGGGTAGTAGTGGTACAGCAGGGCATGGGTGATGCCGATGCTCTTGGCCAGGTCCCGCAGCTGCCCGTCAAAACCGTGCACCGCGAAAAACTGAATCGCGCCTTCCAGGATTTGGCGCGAACGCTCGGCCGTGGCCATGCGACGGCGTGGCGTGGCGGGGGCGGCGTATTCAGGGTTTGTGGGGAGGGTCACACTATTTACCCGAACTTCAATAGGCAATACGATTGTTGACCGCTTGGTAAACAAACATCACCCGGACAAACCCGAGGAGATTCCATTTGAAAGCCCCTGCCTTCGACTACGTCAAGCCGCGCAACTTGTCTGAGGTGTTCGACCTGTTGGCCCAGCACGGCGACGATGCCCGCATCCTGGCGGGTGGCCAGACCTTGATGGCCACACTGAACATGCGGCTGTCCGACCCCAAGATCCTGATCGACATCACGGGTCTGCCAGACCTCAATCGCATCGATGTGCGTGGCGGTGTCTTGCACATTGGGGCACTCGTGACGCACACGGCGATCGAGTCCTCGCCCCTGGTGGCCGAGCAGGCGCCCTTGCTGGCAGCCGCTGCGCCCCACATTGCTCACCGCGCCATCCGCAACTCCGGTACCTGGGGTGGCTCGATCGCCTACGGCGACCCGGCTGCCGAATGGCCCTGCTGCCTCGTGGCTTTGGATGGCGCTGTGGTGGTGCAGGGCAGCGGCGGTCAACGCCGCATCAAGGCCACCGACTTCTTCCAAGACCTCTACACCACCGACCTGAAGCCCGGTGAAATCGTGATGGGTGCAGAGGTGCCGGTGATGACGCGTAACCATTGGTGTGCCTTTGATGAACTGGCGCGTCGCCATGGCGACTACGCCGTGGCAGGCCTGGCCGTTGTGGCGGAATTTGATGGCACCACTGTGCGAAAGCTGAACTTGGGCCTCCTGGGCATGGGCGTGATCCCTTTGCGAGCACCGCGCACAGAGGCATTGCTGGCCGGCAAGAAATTGGACGCGGCCACGATCGAGATTGCGGCCGCCTCATTGAAAGCCGAACTCGATCCTCTACCCGACCTCACGCATGGCGCGGACACCAAGCGACACCTTGCCACGGTGCTTATGCGCCGACTGCTGTCTGCCGCGCATGCCAGCCGCGCCGCTCTGGCAATCTGAGCGCTTCCCTTCAACACACAGCCGACATTCGGAGAAGCCCGATGAGCTCGACCCAGATGATCAACGTCACCGTCAACGGCCATGACCGTTGCTGTCACGTGGAGCCCCGCACCCACCTCGTGGATTTCGTGCGCAACGACCTGGGCCTCAAGGGGTCCCACCTCGGGTGCGAGCATGGGGTGTGTGGGGCCTGTACCGTGGAGGTCGACGGCAAGATCGTGCGCGGCTGCCTTACCTTGGCGGTACAGGCCCAGGGCTGCAAGGTGCGCACCATCGAAGGCCTAAGCGACGACGGTGATGTGCGTGATCTTCAGGAAGCCTTTGTGCGCAACAACGCCCTGCAGTGCGGCTTTTGCACACCGGGCATGGTGATGGCCGCCAAGGAGTTGTTGGAGACCAAACCCAATGCCACGCGGGCCGAGGTGCGCGAGTGGATGAGTGGCAACTTCTGCCGCTGCACCGGGTACCACGCGATCGTGGATGCCGTCTGTGAGACCTTGGCCGAACGCGCGAACAAGCGCGCCGCCTGAATTCTGGAGCACGCATGAACACCGTGACCACACCGAACCTCAGCATCGTGTCCGGCAGCGAGGTGGTGGACCGCCCCGCGACCGAGCATTCCGACCAACCCCTGCCACCGGTCACGGAAGACCCTCGCTACATCGGTACCAGCAGCGAGCGCCCGAGTGCGCGCAAGCTGGTGCAGGGACAGGGCACCTACATCGATGACATCGAGCTGCCGCGCATGGTGCACGTGGTGTACTGGCGTAGCCCCCTGGCCCACGCCAAGATCACCCGTATCGACATGGACGCCGCGCGCAAGGCGCCCGGTGTGGTGTTGGTGGCGGCTGGCCCCGATGTGGCGACGTACTGCAAACCCTGGGTGGCCACGCTGGCCCACCTGGCGGGCATGAAGAGCGCACCGCAATACCCCTTGGCCATGGACCGCGTGTTCTGGCAAGGTGAGCCGGTGGTGGCAGTGGTCGCCGAAACCCGTCAGCAGGCCGAGGACGCCCTGCCGCTGATCGACGTGGAGTTCGAGGAGTTGCCTCCCGTGGTGGACATGGAAACCGCGCTGGACCCCGCCACGCCGCTGATCCATGCGGAGCTGGGCGACAACCTGTGCTTCACCCGCAGCCTCAACGTGGGTGACGTAGACGGCGCATTTGCCCAAGCCGATGCGGTGGTGGGTACCACCTTCCATTTCGGCCGCCACACGGGCGTGACGCTGGAGCCGCGATGCCAAATCGCCGACTGGAGCTCGGCCGAGCAAAAGCTCACCGTGTGGCATTCGTTTCAGGCTCCGCACATGATGCAGGACCTGTACTCGCGCCAATTCGACATTCCCGAGTCCAGCATCCGCGTGGTGTGCAAGGACGTGGGTGGATCGTTCGGCATCAAGGTGCACGCCTATCCGGATGACTTCGCCACCGTGGCCCTGTCGATGATGTGCCGTCGCCCGGTGAAGTTTGTGGCTGACCGACTGGAGAGCTTCACGAGCGACATCCACGCGCGTCATCACCGTGTGACCGCGCGCATTGGCGTGAAGAAGAGTGGCGAGATCGTCGGCTTCGAGATGGACGACTTGACCGGTATCGGACCGTTCTCGATGTTCCCCCGCACCAGCGCCATCGAAGGTAACCAGGTGGTCAACTTGGTGGGCGGCCCTTACAAGCACCAGAATTACCGTGCGCATCTGAAGGTGGTGTTCCAGAACAAGACGCCGACCTGCCAGTATCGCGGCGTGGGACATCCGATCGCTTGCGCAGTGACGGAAGGCCTGGTGGACCTGGCCGCGCGGGCCATTGGCATGGACGCGCTCGAGATCCGCAAGAGGAATGTGATTCCCGACGATGCCTATCCGGCCACGGGGGCGAGCGGCATCAAGCTGGAGGTGCTGTCGCACGAGGCCTGCCTTCGCAAGATCGAAGAGTTGATGGACTACCCGAAGCTCAAGGTCGAGATCGCCGAGTTGAGGAAGCAAGGTATCTACCGCGGCATCGGCTTTGCCACGCTGATCGAGTTGACCAACCCGAGTGCGGCCTTCTACGGTGTGGGTGGTGCCCGCATCGCTTCGCAGGACGGCTGCACGATTCGCCTGGACCCAAGCGGCGCCATCAGCGTAAGCGTCAGCGTGGGCGAGCAGGGGCAGGGCAATGACGGCATCTATCGCCAGATTGCGGCCGATGCGGTGGGTGTGGACCTGGAAAAGGTTCGCCTGGTGTTGAGCGACACGGATGTGACGCCCTATGGCGGCGGCACCTGGGCCTCGCGCGGTGCGGGTGTGGGTGGCGAAGCGGTTCTATTGGCCGGTCAAGCCCTGCGCGCCAATATCCTGAAGGTGGCGGCCATCATCCTCAAGCGAGAAGCGTCCGAGTTGGCTGTGCGCCGCGGTGCGGTGGTGGATGCCAAGACGATGGAGGAGCTGCTGGCCTTCCCAGAATTGGGCCGCATTGCCTACTTCCGCTCCGACACACTGCCGGCCGACTTCACACCTGAATTGATGGTGACCCGCCACTACGCGCAGCGCGACTATCCCTTCATCTTCACCAATGGGGTCCAGGCGTCCTATGTGGAAGTGGATACCGATACGGGCTTCGTGAAGCTGCTCAAGCATTGGGCGGTGGAGGATTGTGGTCGCGTGATCAACCCGAAGTTGGTGGACGAGCAGATCCGTGGCGCCATCGTTCAGGGCATTGGTGGGGCGATGTTCGAGGAATGCCTGTACGACGAGAACGGTCGCCTGATGAACGGTTCAATGGCCGACTATTTGGTGCCGATGAGCGGTGAGATGCCCGACATCGAGGTGGCGCATGTGCAGACGCCGACGCGCTCTTCGCAGCTGGGCGCGAAGGGTGCCGGTGAGGCCGGTACGGCGGGAGCGCCGGCGGCGGTGATGAACGCCATCAATGATGCCTTGGCGCCTTTGAAGGCGGAGGTGTGGAATCAGCCGATTACGCCGGAGAAGGTGTTGCGCGCGCTGGGGAAGGTGGCCTGATCTGGCGGCTTCTGAGCGATGGGGCGCGCTCCGCGCCGTGCAGCCGGTGACTGTTCTGCTGGGGACTGCCTCCGCCTCGGCGAGCCCGCCTTCCTGCAATCCCCCCAGCGGTGGGTCAAAATGCAGGGTTTACACCGAACTTCACCCCGACCCACACCACCATGACCGGCCGCACCCTCTACGACAAGCTCTGGGACGCCCACGTTGTCCACACCGAGGAGGACGGCACCTCTGTCCTCTACATCGACCGTCACCTGGTGCACGAGGTGACCAGCCCCCAAGCCTTCGAAGGCCTGCGCATGGCGGGGCGACCCGTTTGGCGCACCACCTCCATCGTGGCCACGGCCGACCACAACACGCCCACCACCGGATGGGAACTGGGCCTTGACGGCATCACCGACGCCACGTCACGCCAGCAGGTGGAAACGCTGGATCAGAACATCCGCTCCGTGGGGGCGGCCGCCTACTTCCCCTTCATGGACAAGCGCCAGGGTATCGTGCACGTGATCGGTCCCGAGAACGGTGCCACGCTGCCGGGCATGACGGTGGTGTGCGGCGACAGCCACACCTCCACGCATGGCGCGTTCGGTGCATTGGCGCATGGCATTGGTACGAGCGAGGTGGAGCATGTGCTGGCCACGCAGACGCTCCTGGCCAAGAAGGCCAAGAACATGCTGGTGAAGGTGGAGGGCACTCTCGCCCCCGGCGTCACCGCCAAGGACGTGGTGTTGGCCATCATCGGCAAGATCGGCACGGCCGGCGGCACGGGCTACACGATTGAGTTCGGCGGCAGTGCCATCCGCAGCCTGTCGCTGGAAGGGCGAATGACCATCTGCAACATGGCCATCGAAGGCGGTGCGCGCGCCGGCTTGGTGGCGGTGGACGACAAGACGCTGCACTACATCAAGGGCCGCCCGATGGCGCCGCAGGGCGTGGAGTGGGACCAGGCGGTGGCCTACTGGCGCACGCTGCATTCCGACCCCGATGCGAAGTGGGATGCCATCGTGGAGTTGGATGCCGCTCAGATTCGCCCGCAGGTGACCTGGGGTACATCGCCCGAGATGGTGCTGTCGATCGAAGACCGCGTGCCCGATCCCGACAAGGAAAAGGATGCCGGCAAGCGCAGCGCCATCGAGAACGCCCTAAGGTACATGGGCCTGGAGCCCAACAAGGCCATCAACGACATCCGCATCGACAAGGTCTTCATCGGCTCGTGCACCAACAGCCGAATCGAGGACATGCGCGAGGCGGCTGCCGTGGTCAAAAAGATCGGCGGCCGCGTGGCATCCAACGTGAAGCTGGCCCTGGTCGTCCCGGGCTCGGGCTTGGTCAAGGCGCAAGCCGAGGCCGAGGGCCTGCATGAGGTGTTCAAGGCCGCTGGATTCGAGTGGCGTCAACCGGGCTGTTCGATGTGTTTGGCCATGAATGCCGATCGGCTCGAGCCGGGTGAGCGCTGCGCTTCCACCAGCAACCGCAACTTCGAAGGGCGCCAGGGCGCGGGTGGTCGCACCCATCTGGTCAGTCCCGCCATGGCTGCGGCTGCGGCACTGGCTGGGCACTTCGTCGACGTGCGCCGAATCGCTTGAGGATCCCTCGATGACACCGTTTACCGTTCACCAGGGCCTGGTGGCCCCGATCGACCGAGAGAACGTCGACACCGACGCCATCATCCCCAAACAGTTCCTGAAGTCGATCAAGCGCTCGGGCTTCGGCCCCAACCTGTTCGACGAATGGCGTTACCTGGACGCCGGCTACCCCGGACAGGACCCGGCTGCGCGCAAGCTCAATCCCGACTTTGTACTCAATCAGGCCCGGTACCAAGGCGCCTCGGTGTTGCTTGCGAAGCGCAATTTCGGCTGCGGTTCCTCGCGTGAGCATGCGCCCTGGGCCTTGGAACAGTTCGGCTTTCGTGCGCTGATCGCGCCGAGCTTTGCCGACATCTTCTTCAACAACTGCTACAAGAACGGCATCTTGCCCATCGTGCTGCCCGAGGCGCAGATGCAGCGTCTGTTCGACGAGGTGGCCGCTTTTCCGGGCTACACCTTGACGGTGGACTTGCCGCGCCAAGTGGTGGTGAAGCCCGACGGCATCGAACTGCCGTTTGATGTGCAGCCCTTTCGCAAGCAGTGCCTGATCAATGGTTGGGACGACATCGGCCTGACCTTGCGCCACGCCGACAAGATCCGGGCCTTCGAGGCTGAGCGCCTGGCGCGCATGCCCTGGCTTGCCCAGAAGATGCTCTGAAGGAATCCCATGAAGATCGCAGTGCTGCCCGGCGACGGTATCGGTCCCGAAATCATGAACGAGGCCGTGAAGGTCCTCAAGGCCTTGGGACTGTCTCTTGAGATGGAGTGGGCCGATGTGGGTGGCGCGGCCTACGAGAGCAGCGGGCATCCGCTGCCTGAGGCCGCGCTGAATCTGGCCAAAGCGGCTGATGCGGTGCTGTTCGGCTCGGTGGGCGATTGGAAGTACGACAAGCTCGAGCGTGCGCTACGTCCAGAGCAGGCCATCCTGGGCCTGCGCAAGAACCTGGGCCTGTTTGCCAATTTCCGTCCGGCCATCTGCTACGAGCAGTTGACCCATGCCTCAAGCCTGAAGCCCGAACTGGTGGCGGGGTTGGACATTCTCATCATCCGGGAGCTGACAGGCGACATCTACTTCGGTCAGCCACGTGGTCGCCGTGTGGCCATCGATGGGCACTTTCCTGGCAGCGAGGAAGCGTTCGACACGATGCGCTACAGCCGACCGGAAATCGAGCGCATCGCGCACGTGGCCTTCCAAGCCGCGCGCAAGCGGCGTGGCAAGGTCACCAGCGTGGACAAGGCCAATGTGTTGGAGACCTTTCAACTCTGGAAGGATGTGGTGACCGAGGTGCATGGCCAGTATCCCGATGTGCAGTTGGACCATATGTACGTGGACAACGCGGCCATGCAGCTGGTGAAGGCGCCCAAGTCGTTTGATGTGATCGTCACGGGCAATATGTTCGGCGACATCCTCAGTGACGAAGCGTCGATGTTGACGGGCTCGATCGGCATGCTGCCCTCGGCCTCACTCGACAAGAACAGCAAGGGCTTGTACGAACCCAGTCACGGCAGCGCGCCCGATATCGCGGGAAAGGGCATCGCCAATCCCTTGGCCACCATTCTGAGCGCGGCCATGATGCTGCGATTCAGCCTGAACCAGGAGGCCGCCGCGCAGCGCATAGAGGCGGCGGTGCAGAAGGTACTGGCTCAAGGCTTGCGCACCGCCGACATCCACAGCGAGGGCACCACTCGGGTGGGTACCGCCGAGATGGGGCAAGCGGTGGTCAAGGCCTTGGGCTGAGGCCCGCAGGGCGGCGAAGGAGGGCGCCCAAGCCCAACGCGGCGCAGCACAGGGCCACGCAGGGCCCACTGGGCAGGTCGGCCCACCACGACAGCGCCAGCCCCGCAAAGCTGCCGATCCAACCGACGAACAGGCCCGCCAAGACGCCTGTGCTCGGGCTTTGGCGCAGCCACAGGGCTGGCCCGATCAGCAAGGCGAAGACAACGAACAGGCCCAAGAGAGGTACGCTGACGCTGACCACCACGGCAAAGACGCCATAAAACCAGGCGTCGCGACAAAAGAGTTGGGGCCGGCAGCGCAACAGCAGTGACAGTGTGAGC
>Ga0082207_1000822_pt1 | contig 16563 bp, 13 predicted proteins | sample LakMenEpi10Aug09_FD_71540 | JGI IMG/M metagenome (GOLD analysis project Ga0082207, IMG submission 71540)
CCAGAGCAGTTCAACTTTCGTGCACTTCGCCAAACTCGGAACTTGTGGCAAAGCTTCCATATTTGAAGAGTTCGCTCGACGTTCCTGCAGGCATGGAGGCAGCACTCGAACACGCAATGCACTCTGTGGGCATACCTTCCCTTGGCTTGTGGGCTCAAGTGCCCCACTATGTGGCATCTATGGCCTACCCCGCTGCAGCAGCAGCACTGCTTGGTGCCGTGGCCGACTCGGGCGATATCGAAATCGACATCAGCGGGCTTCTCGAGCAGGCCACAATTCAACGCGAGCGCCTCGACAGCCTTGTTCGCAATAACCCCGAACACGCGGCCATGCTGACACAGCTGGAACAAGTATTTGATGAGGCGCACAGTGGCAACGGCCAGTTAACAACCGGCTTCGGGGGTGTACCTCTGCCAAGTGGCGACGAACTTGCTGCCGAACTAGAGCAATTCTTGCGGGAGCACCGCTCGGATTCCTGAAATAGCGTTTGTCGTGGTAATTTCATCCGGGGGGATTCGATGAAGCAGGCGGCTCGCAAGGATTTTGTTGAGGCGTTTGCACGCGGCCTCGAGGTAATCAAAGCATTCGATGAGCTGCACCCCGTACTTGGCATCTCAGAGGTTGCCGAACGGGCAAACCTCGCTCGGCCTACCGCTCATCGGTTCTTACTCACTCTTGAAGAACTTGGCTATGTGATCTCTACTCCAGGTGGCTACATGCTCACACCCAAAATCGTGGATCTTGGCATGGCGTACATTTCGTCGCGCGGTATCTTCAATCTTGCACAAACCCACATGGAAAAATTGGTGCACGAACTCGATCAATCGTGCTCGCTTACGCAATTGGATGGCAGTGATGTTGTGTATGTTGCCCGCGTTACCGTACCCAAAATCATCCACTTGGCGGTAACCGTTGGAGCAAGGCTGCCCGCTGTTGGAACAGCAATGGGTCATGTGCTGCTTGCCGAACTAGACGACGAAAAACTTGATGAGGTCATCCAGACCCCAACGCTTTCCGTATTTGTTGCCGTGCAGCATTACACCAGAGATCAGCTGTTCGAGCAAATCAACTTCACCAGACAGAACGGTTATTCGATAAGCGACGAGCGACTCTCGTATGGCGTTCGTGCTGTGGCAGTACCCATTCGCGCACGTGATGGATCTGTGCACTCATCCCTCAGCATGGCGGCCCATGCAAATGCCGTAACGGTTGAGCAATTGAGAACCGAATATCTTCCTCGGCTGCTTAATGCCGCCACAGCCATTTCTCAAGATTGGGAACGATTCGCATCACTTCCTAATTCCGATATCGCATCAATCGCAAGTTCCATACCGCCGCCTTATGCACCTAAGTTGAGCCTATGAAACTTGACGGAGGCATTGCCTCGAACCTTCAGCATGCCGCCAAGAGCGCACAAGAACTAGAGCAAGCCGGCTACACCGGCGGATGGACAGCCGAAACATCGCACGACCCCTTCCTGCCCTTATTGCTGGCTGCTGAACACACCAACACGCTTGAGATCGGCACCTCAATTGCGGTTGCATTTGCCCGCAACCCAATGACACTTGCTAATACTGCTTGGGACTTGCAGTCGTACTCGAAGGGTCGCTTCATTCTTGGCCTGGGTAGCCAAATCAAACCCCACATTACAAAGCGTTTCAGTATGGAATGGAGCCACCCGGCACCTCGCATGCGCGAAATGATTCTTGCAATTCGTGCCATTTGGAACACCTGGATCACTGGTGCGCCGCTCGAATTTCGAGGCGAGTTTTATACGCACACGCTGATGACGCCATTCTTTACGCCAGACAAGAAGGATTTAGGCGACTTCGGAGTACCCAAAATCTTTCTTGCCGGTGTTGGCGAAATGATGACCGAAGTGGCGGGAGAAGTATGCGACGGTTTCATTTGCCACGGATTTACTACCGAGAAGTACCTGCGTGAAGTGACGATGCCAGCCTTGATACGAGGCCGTGCCAAAGCCGGCAAAACTATGGATGGCTTCGAAATCGTTGGCCCAAGCTTCGTCGTAACAGGAAACAACGCTGCAGAAATGCAACAGGCTGCTGCGGGCACGCGCCAACAAATTGCTTTTTACGGATCGACACCCGCCTATTCCGGTGTGCTCGAGATTCATGGTTGGCACGACTTGCAGCCCCAACTCAACGCACTTTCCAAGCAGGGTAAATGGGTAGAAATGGGCGACCTCATCACGGATGAGATCCTCAACACCTTTGCTGTCGTTGGAGAACCGGAACACATTGCACCCGAATTGACGAAACGTTACGGCGACATCATTCAACGACTCAGTTTCTATGCGCCATATGCAAGTGATCACAATCGATGGGCACAAGTAATCTCTGATATCAAATCGGTCTGACGCAAAAAACTCAAAATGAGTACCGACTTTCGGTTACGAGTTCTCTAAGCCGTGCAACCATGCCTGCACATTGAGCCCAAGATTGGCTAGGTCGTAGCCACCCTCTTGCAATACCACCGTCGGCAAACCTAAGCCTCGAACCCTGGCACCGCTTCTGGAAAAACCGTCGCGCGTCACGGCTAAATCGCAGATTGGATCGGTGACAAACGTGTCGAGCCCGAGCGAAACAATGAGCAGCGATGGACCAAACGATTGCACAGCCTCACAAGCCTCATCGAGTGCATCAAGGAAACGATCGTCATCGGTTTTTGCCGCAAGCGGAATGTTGGTATTCGAGCCGCGACCTTTGCCCTCGCCCAATTCGTCGGCAAAACCAGTGATGTATGGATAGGCGCGCTGTGGGTCGCCATGAAGCGAAACGTATTGCACGTCTCCCCTGCCGTAAAAGATCTGCTGCGTGCCATTGCCATGGTGGTAATCAACATCGAGCACTGTCACTCTCGTGCCCGTAGTGGTTGCCACGTGGTGTGCTGCGATTGCCGCATTGTTGAAGAAGCAATAACCGCCATATAGGTCGGTTGTCGCATGATGGCCCGGTGGCCGGCACAAACCATAAGCAAACTTTTCGCCACCGAGAACCAGTTGCGTTGCCGTGAGCGCTGTATCGACTGCACCACGGGCAGCGATGTAAGAACCATCAGTGATTGGGGTGGTCGTTTCGAAACACCACCAGCCAAGCCGAGCGTTAGCTGCAGTTGGTTCGGCCAACTGCGACATCTCGTCGCGAAGTGATGGGCGATAGAAAAAATCGGGAACTACTTCGCGGCTTGGGCGAACTTCTCGCTGATAGTCGCTCCATGCAGTGGCAAGAAAGTTGTTCAGCCCCGGGTTGTGCACTGCATTTATCGGTTCGATGCCCCACTGCGTAGGTGGTTGTAATTGCATTGTCGCATCGGCCTGCAATGTTTCCCGAATGTTTTCGGCCCTGGCCGTGTGTTCATGAGGAGAATGCGAACCAGACTCGGCGATTTCCTGTTGTGGGTTGTGGCCAAGATGAGCGTCGGTGTAAATAACCTTCATTTTTGATCTCTAGTCAAACTGGGGTGCGGCACGCAGCGACCGCTTGATTTCGGCAACGCCAGACTCGGCAATTGTCTGTACGGCGTCCCATAACTTGGTTGCCTCATCACCACGAGGAATCTTTGAAATGACGGGACCGAACAGACTGGCTTCGTTAACTGCCTTGGGATTGAACGTAAGGATCGGCGTACCAACGTCTTTGCCAGTGCGCCCCAGAGCAATCTCGGTTTCGAAACGAATTACTTCGTCGTGAGTCTCGTCGGTATAGGCATCGGCAATTGTTTTTGGAAGCGAAGCGCTGGTAGCAATCTCGGACAAAAACGCGTGCGGGTTCTCGAGTAAGTCGCGCCGACCATCATGATGGATTGCAGTGCCTAGAGCGGTGTAGAAGGCCGCCACCCCAGCATTGCCCTCTATCGACCGCGCTGCACTTGCAACTCGCAAACCTTGCAGGCCGGCATTGTGGATTGCCTCGTACTGCGAATTGTTGGCATACCCACGCTCGGCATTGACCATACGCAAACTGATGAACTTCCAGGAGACGTCGTAGCTTCGCTGAGATTGAACTTCGGTCACCCAGCGAGATGTGATCCATGCCCATGGGCATACAGGATCGAAGAAGAAATCTAAGTCGGCGTGCATGAACCGACTTTACTTAGTCGCGGGCAATCTCGCGCAACTCAAAGGTTTCGATGAGGTCGCCTGGTTTGAGATCCTGGAAGTCGGAGAGCCCAATTCCGCATTCGAAACCTTCACGAACTTCGCGAACATCGTCCTTGAAGCGGCGCAACGAAGTAATGGCACCCTTCCAAATGATGGTGCCGTCGCGCAAGAATCGAACTTTGGAGCCGCGTGTAATGACACCGGTGCGAACCGAGCAACCTGCGATAGCGCCAACCTTTGGCGTCTTGAAAACTTCTCGCACTTCGGCTTCGCCAGTGACCACTTCTTCAAACTCGGGCGCGAGCATGCCCTTCATCGCTTTTTCGATGTCTTCGATGAGTTTGTAAATGATTTCGTAGGTGCGAATCTCGACACCTTCGGCTTCGGCCAAATCGCGCACCTTGCGATCTGGGCGGACATTGAACCCGATCAGCGTTGCGTTAGTGGCGGCAGCAAGAGCGATGTCGTTTTCGGTGATGGCGCCAACCGCACGGTGAACAAACGCGGCGCGTACTTCTTCGCTCTCCAATTTGCGGAGGCTCTCGGTTACGGCTTCGAGCGACCCATGCACGTCGGACTTGATGATGACGTTGAGTGTGGCAACTTCGCCAGCCTGAATTTGGCTGAAGATATCTTCGAGCTTTACGCCGCGTTGCACACGGGCATCGCCACGTTGGTTAATGGTGCGGAAACGCTGTTCGCGCGATTCGGCAACTGTGCGCGCTGTCTTTTCGTTAGGCGCTGCGCGGAATTCGTCGCCGGCATTTGGCACTGTGCTTAATCCAAGGATTTGCACAGGCGAAGACGGGCCGGCTTCTTTGATCTGCTGACCCTTGTCGTTGATGATTGCGCGAACTTTGCCCCACGCGGCGCCGGCAACCATTGGGTCGCCAACTTTTAGTGTTCCCTTGTCGACCAGCACAGTGGCAACTGGGCCACGACCGATGTCAAGCTGTGCTTCGAGCACGATGCCTTTAGCACGGCCTGTTGGGTTGGCAGTGAGTTCTTCGATTTCGGAGACAACGCTGAGTTGCTCGAGCAAGTCGTCGACGCCCAGGCCGCTTTGCGCCGCCATCTCGACAACGATGGTGTCGCCACCCCACGACTCGGGAGTAAGGCCCTGCTCGGCGAGTTGCGCCATAACGCGTGGCACATCAGCGTTGTCCTTATCAATTTTGTTGATAGCAACAACAATTGGCACTTCGGCCGCACGTGCGTGGCTGATTGCTTCGATCGTTTGTGGCATCACGCCGTCGTCGGCGGCGACCATCAACACAACGATGTCGGTGACTTGTGCACCACGCGCGCGCATTTTGGTGAATGCAGCGTGACCTGGTGTGTCGATGAAGGTAATCGACTTGCCGTTCTTTTCAACTTGGTATGCACCGATGTGCTGCGTAATGCCGCCAGCTTCACCTGTGACAACACTTGTTGAACGAATGCGGTCGAGCAACGTGGTTTTACCGTGGTCGACGTGACCCATGACGGTGATCACCGGCGAGCGAAGCATCTGCTGTTCTGGATCGTCGTCATCGGAATCATCGAACAGAGCCTGCAGCTCCATCTCTTCTTGTTGGCCTGGGTCGACAAGCAACATTTCTGCGCCAACTTCGATGGCAAACAACTCCATCTGTTCGTCGGCAAGCGTCATGGTTGCAGTAACCATTTCGCCGTGCTCCATCAAGAAGCGAACTACGTCGGCAGATGTGCGATTGAGCTTCGGCGCAAACTCTTGGGCAGACGAACCGCGCTCGATGACGACGATGCCCTCTGGCACTGGCGCGTTGCTAGCGGTGTAGCCCATCGTTGACTGCGGCAACATTTCGTCGAAATCTTGACGACGACGTGCGCGCGACTTTTTCTTTGGCGAACGGCGTTGGCCATTGCCACGACCACCAGCACCAGGACGACCGCCGCCTGGGCCGCCAGGACCACCACCGGGACGACCAGCACCAGGACCACCAGGGCCGCCGCCGGGACGACCTGCACCAGGGCCACCGAAACTGCGACTTGGGCCGCCTGGGCGACCAGCGCCAGGACCACCACTTGGACGACCAGCTCCAGGGGCACTTGGACGCATTGGGCCACCAGTGCCAACTGGACCGCGGCCGAGTGCACTTGCAGGAAGACGGCCGGTACGTGCGCCGGCACCACCGCTTGGACGACCAGCACCAGGGCCACCTGGGCGTGGGCCCATTGGCGGACGACCAGTTACAGGGCCGCTTGGTCGTGAACTGCCCGGTGGTGGTGGAATTGGACGACCGCTACCTGGAGGCGGCGGAATTGGACGACCACTTGGTGCAGTGCGCGGCGGCATTGGTGCAGCTGGTGCAACTGACGCGGCGGATTCGACCGGCGCAGCAGGTGCTACTGGTGCAGCAGGTGCTGTTGCAGGTGCAACTGGCGCTGTTGGCGCAATGGGTGCAGCTGGACGCATTGCAGCAGGCTTCGCAACAGGGGCGGCGCTGGTAATTGGGCGAGCAGATGAAATAACTGGGGCAGAAACAATTGGTGCAACTGGCGCCGCTGGTTCGACATTCGAAGTTTCTGTAACTTCTTTCGGTGCGTCAACAGTTTCGTCAGTTGATGTTTTCTTGGCAGCAGCTTTTTTAGCAGGCGCTTTCTTAGCGACCGCTTTCTTTGCTGCCTTCTTGACAGGCTTCTCTTCGCCGTCATCAGCTTTTTTCGGAGCGGCTTTTTTCGCTGCCTTTTTTACTGGTTTTGGCTCTTCTGGTTGTTGTTCGCGAACAAGACCTTCGCGCTCGGCTTTCGCGCGCACGCGGTCGGCTTGTTGCTCAATGATCGTTGACGACTGAGTTTTTACACCGATGCCAAGCTTGCCGCACAAATCAAGGGTCTCTTGATTGGACATGCCGAGCTCTTTGGCAAGCTCATGAACGCGCAGGATCTTGGCCAAGTGTTACGCCTCTGATTCGTTCGGGGCGGTCTCGCCTGTTTCGCTTGCACTTGCCCATTGTTCTTGGCTGACAACCGAACCGTCGGCTGCGTGCCATTCCATTGCGCCAGTGGTTTCGTTTGTGACCCATTCACCTTCTGCATAATTTGCTGCAGGGGCCGACTGTGTCACTGGCGCTACGTAACCGCCAGCTGCTTCTTCAGCAGCCTGTGTTTCGCTTTTTACGTCGAGACGAACACCCGTGAGGCGTGCTGCCAAGTTGGCGTTGACGCCCATCTTGCCAATGGCAAGCGACAGTTGGAAGTCGGGAACGATGACGTCGGCCTGTGTGCCGTCTTCGCTGAGGCGAACGTCTGTGACTTTGGCTGGCGACATTGCTTTCGAAATGAAATCGCGAGTGTCGTCGCTGAACGGAATGATGTCCACTTTCTCGCCACGCAATTCGGTAACCACCATGCGCACGCGTCCACCGCGAGCGCCTACGCAGGCGCCTACTGGGTCGACGTTGTGGTCGTTAGACCAAACCGCAATCTTGGTGCGCTGCCCCGGTTCGCGCGAGCAGGCCTTGATTTCTACGACTCCGTCTGCGATTTCTGGGACTTCGAGCTCGAACAAGCGCTTAATCAAACCAGGGTGCGTGCGGCTGACAACGATCTGTGGGCCCTTAGGGGTCTTGCGTACTTCAACGATGTATGCCTTGAGACGAGCATTTGGTTCGCGGACTTCGCCCTGAACTTGTTCGGCTTGTGGCAGCAAGGCTTCGACACGACCGAGGTCGAGCAAGGTGTACTTGGTGTCTGTCTTTTGCACGATGCCGGAAACAATGTCGCCTTCGCGGTTTGCGTACTCCTCGAACTTGCGATCGCGTTCTACTTCGCGAATGCGCTGGCTCATCACTTGGCGGAAAGTCTGCGCAGCAATACGACCCAACTCGTCTTTCTTTGGCGTGTCGTCGCGCTCGTTGATCCAGTTGCCGTCGTCGTCGACGTCGTAGGCCGTGAACGTGATGTCCATATTTTCCGGGTTGATGCCGACGATTACTTCTTCGGCCGCGCCCTGACGCTTTTTGTAGGCAGTTGCCAATGCTTCTACCAGCACTTGGAGTAGCGAATCTACGGAGATGCCACGATCTCCTGCCAACATACGGATTGCTTCTGTCATGTCAAGGTTGCTCATAATGCATCGACCTCCATCTCGGTATCGGTGTCATCTTCGTCGGACACTTCGTTTGTCGGACGTGATGTTGATTTCTTCGACTTTGTTGCCGCACCTGTGGAACCAGGCTTTGGCGTTGGACCCCATTGAAAAACTGTTTTTGCTCGTTCGACAATGGAAAGAGGAATCGTTACTTCTGTCAGCGCGTTGTCAGCAAGACGGACAACGATGGTGTCTTCGGATGCCGAGACCAAGTCGCCCTGGATGCGGCGCTGGCCATCGAGTGCAGACGATAAGCGGACGGCAATGGTTTTGCCGACTTCGCGTACGAAGTGACGAGGTAGGCGCAGAGTGCGCTCGAGGCCTGGGCTGGTTACTTCGAGGGTGTAACGGCCAGGTACCGGATCGGAGTGGTCGAACTCGCGCGAGACAAGGCGCGTGATGAGAGCGATGTTTTCGAGGCTGACACCTGCTGGGCCACCAGGCTGGGTGTCGACCACAATGCGGACGATGCCCCCGGTGTATTCGATGTCGTAGAGGTCGAGGCCGAGGTCGGTCACGATTGGGGCAACGAGGGAGGTCACACGATCGACGACAGGGCTCGTCTGTGACGAGACGCGTGTTACCGACATGTTGGACTTCCTCTCCACGACCCCACTTTGCGGCTAGATTGCCCGCAAAATAAGACCCTATAAAGAACAAAAAGCGTGGGTCGAAACCCACGCCTCCAGTTCGACGAACTTCAAAGGACACGGAAATTATAGCCCCGCGAACTAAGGTTCGCACGTGGTCAATCGCCTCTCAAGCCTGTTCGTACGCACTTTGCGCGACAATCCTGTTGATGCAGAAGTGCCCAGCCACCGCCTCTTAGTACGCGCCGGATACATCAGGAGGGCGGCCCCTGGTGGGTACACATGGTTGCCACTTGGGTGGCGAACGTACCAACACGTTGCCTCAATTATCCGTGACGAAATGGATGCAATGGGCGCCCAGGAAGTGCACTTCCCCGCCATGCTTCCTCGCGAACCATACGAAGCAACCGGCCGATGGACGGACTACGGGGCAAACTTGTTCCGACTGCAAGATCGTCGACAAACCGACTTCTTATTGGCTCCAACGCATGAAGAGATGTTCACGTTGCTCGTGAAGGATCTGTACAGCAGCTACAAAGACTTGCCCGTTTGGTTGTATCAAATTCAAAACAAGTTCCGAGATGAGGCGCGCCCGCGTGGCGGGCTGTTGCGCGGACGCGAATTTGCGATGAAGGACTCGTATTCGTTTGATATCGACGACGAAGGCCTGCAACGAAGTTACGACGCGCACAGAGATGCATACGTCCGAATTTTTGACCGCCTTGGTTTACCCTTCGCAATTGTTTCAGCAATGTCAGGGGCAATGGGTGGGTCGGCATCGGAAGAGTTCTTATTCCCTTGCGACATTGGCGAAGATACGTTCGTGCAGTGCACCACATGCTCGTACTCGGCAAACACCGAAGCAGTGCGTGTCGGTTTGGCAACCGATGTCAATTACTCGGCAACTCCGCCAGCAACTGTTGTCGATACCCCGAACACACCGACGATTCAAACCCTCGTTGACTTGTTCAATGGCCGCGCCGACTTGCAACGCACAGACCGCAAATGGACGGCTAGCGACACTTTGAAAAATGTCATCGTCAATTTGCGCCACCCCGACGGCCGGTTGGAGCCACTTGCGATAGGCGTTCCCGGCGACCGCGAAGTGGATATGAAACGTCTCGAAGCGCAAGTATCGCCAGCTGAAGTGGAAGCCTTTGACGAAACACACTTCGCCGCCAACAAATCGCTCGTCAAGGGATACATCGGGCCAGGCGTGTTGGGTTCTGCCCGCGCATCAGGCATTCGCTATCTTCTCGACCCTCGGATTGCAGTTGGAAGTGCGTGGATCACCGGCGCCGACATGCCAGGCAAGCACACGCTCAACCTTGTTCACGGACGGGATTTTGTAGCCGACGGAACCATGGATGTTGCAGAAGTACGCAATGATGACAAATGCCCGAAATGCAGTTCTGCACTGTCGATTAAGCGCGGCATCGAAATAGGTCATGTGTTTCAACTTGGCCGCAAATACGCCGACGTCCTAGGCCTGCAAGTGCTGGATGCGAACGGCAAACAACAAACAGTGACGATGGGTTCGTACGGAATTGGTGTGTCACGTGCCGTTGCGGCAATTGCGGAAGCCACTCACGACGAATTAGGCCTGCGTTGGCCTCGCGCCGTTGCCCCATTTGATGTGCACGTAGTAATTGCGGGCAAAGACGATGAGGCCATCACCTCGGCCGCAGAGAAACTCTGCGCCGACGTTGAAAAGGCCGGTTTGAAAGCAGTTCTTGACGACCGCAAAGGTGTGTCGCCCGGAGTGAAGTTCAAAGATGCCGAACTGATTGGCGTACCAACCATTGTCGTCGCTGGTCGCGGTGTAGCCACTGGTACGTTCGAACTTCGCGATCGTATTGCAGGCACAACAGCCGAGATTTCAATTGCCGAAGCGGCCGAAACTGTGATCGCGCTTCGCCACCAACAATGAGCGTTCAACTCCTGCGCGGAGTGGTCCAACATTACGAGTGGGGCGACCAACAGGCCATCCCCAATTTCTTGCACACCGAAGCCGACGCACGACCTTGGGCAGAATTGTGGTTTGGCACGCATCGCAGCGGCCCATCGTTAGTGAAGACCCCTTCGGGTAGTCAACCGCTTTCCAGTTACGCGGGCGAGTTGTCTTTCTTGGTCAAGATCATTGCTGCAGCTAAACCACTTTCACTCCAAACGCACCCAACCGACGAACAAGCGGCTTCCGGATACCAGCAAGAAAATGAGATCGGCATTTCGCTCGACTCCCCTTTGCGCATTTATCGAGATTCGTCCGCGAAACCAGAGCTGCTCATCGCGCTCACACCGTTTGAAGCCATATGTGGTTTTCGCCCAATTGGTGAGACACTTGAACTCTGCACACGTTTTGGATGGACCGAACTTGCTAGCCACCTTCGCGAGGATGGACTTGCTGAATGTGTTCGGTGGGCACTCACTACAGGCCCCCACCAACTGCCCACACAACTTCCTGCATGGGCAGGCCGACTTGCAACGATGTACCCAGGCAACGGCGGGGTTTTGGTGGCGTTACTGATGCACCACGTGAAACTTGCGCCAGGGCAAGCACTATTCCTTGGCGCAGGCAATGCACACGCCTACTTAGGCGGCACAGGGCTTGAAGTGATGTCGGCGTCAGACAATGTGGTGCGCGCTGCATTCACCCGAAAGAACGTCAATGTCGACGAGTTTCTCGCAGTTGCCGCAATCGCTCCGATTGACTCGCCCGTTATTGCGCCAAGCGAAACAACAACCGGCGTGTGGCAATACCCCGTCTCCACCCCACGATTTGGCGCACAGCGAATTGAAGTGATCGGAACCCATCAGATCAAAGCAACGCACCACGCAGAAATTGTCATCTGCACAAGCGGCGATGCGGGCGTACTCACTCATGGGCAAGCCTGCATTCTTCGCGAAGGCGAGACATTGTCGCTCACTGGTGACGCAACGCTGTTTCGCACCTGGGGCACACATTGATCGGAAAACGATTTGCTGCAGCGTGCTGCGCAGTCGTTTTGGTTGTTAGCTTTGGTCAGGCAAGTGGAAGTAGTGCCGCAACCGGACAACGCACACTGCTCGTATTGGGTGACAGCCTGACGTGGGGAACCGCCTATAAGGGTTTTGGAAACGTGGTGCCGCAACTACAAGCACTTGGCACGTTCGAAAAAGTGATTGTTGATGGTGTTCACGCGCGCAATATCAGTGGGCCGGCCCGCACCAGTAGAAACGGTGTAAAGACATACAAGGAATACATCAAAAAGGGTATGGTGCCCGACGCAGTCATCGTTGCGCTCGGTAGTAACGACTTGCAACAATCGCCAAAGGCATCGTTTTACTTGCGTGAGATTCGCGAGTTGCTCAAGTTGATCGGCCCGCGCCCTGTCGTATGGGTCAACGTGTATCGCTCCGACTCGCCCAGTTACCCCAAGCGCTCTGCCACTTTCAATGAGGCTTTGCTGGATGCCACCTCCGAATTCCCAAACCTAACCATTTTGGATTGGTCGACCGAACTGACCGCAAACCCGAAGTGGCTTGCATTCGACAAACTGCACTTGCAACCAATTGGCTACCGCGCAAGGGCCACTATGTATGTACAAGCGGCTAGCGAATTGTGGAACATTTTGGTGCCGCCTCCGACTACCACCCCAGAAACAACGGTGGTTGAGACAACCACAACTATCGCAGGCTAATTACCCGAAATCGTTTTTCTGATCTCGACGATTTTCTCGTTGGAATGATTTGCATCATCACCTTTTTCTTGCAGAAGTGCGTTGCGATCTTTTGTGGCTTCGCGTTCGGCAAGTGCCGTGTCGACACGTGCAATGGCCGCGTCTACCCCGTGCTCGTTGATGTATGTGGCCCAGTCCACCAGCGCCTCGACCATTTCTGATTCGGGAACCACTGCCACATTTCGGCCCTTAACAAACAAGTGCCCGCGCTTGTTTCCAGCAGCAATACCCAAATCTGCTTCTCGCGCCTCGCCAGGGCCATTGACAACGCAACCCATCACTGCAATCTGCAGTGGGATCTTCTTATCGGCAAATGCCAGCTGAGCTCGGTTGGCAACTTCGATGACGTCGATTTCTGCCCGGCCACAACTTGGGCATGCAATGAGGTCGACGTTCTTGCGTTCACGTAAACCAAGCGCTTCCAGCAACTGACGACCGGCACGAGCCTCTTCCACCGGATCGGCCGTGAGGCTGTAACGAATGGTGTCACCAATGCCTTCGAGAAGTAACGCCCCAATGCCTGCTGTCGCTTTCAACAAACCGCCAGGAAGTGGGCCCGCTTCGGTAACGCCGAGGTGCAACGGATAGTCGGTAACTTCGCTGAGCTGACGATAAGCCTCGACCATCAGCGGGACGTTAGATGCCTTGACCGAGATCTTGATGAGATCAAAATCAACCTCTTGAAAATATGCAATCTCTTGCAAAGCAGATTCGACCATTGCCTCTGCCGTAAGACCACCGTGCTTTTCGTACAAGGCAGGGTCGAGCGAACCGCCGTTTACACCGATGCGAATAGGCACCTTGCGATCGCGGGCCTCGCTTGCAACGGCCTTGATGTGTTCGGGTCGTCGAATGTTGCCGGGGTTAAGCCGCAAACCATGCACACCAGCTTCAAGTGCGGCAAGCGCCATCTTGTATTGGTGATGAATGTCGGCGATGATTGGCACTGGCGAGCGTGGAACGATCTGTGCCAGCCCCTCGGCGGCCTCCGCTTCGTTACATGTGCATCGAACAATGTCGCAGCCAGCGGCGGCTAGCGCATAAATCTGTTGCAGCGTGCCTTCGACGTCGGCTGTTTTAGTAATGGTCATCGATTGCACGCTGATCGGCGCGAGCCCGCCTACCGGAACCTTGCCAACATGAATCTGTTTAGTTACGCGGCGCTCGAATGTCATGTTTCTAGTGTGCCACTAGCCAAGGGGTTGAGTGATATCTAGGTACAGACCCGCAAGGAGCAGCAATGCCAATAGGGCAACAACAGATGTGGCGACGGGCACCATCTTGGCCACGTCTGCTCGGTATTCCTTGCCGCGCCGCGAGCGCAAACGCTCGTACGTTGCGATTGCCGCATGGCCTCCGTCGAAAGGCAACAACGGAAACATGTTGAACACGCCCACAAAAATATTGATGCTGGCAAGCAGCATTAAAACACCCTTTAACCCTTCTTGCTTTCCTACTTCGCCACCAATCTGGCTTGCACCAACAACGGTGCTTGGCCGGGTCATTGGGTCGGCATTTGATGAAGTTACGTTGCTCACAATATTCACTGGGTTGAGAACGGTGAACACGCCCTTCACCGAGTTTGCTGCGTCGACCACTACGTCGGATGCGGCGAAGCCCAAAGACGAAATGAGGTTTTGCTGTACGTAATCCATCGACCAGCTGCCAACACCAAAGTAGGCAACACTTTCGTCAACTGGGTTGGCTGCAAGTGTTGCCTGCAGCACCATGACTTGGTTGTCGCGACGGATCTCCAACTGCACAGCCTCGCCAGGGCTGCGCGAGGTGATTGCATCAACCAGCTGCTCGCGGGTTGTTGTATCGACACCATTAAATGAAAGCACTACGTCGCCCTCTTGGATTCCTGCAGATGCTGCCGGAGAGTCTGCGGCGGGAGGAAACGATATTTTCACCTCTCCCGTCTGTGCATACCGACCTGCTGTTACATAAACGCCGAAGAATAAGGCGAATGCAATAACGGCATGCATCAACGAACCGGCGGTGATGACCAACAGCCGCTTTGGGTATGACTGCGAACGATACGCGCGCGACTCATCTGCTGGGTCGCACTCGTCGAGATTGTTCATGCCGACGATGCGAACAAAGGCACCAAGTGGAAACGCACGCAGACCATATTCAAGCTCGCCGCGTTTGGCGCTCCAGACCCTTGGGCCGAAGCCCATATAGAACTGGGTCACTTTCATTCCACACTTACGTGCGGTTACAAAGTGCCCTACCTCGTGTAGAAAAACCGAAACGATTAAACCGATCACGAATACCAACGTCCATGGATTAGAAACACCGAACCAGACGAGAAGCCCAACCAATACAACTGTGCTTAATGCAGTAGTACTTCGCTTACTCGAGCCCTCAGGCCGATCGACGGTGTCTCCACCAGCAACAATTTCGTCACGAAACTTTTTGTAGAAATCGCTCAACGGGCCACTACCTTCTCGGCTGCTCTTCGCGCCGCTCTATCTGCTTCCAATATGTCTTCAACCTCATGTGCGTTTGCACTGTCGTGATGTTGCAAAGTTTCTTCAATGATTGCTGGTATTTGCGACCACAACACTTGACCCGACAGAAACGCTTCGACTGCAACTTCGTTGGCCGCGCTCAGCCAAGCTGGCGCCGTGCCGCCTATTCGACCCGCTTGGTACGCCAGCGAAAGGCAGCGGAATGTTTCGGTGTCGGGCAATTCGAAATCCAGGCGATTCAATGTTGACCAGTCGATACCGCCGAATGGAATGCTCGCCCGTTGTGGGTAATCGAGGGCATAGGCAATAGGAAGTCGCATGTCGGGCATTGACAGTTGCGCGATTACTGCCCCATCAGTGAACTCGACCATTGAATGCACCACCGACTGCGGATGCACAACCACGTCTATCTTGTCGTACTCCACGCCAAACAACTCGTGCGCCTCGATCACTTCGAGCCCCTTGTTCATCAGGGTTGACGAATCGATGGTGACCTTCGGACCCATAGACCAAGTTGGATGTTTCAGCGCGTCTTCAACACTCACAGTGCGCAACGACTCGGCACTGCGCCCCCTGAATGGCCCGCCACTTGCGGTGAGCAACAATCGCTGCACTTCTTGATGCTGATTACTTGAAGAGCGCAGGCACTGATGAATTGCACAATGCTCGCTGTCTACGGGAACGATGTGCGCGCCCGGCACTGCACGCAGCGGCCGCACCACCGGGCCGGCAGCGATGAGGCTCTCTTTATTGGCAAGAGCTAGCCGCTTGCCTCCTGCGAGGGTTGCAAGCGTTACGGGAAGGCCGGCGAAACCAACCACACCATTGACAACAACATCGGCGTCTTGCACCACATCGGCCAGATCGGAGGAAATATGGACACCAGGCAACTGTGCAGCCACTTTGGTGCGCGCCGCTTCGTCGGTCACTACAACGACGCGTGGCTTCCATCGTTTGGCTTGTTCAACGACCACATCTACGGACGATCCAACGCCAAGTGCAACTACTTCAAACTTGTCGGGAGACTGAGCAATGACGTCCAGCGTCTGCGTACCAATAGAGCCTGAGGACCCAGCAATCGCAACGCGCACAACAACCATCGTGTCAGTCTGTCAGTTGGGCGCGAGCATTGGTATGCACGTGCCTAAACAACTTAATTCCAGGGCTGAAGAACCAAGGCGAGGTAATACACCGCAGGAAGTGTGAACAGCAGGCTGTCGAAACGATCAAGAGCGCCACCGTGGCCGCTGAGTACTGTTCCGAAATCCTTAATGTTCATGTTCCGCTTGAACATCGACTCGGTGAGATCTCCGAGTGGAGCCATGATGCAAATCACGAGTGCGATTGCGATCCAATCGGTGAAGCTATTCCAAGTGCTGCTTTGCAGACCAATCAGGATGACAATTGCGAACGTTCCGATAGCGCCGCCAATCAATCCCTCAACTGATTTCTGTGGGCTAATCCAATCGCGAAGCGGTGTTCTTCCAACGGCCGTGCCAACGAAGTAAGCAGCGATGTCGTTTGCGATTACGCCCGCAAC
>Ga0082207_1000824_pt1 | contig 16504 bp, 13 predicted proteins | sample LakMenEpi10Aug09_FD_71540 | JGI IMG/M metagenome (GOLD analysis project Ga0082207, IMG submission 71540)
CTTTCGGATATAAAGTCAAGAGCTGAATGGCGTAGTGGGGACTGAATGCCTTAAAAATTCTGAGATCGTCCATGATGTGGACGCCTCCCAAAACGGCCAGCATCAGGAACCAGATCAACATCATCGGACCGAATAGTTTACCGATGGATGCTGTTCCGAATTGCTGTAAAAAGAAGAGCACTGTTAGGATACCCAGCACTATGTATACGATCGTTAACGTGGTGATATCCTGAAATGTGGGGATCTGGCGTAAACCTTCCACGGCGGATGTGACCGAAATAGGAGGGGTGATCATGCCGTCGGCCAACAATGCGGCACCACCGATCATAGCCGGGATCACCAGCCATTTTTTCCGACGACGAACTAAGGCAAACAAGGAAAAAATGCCCCCTTCACCCCGGGTATCCGCACGCAAGGTTAGGATAACGTATTTGACGGTGGTCTGAAGCGTCAATGTCCAGATGATGCAGGAAAGTGCGCCGACCACCAAAAACTCATTAATTGGTTTGTCTTTGATCACCGCATTCAAAACATACAATGGGGAGGTTCCGATGTCACCATAAATGATTCCTAATGCGATCAACAGGCCGGCGGCCGAAAATTTCTGGGTAGTAGTTTTCACAAAGAAGTTCTTAGGTGGAATGAAAGGTATCGCTGCAACAAAAATCAGGTGACATGTTTGCTAGATCGGGAACAAAGGTATAGACAAAATCAGGATACGGACCAAGCCTAACTTCTGATCAATTTAACGCAGGTTTTTACTAACACCCGATCGGGTTTGATTAATTTCGATTACCGAAATGTTACGCCTATGTACCGGTCAGTTGCTTTTTTGATTCTGGGGTTTTTATATCTAACACCAACGTACGCACAGAAACTCGTTTATGCCGAACCCGACCGGGCCGACAACCGGCGCATGAATTTCGAGATCATCGGAAAGGTGGGGCCCCATTTTCTGATCTACAAGAATGTTCGGAATCAACACTGGATATCGGTACTGAATAACGACATGGAGCAGGTGGGTAAGGTGCCACAGGATTATCTGCCCGTCAACGATCAGCTGATCAACATCGATTTTGTAGCCTACCCACAGTCGGCCTGGATGATCTATCAGCATCAGAAAAAGAACATTGTTTACTGCCTGGCTGCTAAAGTGGATGCTTCCGGTAATCGGATCGGTGAACCGCTTGAATTGGATACCAGCCTGGTCCGGACCTCCTCTCCGCAAACCGTTTATACGACGTTGGTCAGTGAGGACCGTAAACGCATCCTGGTCTTTAAGGTCAATAGCCGAAATCGGCAATTGTTCAAGTTGACCACCTTTTTATATGATGAACAGCTGCAGTTGCTGCGCCGGTCAGATATGGCCATTCCCATGGAGGAGCGAGTTGAAACACTGGGCAACTTCACGATCGACAATGCCGGTAACCTGGCTTTTCTAAAAGTCCACCGGGCCGCCAATGAAAATGTCGATCACGTAGTCCTTTTTCATAAGCCCAGTGCGTCAGACGATCTTCAACTTTCTCCGTTGATGCTCAACCAGGTCTGGCTGGATGAGCCACAATTACGCGTCGATAATACCAACGATCGACTGTTGCTTTCTTCATTGGCCTATCTCGAGCGCAGGGGGCATGTAGATGGATTGTTTTTCTGCACCTGGGAACGATCACAACTCGAAGAACCCAAAACATCCTATTTCACCTTCCCCATGAATTTGCGTCAGGAAGCCAAAGGGGAGGCGAGCGTACGAACCGCTTTCAACGATCATTTTCTCCGACAGGTATCCGTGCGTAAAGACGGTGGATGGGTGATCGGTACGGAAAGTTATTATACCACCTCCCGTTTCAACAGCTGGAATCGGTGGGATTATCTGTCCGGTTCCCCCTATTTTTTCCCCAGTGTCTCTGATTTTTACTATTACTCTCCTTATTACAATCGCTATTTCTTCAATAATCGCCCTACCGGACAAGCCCCTGTTCGTCATCATGCCGACAACATCGCTGTACTCTCCTTCAGTCGGGAGGGGCAACATGAATGGAGCTCCGTGATCAACAAAACGCAGTTCAATGATGAATCGGACGACCTACTTTCCTTTTATACATTCATTGTTGGCGGACAACTCCACTATCTGATGAACATGCCCGAGCGTCGATTGAACCTGATGCAGGACTTCACACTCGGAACTGGTGGGGCGCTGAATAAAAATCCCACCTTGCGAAATCTGGATAGGGGCTATGAGCTGATGCCCCGGTTCGCCAAGCAGGTAAGTGCCCGTCAGGTATTGTTGCCGTGTATCTATCGCAATTATCTTTGTTTCGCCAAGATCGATTACACACCTTAGTTGGTCTAGGTCTACTCCTTGATCGGAATTTTCAAAAAACGGAACCCGGGCAGTTTATTGCTGCTGTTGCTCTATGCGGTAGTGGTGAAATGGACGTATTTCTCCATGCCTCAGGTGGCTACCGAACCGTCAGCCGGAGGCACTCTGTTTCAGCCAATCTGGAAGATGCTGGCCGACGGAAAGGAAACATCGATTCGGCTTAGGTGGGTCGGACTACTATTCAATTTTATACATGCCTGGCAGTTGAACAACATCATCAACCGGCACAAAATGATGGGAGCCGCCAATTTTCTGCCGGCTATCGCATATCTGACGATCAGTGCGGCCTTCCCGCAGTGGAATGCATTCAGTTCCTGGTCGGTGGTAGGAGTGATCTTGTTGTGGACCTTTCAGGCTCAATTCTCACTTTATCAAACAGCCCAGACCAGAGGGGCTGTATACAACCGTTGTTTGGTATTGGGACTGTTACCCTTGATAGAGCCTTCCTCTTTTCCGTTCATCCTTTGGGGTATTGTGGGAATCTGGGTCATGCGACCTTTTCGTTGGGCGGAATGGTGGGTGATGGTCATCGGCCTGCTGACACCCTACTATTTTCTGTCTATTTGGAAATACTGGAATGGTACAGCGGGCTGGTACAAGGTTTTTCCCCACGCATTTTTTCAATTGCCGGCGCTTGATGATCCGAGGGCTCTTTTTGTGATATTAGCCTTACTCGCGATTCCTACCCTGATGGGTATGCTGCAGGTCCAATCTAACCTTCGTAAAATGTTGATACCGGTACGTAAAGGATGGACGCAATGGACAGTATGGCTGTTCCTGGCGCTAACTTTGCCATTTATCCTGGTTCAAGACAATGACCCCGGCTACATTTTGGTATTGCTGCCGGTGGCAGCCTTTCAGGCTTGTTTTTATTTCTACGCACCCCTTCGTATCATTCCGCTTTTGTTTTTTTGGTTGGAGTTGGCGGCTGTGTTGTGGATTCAATACGGAGGGCGTTTCAGCTGATTCGAATGGGTTATCTTTGGGCCCTAAATCTTTTCCATGAAATTCGGAGTGGTCGTTTTCCCTGGTTCCAACTGCGATCGCGATATGTTTGACGCCCTATCGGTCGATCTTCAGCAGGAAGTACATTGGCTTTGGCATAAGGATGACCGTTTAACCGGCTTCACACCTGAAGATTGCATCGTTTTGCCGGGTGGATTTTCTTATGGCGACTATTTGCGTTGCGGTGCGATCGCCCGCTTCAGTCCTATGATGCAACGAGTCATCGAACATGCAGCTGCCGGCGGAAAAGTTTTTGGCGTTTGTAATGGGTTTCAGATCTTATGTGAATCCCAATTACTACCAGGGGCCCTGCTGCGCAACGCCCAACAGCAGTTTGTCTGCCGCAATGTACACATCACCGACCCGGAGGGACAGGTTTACCGCATCCCCGTGGCACACGGTGAGGGTCGATATTATGCAGACGAAGCCACCCTCGATCAACTCGAATTGAATGGTCAAGTATTATTCCGCTATTGCGATGCTGACGGAATGATAACAGAATCTGCCAACCCGAACGGAGCGTGCAGAAACATTGCCGGCATTCGTAATGCTGCCGGTAACGTGATCGGTATGATGCCTCACCCCGAGCGAGCTTGTTCCTCGAGCCTTAGTAACCTGGATGGTAAAACGCTTTTCCGCAAGTGGATATTGGACGCTTCATTAGTAGGCTGACTTTAACAAACACATTGCAGCATAATCTAGAATTTTACAAAAAAACAGAATGCGACTGCTGATTTCTATTGCCATTGTATTGATCTCACAAGTTATTCATGCACAGAACCCAGTCAGCTGGCAGTTTCAGGCATTGAAAAAAGGGGAGCAAGAGTATGAGGTGATCTTACGAGCGACCATCCAGCCGGGCTGGCATCTTTACTCGCAACAACAACCGAAAGATGCGATCGCCATTCCCACTTCTTTCCAGTTCAACAACAATCCGTTAGTGGTTCGGGTGAAAAATGTGAAAGAGGTCGGAAAGATGCAGAAGTATACCGACAAAACACTGGGTGTGACGGCTCATCAATATTCCAATGAAGTGAGTTTTATTCAAGCTGTCAAACTCAAGGCAAAAGTGAAAACGGCTATCACCGGAGAGATCGAGTACCAGGTTTGTGATGATGAGAAATGCCTGCCGCCAAAAAAAATCCCTTTCACCATTGCACTTAATGGATGAGACAGCGATTCGTTTCGATCCTGCTGAAACTCACCTGTATTGGGTGTGTCATCTTCTCCTCAACGGCTTTATTTGGACAAGGAGCAGATTCACTTTTCAGCTGGACTGTTACCGGTAAAAAAATAGCGCAGGGGAAATATGATCTTAGTTTTTCCGTCGCCATCAAAGAAGGTTGGCAACTCTATGCACCCGATCAGCAAGTACTGGAAATTCCGACAACGGAATTGAGTTTTTCGGATTCGTCGATCAAAATACTTAGTCCATTCAAGGTTTCACCGGCACCGCAATTGCAAAACAGTTCATTGTTTCAGCAATCGGTCCGTTTTTGTGCCGGTTCATCGAAATGGACAATCCCGATCGAGATCGTTGGAGAGGCACCCGCTCAATTGTCCGGGCAAATACTTTATACCTACGGAAGAGGAGATGAGTTCTATCCTGGTACAACACTGCCATTCACTGTTCAATTAGAAGGCGGAAAAGCCAATCCCTCCATCAAATGGAGTAGTTTGGATATTAAGCATCCTGTAAAAGATTGTGGTGACCAGTCCACTTCCGATCAATCCAGCTGGCGCATTTTTTTCTTGGGGATCTTAGGCGGACTGATCGCCTTACTCACCCCCTGTGTGTTTCCCATGATGCCCGTGACCGTTACTTTTTTCACCAAGCGTTCCACTACCCGTAGACAGGGCGTCATGAATGCTATTCTATACGGCCTATTCATTTTTCTGATTTACATCTCTATATCGATACCTTTTCATTTAGCAGGCACTGCGGTAGATGAGAATGTCTTCAACAACCTCTCCACCAGTGTTTGGTTGAATCTAGTTTTTTTCGCCGTGTTTGTGGCCTTCGCGCTTTCGTTTTTTGGTTTGTATGAGATCGGTCTGCCGGCCGGACTCGCCAACAAAATGGATGCTCGTTCCGGCTTAGGTAATCTAGGCGGGATCTTTTTCATGGCACTTACGCTGGCCATCGTTTCATTCTCCTGCACAGGTCCGATTTTAGGCACTTTATTGGTGGGTGTGGCAGATCAAGGAGCCTGGCCATTAACCTACGGAGCTGCCGGATTCGGATTGGCACTCGGATTACCCTTTGCCTTGTTTGCTTTATTTCCAGGATGGTTGCAGCGATTGCCTCGTTCAGGTGCCTGGATGACGGACGTGAAAGTGGTACTTGGACTAATTGAATTAGCGCTTGCGGTCAAGTTTCTTTCGAATGCCGATCTCGTTGAGCAATGGGGATTTTTGAAGCGGGAACTCTTTCTTGGAATTTGGGCGATGATCGGTTTGTCTATCGTACTCTATTTGTTGTTTCCGATCAAGTCGCTTACGGTGGTTCGCGGACTTTTCATTCTGTTTTTTGGGGGGGCAACCGTATACTTGGCGAGTGGATTGACTTGTGATCCTGATAAAGAGTTGGATCTGATCAGCGGATTCCCGCCTCCTCGCAGTTATAGTTATTGTCCTTCGAATAAGATTACACACGATCGATTCGAGCCCATTCAGAATGATTTGGATTCAGCTCGTGCATTGGCACGTGCGCAAGGCAAACCGATCCTGATCGATTTCACGGGTTGGGCTTGTGTGAATTGCCGTCGAATGGAGGAAAAAGTTTGGATCGATCCGGAGGTGAGTCGGCTGATGCGAGAAGAATACATTGTTGTTTCACTTTATGTGGATGATCGACGCAAGCTTCCTTTGACACGTCAGCGGGTCGAAAAAGGAGAGGATGGCCACGAGCGAAAGATCATCACGGTCGGTGATGAATGGTCAGCCTTTCAGATCATCAATTTCGGCGCCACGGCTCAACCGCAATATGCCATCATCGATGCAGATGGCCGAGCGCTCACGCGCACCAAATTCTATACACCTGATTCAAAGGTCTTCAGCGACTGGCTTCAATGTGGTATTGAAGCATTCAAGGTGAAATAAAAGATAGGTTTAGAGCGAGATCTGTCGTTGGGTCATCATTTTACGCAGATTGATCAACCCATATCGCATGCGACCCAAGGCGGTGTTGATGCTGCAGCTTGTGAGTTCAGCGATCTCTTTGAAGCTCATATCGGCATAATGACGAAGAACGATGACTTCGCGCTGATCGGCCGGGAGTTGATCCAGCATCTCCCGTACGCGGTCGTGGCTCTGGTGACGAATCAGGCGCTCTTCCGTGGATTCATCTGAGAAATTCAACACTTCGAATAGGTCCTGGTTTTCGCCCGTTTTGATCGTGGGTGTTCGTTTCACTTTACGAAAATGATCCACACAGAGGTTCCGGGCGATCCGCATAGCCCACGGGAGGAACTTGCCTTCATCCGAGTATCTTCCGCTGCGCAGTGTATCAATGATCCGGATAAATGCATCCTGGAAAATATCCTCAGCCAGGTAGCGGTCTTTCACCAGCAACAGGATGGAGGTGAAGATGCGTTCCTTGTGTCGAAGGATCAGTGTTTCGAGTGCAACTGTATTCCCTTCCTGGAAGGAACGAATCAATTCAAAATCGGAGATAGTTGAAATGCCACGCATGATTTCTGCCTTTTTGGTTTTCCGTAAAAATGAACAGGCGTAGAAATCGATCGATAGGCGCGTGGTGTTGATTAGGTGTTACTTCAAATGTAGTCATTTTTTCCGCCTGGCAAAACCATCGCCCATATTGGCTGCCAAGAATTTGTTAAGAAACGCAGTTTTCGCACGTATAACTCCGTGTACCTTTACCCTCTTCTCTATGGCCACCTCCAAAAAAATAGCGACCAAGCCTTCTGCCACACAGCAAGATAAACCCATTCAGATCCGGGGGGCTCGGGTGCACAATTTACAGTCAGTGGATGTAGACATCCCTCGAAATAAATTGATCGTGGTCACCGGTGTTTCGGGTTCGGGCAAATCTTCACTGACCATGGATACCCTTTTTGCCGAAGGTCAGCGCAAATATGCGGAGAGCCTTAGTGCCTACGCACGTCAGTTTCTTAATCGAATGAATAAGCCGGATGTGGATGATATCAAAGGACTTTGTCCGGCCATTGCCATCGAGCAAAAGGTCATCACAAGAACACCCCGAAGTACCGTAGGCAGTTCCACGGAGATCTATGATTATCTGCGTTTACTGTACGCACGTATCGGAAAAACATATTCTCCCATTTCTGGTAAGGAAGTGCAGAAGCAGGATGTGGCCTCGGTGGTTGATCGGCTGAGAAATTTACCCTCCGGTGCAAAGATTTTTCTGTTGGCTGAAATAAAACGATCCAAGGCCCGAGCGCTTGCCGAGGAGCTGAACATTCTGATTCAAAAGGGTTTTGCACGCATCTGTATCCGGCCATCGGATGAAAATGCGCCTGCAGCCGTTTTTAGCTTAGATACATTTTTAGAACTCGCTGCAGCGGAGCAAAAGAAAAAAACGGCGGGCTCAACGATCTACTTGCTGGTAGATCGACTGGTGGCGGGTGATTGGGATGAAGATGAATTGCACCGGGTCGCGGATTCAGTTGGTACGGCTTTTACTGAAGGGGAGGGTCGTATGTATGTGCGTATCGATGAGCAGCATTGGGAGTCGTTTCACAACCGGCTGGAAGCAGATGGAATGATCTTTGAAGATCCGGAACCCAATTTGTTCTCTTTCAATCATCCGTTCGGAGCCTGCCCCACCTGTGAAGGATATTCTCAAGTGCTTGGCATCGATCCTGAGAAAGTGATCCCCGATACGCGCATGAGTGTTTATGAGGGAGCTGTTGCCCCTTGGCGGGGAGAGAAAATGGATTGGTGGCGACAGCAATTTATCAAAAGAGCCAAGCTGGTTGATTTCCCCATTCATCGACCGGTGGGTGAGCTGAATGAAAAGCAGATAAAAACACTCTGGGAGGGAATCGATGGAATCGGTATCCACGATTTTTTTGCGGATGTTGAATCGCAGTTATACAAAGTTCAATTCCGTGTTTTACTGAGTCGCTACCGAGGTCGTACTACCTGCCTCGAATGCGAGGGAACCCGGTTGCGAAAAGAGGCGGGTTATGTACGCATCGATGGCCATTCGATCGGATCGGTCTGCCGTTGGCCGGTAGATCAGGTAACCGAATGGATGGGTTCATTGGATCGAAAACTCAGCGAGGCGGAACGGGTGATCGCTAAAAGATTGTTGGTCGAATTGAACAACCGCTTAGGTACGTTGCAAAAAGTAGGCTTGGGTTACTTAGCGCTAGACCGGCTCGCTAATTCACTGAGTGGTGGAGAAAGTCAGCGTATACAGTTGACCCGCAACCTGGGCAGCAACTTAACCCGTTCTTTATACATATTGGATGAGCCTTCGATCGGCTTGCATCCCCGCGATACGGAGAATCTAATCAAGGTCTTGGAAGATTTGCGTGGCTTGGGTAATACAGTGGTGGTGGTGGAGCATGATGAGCAAATGATGCGTCGTGCCGATCATATCATTGATATGGGTCCGTTGGCCGCCCACCTGGGCGGGCAGGTGATCGCGCAGGGATCCGCCGAAGTGATCATGCAGGATCCGGCGAGTTTGACTGGCCAATACCTCAGTGGAGCACTACGTATTGAACGAAAAAATGTCGTACGAACTTGGAGTCGTTCCATACAAATACTCGGTGCGTCACAACACAACTTGAAAAATGTTGATGTAGAGATTCCACTAAATGTGTTTACGGTGATCTGTGGGGTGAGCGGTAGTGGGAAAACAACGCTTGTAAAAAAGATCTTGTATCCGGCCATGATGAAGCGGATTGGAGAAGCAACGGAGAAGCCCGGCGAGCATCAATCACTTACCGGACAACTCGGTGACATTCAGCAAGTGGAACTGGTCGATCAAAATCCGATCGGCAAATCATCCCGAAGTAACCCCGTCACCTACATCAAAGCATATGATTCGATACGGGATCTGTATGCCGATCAACCCGCAGCGGTTCGGCAAGGGTTTACTTCCAGACATTTTTCATTTAATGTGGATGGAGGCCGTTGTGACACCTGCCAGGGTGAAGGTGAGCAGATCGTCGAGATGCAATTTCTGGCGGATGTTCATTTGGTATGTGAGTCCTGTGGCGGAAAACGATTCAAGCCGGAGGTGCTGGAGGTGACCTACAAAGAGAAAAATATTCATGAAGTCCTAGAGATGTCTGTAGATGAAGCGTTGGCGTTTTTTGCAACTGAAAAATCTATTGTGAAAGCAATCAATCCCTTATCGGCTGTGGGACTTGGTTACATCAAACTAGGGCAATCCGCCAACACGCTCTCCGGAGGTGAAGCCCAGCGGGTGAAACTGGCTTCGTTCTTAGCAAAGAACCGTTCACAACATCAGGGGCTATTCATTTTCGATGAGCCGACTACTGGTTTGCATTTCCACGATATTGAAAAACTCTTAGGAGCCTTTCAGGCGCTTATCGAGCAAGGGCATACCGTGCTTGTCATTGAGCACAACACAGACGTGATCCGTTCAGCCGATTGGGTGATCGAGTTAGGTCCGGAAGCCGGATCTAGCGGTGGCGAGTTGGTTTTTGCGGGACTGCCCTCAGCCATGAAAAAAAACAAGAGGAGTCGAACGGCTCCGTTCCTATGATTCGTTTCGTTTGCCTAGCTTTTTGAGCATCTTTTGGTCCTTGTCAATACCATACCGGGCCAATAATAAAAAGATCGGGTTGATGGCCGGTAACAAGCTGGTTAATGTCAATTGAGCTTGGGGAACATTCCGCCATTCACGTAAAAAAGACATCAAAAGCGCTACATTCAAGATGATACCGATCCAGCATAATTTTTTTTGTCTGACAAGGTTTGAGTAGGAGAGGATCGTATATCCGGAGAGCGCCACAGAAAACGTGGTTAATAAAATGAGCAGCATGGAACTGCCCGCGTCAATTAGGCCAGATTCGTTGGACAGAGAACTGGTAGAAAAGCTAGCAAAAGGAAATTCAAAACTACTTACGGCAGCAATTACAGACAGCAGTATCCACAGGGTTTGTGGGCGTCGCAGCATACATGAGCGTTTGAGCCAATGTATGATTTTTTTGCTGGTTTATGGCATTTCTGCATATAAGGGGAATTGTTTCATTAGGTCCATCACAGAACTGCGCACCTGTGCGAGCACGGTTTCATCATCCGGAGCCACAAGGACCCGGTCGATGAGGGCAGCGATCGTTTCCATATCCGTTTCTTTCAGTCCACGGGTAGTAATCGCCGGTACACCGATGCGGATCCCGGAAGTGACAAACGGTGATTTATCGTCAAATGGAACGGCATTTTTATTCAGGGTGATATGTGCTTTATCGAGTGATTCCTGTGCCTTTTTACCCGTTATGCCTTTGTTGCGCAGGTCGATCAGCATAAGGTGGTTGTCTGTACCGCCACTGATCAATTGATAACCCCGATCTACAAATGCTTTGGCCATGGCTTGGGCGTTGGTGATGACCTGTTTTCCGTAAACCTTGAAGTCATCGGTCAGGATTTCACCGAAGGCAACGGCTTTGGCTGCAATCACATGTTCAAGCGGACCGCCCTGCATGCCTGGGAAAACAGCCAGGTCTAATAGGGCGCTCATCATCCGGATATTTCCTTTTGGATCTTTATGTCCGAATGGATTTTCAAAATCATTTCGCATCGCGATGATTCCACCACGGGGTCCACGTAATGTTTTGTGTGTGGTAGAGGTTACGATGTGGCAATGGTCAAAAGGATCGTTTAACAGTCCGGCGGCAATGAGTCCGGCCGGATGCGCGATATCAGCCAGCACAAGTGCGCCGACCTCGTCAGCTACCGCGCGGATGCGGGCATAGTCCCAATCACGGCTGTAAGCAGACGCTCCACAGATGATCATCTTGGGTTTTTCCCGGCGGGCTGTTTCTTCCAGGTGTGCGTAATCAATGAGTCCGGTTTCCTTATCAACTCCATAGAAGAATGCCTGATAATTTTTTCCGCTGAAGTTGGCCGGGCTGCCGTGTGTAAGGTGTCCGCCCATACTGAGATCGAGACCTAGTATTTTATCACCGGGTTTCAGGCAAGCCAGAAATACGGCGGTGTTCGCTTGGGCACCACTATGCGGTTGTACGTTAGCCCAGCTGCATTGGAAAACCTGTTTGAGCCGCTCGATCGCCAACGATTCGATCTCATCGATCACCTCGCATCCACCGTAATACCGTTTTCCGGGATATCCCTCGGCATACTTGTTGGTGGCGACAGATCCCATGGCCTGCATAACGGCCAGGGAAGTGAAGTTTTCAGAGGCGATCAGTTCGATCCCTTCGCGTTGACGTTTCAATTCTTTTTGAAGCAGTTCAAATACCAGATTGTCTTTTTGCATAGGGCAAAAATACGGCCTCAAGTCCTCGTTAAACGTGGTTGGAGGCGGATGTTAAAAAAACATAGCTTTGGGTGGATACAGTTACATGAAAGCGATCATTCCCGTTGCCGGGGCGGGCACCAAGCTTCGTCCCCACAGTTACACCCAACCCAAGGCCTTGATTCCCTTGGCCGGGAAAACAGTGCTTAGCATCATCGTCGACCAATTGCGGGAAGCCGGAATCACTGACTTTATTTTCATCGTCGGGTATTTTGGAAAGAAGATCGAAGATTATGTTCGGCAGCTTTACCCCGACCTTAAGATCTCTTTTGTTCATCAAGCCGACCGACAAGGAGTCGGTCATGCTATACAGTTGACTCGTAGCCATGTCGGAGAGGAGGAGGTATTTGTTGTGTTGGGCGATACTATATGCGAATTCGACATACAGGCAGTCATGAGTAGTCCGCATTCCATGGTGGGATTACGCAAGGTGGACGATCCCCGTGAATTTGGCGTCGCGGAAGTGGATGCTGATGGAAAATTGATCCATGTGGTGGAAAAGCCTCAGATCCCAACTTCTAATCTGGCCTTGGTCGGTATTTATAAGATTCGGGAGACGAAACTACTTTTCGATTGTTTGCAACAGAATATGGAAGCCGGCGTACAGAGTCGGGGTGAGTTCAGCCTGACCGATGCGCTGGAGTGCATGATCGTCGCGGGTGCTGACCTGCGTTCGTTTCGGGTAGAGAACTGGTTCGATTGCGGCCGAAAGGAAACTCTGTTGGAATCCAACCAGGTGCTGCTGAAAAAATTTGCACCGGCAGAAGCGATAAACCCATACGAGAATTGTGTTTTGATCCCTCCGGTCAGCATCGGCCAAGGATGCAATATTCGCAACTCGATCATCGGTCCCAATGTCGCCATTGGCGACCATAGTACGGTGGAGGAATCCATTGTACGGAATTCCATCATCGGGTCCTATGCAAAGCTCATGGATATCGTACTCACGGACTCCGTCATTGGTAGCGATACCCAATTGAAAGGGGAATCCCGTTCACTCAATATCGGAGACAACACCAGCATCGACTTGGGTTGAAACTATCTTGTATGCAAACTGATTTTTCCTCGAATCGGATCGCTCAATTATTCGGTATTCAATATCCGATCATCCAGGCCGGTATGATCTGGGCCAGCGGTTGGCGTCTTGCCAGTGCGGTCAGCCAAGCGGGCGGACTGGGCATTCTCGGAGCCGGTTCCATGTACCCGGAGGTGCTCAGGGAACACATTCAGAAATGTCGAGCGGCCACCGACAAACCTTTCGGAGTGAATCTTCCACTCTTGTATCCGGATATCGATCAACACATAGAGATCATTCTGGAAACTAAAGTGCCCGTCGTATTTACATCAGCCGGATCGCCTCGCACCTGGACATCCAAACTACAAGCAAATGGTATTAAGGTGGTGCATGTGGTTTCCTCCTCTGTATTCGCCCAAAAAGCCGAAGCAGCGGGATGCGATGCCGTGGTGGCCGAAGGATTTGAAGCCGGTGGTCACAATGGTCGAGAGGAAACGACCACGATGGTACTGATTCCTCAAGTCGTGCAATCAGTTTCCATCCCTGTGATTGCAGCGGGTGGTATTGCAAACGGTCATCAAATGTTAGCGGCTCTGGCTTTGGGTGCTGAAGGGGTACAGATCGGTACCCGATTTTTGGCCAGTGAAGAATCTTCTGCCCATCCGGATTTCAAAAAAATGGTGATCGAGGCGAAAGAGGGCGATACACAACTCATGATGCATAAGCTGGTACCGGTCCGATTATTGAAAAACGAATTTTATCGTCGCATCGAAGCCGCGGAGAGTAGGGGCGCTGATGCCGAGGAGCTGAAAGAAATACTCGGACGTGCAAGAGCCAAGAAAGGTATGTTCGAAGGAGATCTGAACGAAGGTGAGCTGGAGATCGGACAAGTTTCTTCCTTGCTAGATGATATACTGCCGGCTAAAACCATCGTACAAAACCTGCTTGCCGAATACGCCGAACGATTGAACGCGCTCAGCGCCTAACACCATCAGCTTTTTCGGAATACCCATTTCAGCATTTCACCCCAACTCGGTTTCTTTCCATACATCAGGATCCCGGTGCGGTAGATCTTGGCGGCGAACCAAACTGTGCCGAGGAAGCCGAGGATCAACAGCAGCATGGATAATCCCAATTGCCACCAGGGCACAGTGCCGGGGACGCCATAGGGAATACGGGCCATCATCACGATCGGTGAACTGAAGGGAATCAGACTTCCCCAAACAGCGATCGGTCCGGTCGGATTGGCGATGGCAGTCGTCATCAAGGCAATGGAGATGATCACCAGCATCGTAACGGGAAAGCTGAGTGATTGGGCTTCTCGTAAGTCCTCATTCACGGCACTGCCGATGGCTGCATAGAGTGAAGCGTAGAAAAAGAATCCCCCCAAGAAATAAAATCCGAAACAAAACAAGATCAGGGGCATGTTGATGCCGGTGATGACTTCTTGCATGGTGCCCACGATTTCCGAGGCGGCACTCATGTTGTTGCCCGATGCCTTAGTCACGTTGTAGATCAAAAACACAAATCCGATCCACAATAAAAATTGAGTAAGGGCGACCGCACCGATCCCGATGATCTTACCCATCATCATTTGAAAGGGACGAACCGAAGAGACCAATACCTCTGCGATGCGGTTTGTTTTCTCTTCCATCACGCCCATCATCACCTGAGAGCCGTAGATCAGCAGAATGAAATAGATCAGCAAGCCCGCGATGTATCCGATCACTTCAGCCAGGTTGGCATTGGCGGAGGCATCTTCCATATTCTTTGGTCGGATGGAAAGTTGACTCATTTGTAGGATCGCCTGTTGCGATTCATCGATCGAGAGGCTATCATTTTTGATCCGATTCCAGATCCGATTGAGTTTGGCTTGAACGGCCGAGGTGGTGCCGCTGCCGTAGGATTTTTTCGACTCCAAAAAAATGCTGTCGTTCCCTTTTTGCCAATCGAGGGCAGGCATGCGGATGAAACCATCGAACCCGGCAGCTTCCGGATCGCGTAGTACGTCTGAGGCTTTTGAACTCACTAGGCTGACTTTTGAGCTGGGGTCGACCGCATTTTCCTGATCCAATTCTGTTTGCTTGAAATAGCCGCTCTCATCGATCAGCGCGATATTCAGCACCTGCTTACTATTCTCAGCCAAATAGCCCATACCGAATATCAGACCGAAATAGAGCAGTGGGAACAGAAGGGTAGAAATGATGAAGGTCTTCTTTCGAACACGGGTGAGGTACTCGCGTTGTATAATGATGAATGTTTTGTACATGCTATGTTTTTATCAGGCGTTTTGAAATTGGCGGGCAGCGGGCGTATCACCGACCAGTCGGATGAAGATCTCATTCAGGCTGGGAAGCAATTCCTCAAAAGAATGAATGGGGATGGATTGATCAAGCAAATAACGCAGTACGTCGTTGGTGCTTTTGCCTTCCCGGATCTGTACGATCTGTTGCTGTTCGCTGGTGCGGATCAAATCGAATGGCGCGTGACGTAATAATTCCTCAGTTGGGGCAGGGATACCGATGCGAAAATGATTCTGTTTGAATTGTTGCTTGATGGCACCGACGGTTCCGTCCAGGATCTTTTCTCCTTTATTGACCAGGATGATCTTTTCGCAGATCTCTTCTACTTGTTCCATCCGATGGGTGCTGAACAGAATGGTGGATCCGTTTTTTGCCAGGCGGTGGATTTCGTCTTTGATGAGATTACTGTTCACCGGATCGAGTCCGCTGAAGGGTTCATCCAGGATGATCAATTTGGGTTCATGCAAGACCGTACTCACGAACTGAAGTTTCTGGCTCATTCCCTTGGAGAGGTCTTCCACTTTTTTATTCCACCAGCTCTGCATCTCCAATCGCTCGAACCATTGTTTTACCTGGTGCAGGGCATCGGTTCGTGATAAGCCTTTCAGCTGCGCGAGATAGAGTGCGTGTTCGCCGATCTTCATTTTTTTATAGAGACCCCGCTCTTCCGGCATATAGCCGATGTGGCGAACATCGTGGATCGGGTCGAATGGTTTTCCCTGAAAGGTGATGCTGCCGGAGTCGGGGTAGAAGATCCCGGTGATCATGCGGATCAGCGTTGTTTTACCGGCTCCATTGGGGCCGAGTAGTCCGAATATTTCTCCTTCGGATACGGAGAAGCTGATGTCGTCAACCGCTTTTTGGTTGGCGAAATATTTTTTAAGGTGTTCAACCCGGAGCAGTTCGCTCATTTGAAAAGAATTTCGGCAAAGGTATCTCTGCCGAGCAGACCCGTTGTTACGAATTCGTTAAACGCGTCGCGATAGCAAGTGCCACGCGTTCGCCATCCATAGCGGCACTGATGATGCCTCCGGCATAACCTGCACCCTCACCACAGGGAAATAGGTTGGATAGTTCGGGGTGCTGTAGGGTATCTCGGTCACGGGGTATTCGAACCGGAGAGGAAGTTCTTGATTCCGTGGCCACGACTACCGCTTCACGAGAGTAGTACCCTTTCATTTTTTTTCCGGTCCGTCGGAAAGCTTCCTGCAAGCGATCATGTACTAGTTTAGGCAGTACTTGTTTGAGATCGGCCGATACGATACCCGGCAGGTAGGAGCAGTCAGGCAGGTTGGTAGAGA
>Ga0082207_1000826_pt1 | contig 16500 bp, 18 predicted proteins | sample LakMenEpi10Aug09_FD_71540 | JGI IMG/M metagenome (GOLD analysis project Ga0082207, IMG submission 71540)
CACCGATCTTCAGGTTGTTCGGGTTCGTGACTTGCGGATTCGCACCAAGAATGATCTCTATGCTGACCTTGTAATCTTGGCTAATCCTAGAAAGCGTTTCTCCACGCTTCACCACATGAACAACAGCAGTCGGTGTTGGGGTGGGTGTTGATGATGGGCTTGCGATAGGCGTGGCACTTTCGCTCGGAGATGGCTCTTGTCTGGTTCCGCTCAAGAACCCACTTACACCCTTCAGAATAGATGGGGTGGCGAAGAGGATCACGCCGATCAGCACAACAAGTGCTGTGAAGCTACGCAGGGTACTCAGGGCTCGAGGAAGGCGAATGAGCGCCTTCGGCACCTCATCCTCCACACTCCTTCGGGGATACAGAGGAAGAACTCGCGCTCGCTCTTCGTCTTCCGCTGAGGTCCCCTCAGGCCTCAACCCCGTCGCCGACCAAATGGTCCCGTCGTCGGGGGCGGCTGCACCTGCCTCATCGTCACCTCGTGAAGCAGCGGAAAGTTCGTCTATTGGAAGTGGGGTTGTCGTAGCGAGTGGCTGCGCCGCCTCGCGAGCCGCCCACGCCACGAATGCAGGACACGAGGTGAATGTGGCGTTCAGGCAGTAGCTCCCCTGATGATCAAGTTCGATCGGTTGCGCGGGACGCTGAGCGAAGCAGGCATGCGTGATGTGTGGGGTTGGGAGGCGCTTACTGGAATCGGTTGCGATGGCAAGGAATGGACAAACCTGTGCGCTGCTCATGCCGCCGATCTTATCCCTTCACGTAGCCCCTCACGCCAGACGCGCTCCATCCGATCCGCGAGCGCATCACTCCAGGCTGCGGCGAGCGTCAACTCCTCACGGGAGCCTGGCGCCGGAGGTGTGGCCCCTGCGTCTAGAACGCTGACGTCTGGAAGACCGATCACCTCAATGCGCGGCAGACCAATGCGGCGATTGTGGAAGCGGAAGACGATTGGCACCACGGGGACGCCCGTGCGAATTCCAATGACGGCGGCGCCAGGGCGAAACTCTGCGAATCGATCGGTGGGACCGCTCGTGCCGCCCTCTGGCATCACGCCGTAGTGGGCACCAGCGGCAAAGACCGCGTTCGCGGCGGCCAGGTGTGTCTCAATGCCACTCGAACCTCTCCAGACAGGAAGGAGTCCGCCGAGTCTGCGCAGGATTCCCGCGCGGACGCGACCTCGACCAACAATGAACGGTCCGAGTCCGAGCCACCAGATGCGCGGTTGCGCTGGCGCGGCAATGCCTAGGGCGAAGGCTTCGTAGTAGCGACGGTGCGGTGCGCCGACGAGAATGCGTGGTCCTGAGTGCTCGAGACGATCAAGACCGTACGCGCGCACGCGCAGGCCAAAGACCCAGCCTACGGATCGCATGGAGAAGCGCAGTAGCCGGTAGGCCGGACTCGCCTTCGCCCACGGCGCTCTTCCGAGCCAGGCCACTCCTTCGCCGCAGGCGGGCGGGGTCAGCGCGTCGCGGCTGTAGCTGCTGTATGCACGAACCTTCCGCTCATCCATCTCAGCAACCCTACACGCCGACCGCTGCGAGCGGAGGGACCCGCCGCGCCACGAGTCGGCTACCTTAGTAGAGAGGCGCGTTGGCGCCGTGAGACAGAGGAGGTTCTGATGGAGGCACTAGAGGGAGTTCTCGTCTTTGCTCATCTGCTCGGGATGGCGGCCATCGTTGGCGGCTACTTCGCCGGCCTTCGCAACGTACCGAAGCGACTCTCAGCCGGAATCGTGCACGGCACCCTGCTCCAGCTTCTCACGGGCGTTCTGCTCGTTGGGATCGCCGAGGCGATGGGTGATGAACCAGTGAACCACGCCCAGGTGGGGATCAAGCTCGCCATTGTTGTGGTGCTCTTGCTGATCACATGGCCGCGACGGCGCGACCAAGAGATTCCAGCAGGGACCTACCACGCAGCGGGAATTCTCGCGATCACCAATGTGGCGATCGCCGTATTTGTAAAGTAGGAGGGAACATGCGCAACACCATTGAGAAGATTCGGTCCGCACTTACTCCCGTCACTGTGCACGCGCACTGCGACATTCCATGCGGGATCTACGATCCAGCCGGCGCGGTGCTCGCGGCGAAGACCGTGGCACGCATGGTGGAACTGATCACCACGACGGAGATTGGCGGACCTGCCGATCACGTTGGCCGCAACAAGGTTGCCCGCTGCATCGCCGTGAAGGAGGAGCATGCGGAGCTCGTCAAGCGAGAGGTTCAGGTGATCTGGTCCGACTACTTCAAGCCGGAGCACCTGGCGAAGGTGCCAGATCTCCATGATCAGGTCTGGAAGCTCCTGAAGCTCGCCTCGAAGAACAAGCAGAGCGTTGATGCAGCAGCCGCTGCAGAGCTGGTTGCAGCAACCGAAGCGTTCGCGAAGTCCTTCGCCGCCTCCAAGGCGTAGCGAGATCAACACGTGGCGATGACCGCGCGCCGAATCTGGCGCGCGGTCGTTGCTGAGAACTCAATGACGCCGGCGCTCTTGCCGGGCGACTCACTCCTTGTTCTTCCCGCTGGGCCCAACGGCCTCCCCTGGCTGCGCCGCGCGCCGCGCGTGGGGAGCATCGTGATCGCTGAACGCGAGGGACGTCTTGACGTGAAGCGCGTCGCCCGCGCGCCGGAGAGCACGTCACACCAATCAGATGCGCTCTGGCTCCTCGGTGACAATGCGGCCGCCTCAAACGACTCACGTCACGGTGGACCCGTCCCGCTCAGCGCCCTTCGGGGCCTTGTCATCTTCCGCACTGGTCCCGCTGGGAGACGCGGCTTCGTGCGCTAAGGCGCGTCCGCTAAAGCGTGTCGCGGATCTCGGCGAGCAGGTCGAGCGGCTCAAGTTCAAGTGGGAGAAAGTGCTGCAGCAACAGTCGCTGCGCACCCGCGTCGCGGAAGGCGCGCATCTGGGTCGCCGCCTCTTCTGGCGTCCCTGAGACCCAGCGCGGACGGCGCGGCGCAAGATACTCCTCTGGGTCCCCAGCCCCACCGATCCGCTCCATAAAGCGGCTAACGCCAGCGAGATAGTCGGCGCGGCTCCGGCCAATGAGGAGTCCACTCATCGCCGATCGCACCAGCGTTGCGGGGTCGCGTCCAGCGGCGGTGCAGGCTGCATCAAGGGCCGCGAACTTCTCGCGCGCAGTTTGCGGCGTCGATGAGGTCAGATTGAATTCGTCAGCGTGTGCTGCAGCGATGCGCATGCCGCGCGGGGAACCCTCACCGCCAGTGATCACCCACGGCATGGGATCTGGCTTCGGCCGAAAGAGTGCATCACTGACTTGGTAGTGCGTCCCGTTGAATGACCAGCCATCAGGGCCCGACCAGAGGCCGCGCACAATACTGAGCTGCTCCTCCAGCATCGCCGCCCGGACTGGCATCTCTGGGAATTGGAATCCGTATCGGCGATGCTCCGACTCATGCCATCCAGCACCAAGGCCTGCGTGCATGCGGCGCCCCGCCATCTCCTGCACGGTGGCAACGACCTTCGCGTACTCACCTGGGAATCGAAAGGTCACTGGGCTCACTAGCGTGCCGAGTGTGATGCGCGTGGTCTCGCGCGAGATTCCTGCGAGGACACTCCACGCATCGCTCGTCGCCTGATCTGCGGGACCTGGGAAGGATTCATAGTGATCGGTGCGATAGAAGGCATCAAAGCCGAGTGATTCAGCGCGCGTCGCGATCGCGAGTTGCTGCGCATAGGTAAGTCCCATCTGGCCCTCAACAACGATCCCGATCTTCATGAGGCAACCCTAGCGCGTGAGGACAGCCCTGCAGGCGAGGAGTATGATCGTTGCAACGTGAACTACCGCAGCATGTGGCAGAGGCGTGAATCAGGAGGTCCCCATGGCAACGCCACGACGTAGCACCACGCGTGCGGCAGCTACCCCGTCAGCGAAGCGCGTTGCCAAGGCGACCAAGGCAAAGCCCGCCGCAAGCCACCACGCAGGAGAGGATCTCCCCAAGCGCGCAAAGCAGGGCATCGTCATTGCGATCATGCTCGCCCTCTTCTTGGGGGCGCTCGACCAGACGATTGTCGGCACCGCACTCCCTCAGATCATCACCGATTTGAATGGCGCAAACCTCTACACATGGGTCGTCACGATCTACCTCCTCGCCAGCACCGTGACCGTACCCATCTACGGGAAACTTTCGGACATGTACGGCCGCAAACCACTCCTCCTCACTGGCGTCGGGCTCTTCCTTCTCGGATCGGCGCTCGCTGGCCTCTCACAAACCATTGAACAGTTGATCCTCTTCCGAGGGATTCAAGGACTCGGCGCTGGTGCACTCTTCCCAATCGCACTCGCGACCATTGGCGATCTCTACAGCGCAAAAGAGCGCGGACGCTACCAAGGGCTGTTCGGAGCAGTATTCGGACTCTCGAGCCTTGTTGGCCCCGCCCTCGGCGGCTGGCTCACCGACACCTTCAGTTGGCACTTGATCTTCTACGTAAACCTGCCGATCGGCCTCCTCAGTATCATCATCATCATGCTGGAGCTTCCAACCTTCCGCGGTCGTGCAAATCAGAAGATTGACGTCCTTGGAGCGCTGGTCTTTGTTGCAGGAATCGTTCCTGTGCTGATTGGGCTCACCAACGTGCAGACAAACGACTTTGCCACGCCAGCGGTTGCCGGCCTCATCTCAGCGGGCCTGGCGATCCTTGGTCTCTTCATCCTCGTTGAGGCAAAGGCCGAGGAGCCGATCATCCCGCTTGAACTTTTCAGAAACCGCACGTTTGCGGCGGCCGCAGCGGCCGCCTTCTTCGCATCAATCGGATTCTTCGCCGCAGTGATCTTCCTTCCGCGCTACTTCCAGACCGTGCTCGGCGAGTCGGCGACCAACTCTGGTTACGCCACACTCCCACTCCTCCTCGGCGTGATCATCAGTTCAGTCGGTGCAGGGCTGCTGGTGGCGCGACGCGGGCGTTACAAGACGCTCATCCTCGGGGCGATCGTTCTAGTCACCGCGGGCTCACTTCTTCTCACCAACATCAAGGCGGACACCGACCCGTGGGTGCTTCGTGGCTGGATGTTCCTCGCTGGACTCGGCATCGGGCCAACACTCTCTGTATTCACGATCGTTGTGCAGAATGCGGTCCCGTTCAAGTTCCTCGGTGCAGCAACTTCGAACCTCACCTTCTTCCGCCAAGTTGGCGGCTCAGTGGGGCTCGCTGTTGTTGGTTCTTACTTTGGCGGACAGCTGACGCGCACGATCCCCGCAGAACTCGCCACAGCGGCACCTGCTGGAACCTTTGACCCACTCTTCGCGGCCGCGGGGAGCAACCTTGATCAGTTCACGAATGTTGGCGGTCAGTTTGATCCCGCCCTCCTCGCACTGATCCCTGCCGGATACGTGCAGGTCTTCTTTGATGCCATCAAGACAGGAGTTGCCGATGCAATCGGCTCAATCTTCTGGATTGCCGTCATCGCAAGCCTTGTGGCACTCCTTGCGGCAACGTTGATCGAGGAGATCCCACTCAGGAGCGGAACACGTGCTGGGGCACCTGCAGAGGGTTAGGCGCGCGACCGCTGTCGCGCTGCTCCTCTCACTGCTGGTCATCCCGGCCGCTGGTCCAGCCGCTGGCGAGGGTGCTCCCGCAGCATCGGCTGCCGCGCCTTACCAGTGCACGCCATGGACCTCGCTGACGAGACCACCAGAGAGCATCTGGGTGCATATCCCCATCAAGAAGGGGCGACGCTACAAGATGGGCGAGCGGGTGCAGGTTGACTTTAAGACGTACGTTGAGCGCGTCGTCATTGACGAGTGGGGTCCGAACGAGACGCACCGCGCGCAACTCCTCGCCGCTGCGCAGATTGTGAAGCAGTACGCCTGGTGGTACATCACGCACCCCAACAAGAAGCTCAAAGATAAGAACGGCGACTGCTTTGATATTGGTTCAACCGTCACCTTCCAGCTCTACAGGGAGAACGCAACTGCAAGGCAGGAAGCGTCAGACGCAGCGCGCATCAAGAAGGGACTCCCCGCTCGACTCCCCCTCATCCGCTCTGCGATTGAAGCAATCTGGCCGCTCTCAATCTGGCGCACCGCAGGTGGACGCAAGGGATTCGCACACACTGGGTATCGTGGTGGGGCGTACCGAAAGGGGTGCGACAAGTACTACACGGGGTTCCACCTGTTCCAGCAGAATGCACGCCGCTGTGCGCGAGACGGTGAGACCTTTGAAGCGCTGATTCGACGCTTCTATGGCCCGAATGTGGCGCTTTATCAACCTCTGCCGGGCGAGTCTGATGCAACGTTGGTGGACTACGTGGGCGATCCGTTTGCCGAGCCGTGGTCGCTTCCAGCTGGCTGGAGTGACGGGACGCTCACCGAGTTCCGCGGAGACTTCGACGGCGACCTCTTCCCGGAGATCGCAACCCTCCGCGTCTGGAACACCACCGATCCAGCCACCGGTCTCCCAGTGACGAGCGCCGCAATGGGCTCCATTGAACGGCGAGGTGATGAGTACGCCTGGCGCGACGATATCTGGAGCGTGACGGATCTCGCCGCCGCTGGCATTGACGCAACGCGCATGGAGACCCTCACTGCAGACGTCAATGGCGATGGGAGCGACGATCTCGTGATCAAGGCCCCAACGCCCGCAGCGAACGTTGCGGCGGGTGGCGGACAGAGTGGCATCTGGGTGGCACTCTCAGAGAAGCGCCGTTGGGTCGCAAAGCGAATTCAACCGCCCGCACTTGGCGCGCCACAGTTGGTTGGCACCTCTTCGGCAGCGCTCGACCAGATCCAGCTCACGGTCTGGGATCGCAATGCAGATGATCGGGATGAGGTCGCACTCCTCGCCCCCACCGTTGATGGGCGACTTGAGCTCTCACTACTCGCCACCCCGCGCACTGGTGGCACGCCAACGCTGAGCTCGTGGTGGATCTCGGATGCGCTCCTTGGCACCTATTCGGCTGGGAGTGCCAGCGCCTCTCCAGAGCCGCTCGGCCCGCAGCGAGATCCGGCAGACGGACGCCGTGCGCTGCGCAGCAACTTGGTCATTGAGGTCACGCTCGGTGGCGCGCAGCGGACGATCGCAGTCTCTGGCGCCGCACCGAACGCTGCGCAGGCGCGGTAGCCTACGATACGCGTATGAGCGCCTGGTTCAGCATCACCATCACCCCTGCCGCTGGCAGCCTTGCCGCGGTCACGTCCGCACTTGCCGCAGAGAAGATTGCGATTGAAGGGGTTGTTGGCAGCCCCGAGAGCGGTGACGGAGTGGTGCACCTTGCCGTGGCAGAGAGCGCACTTGAACGAGCGCTCGCCGCGCTCGGTGCGCTCGGGGTTTCCGTGCAGCTGGACAACGGTGCAGGAGCAGAGCCAGGTGGAGCAGACGGGCTGATCGGCGCAATCCTTCACGGCCCTCGAACGTAACGCGCGCGCATGGGCGCAGAAGCGATCTCCATCACCTCATGGAATGTGAATGGCATCCGCGCGCGCGCAGAACGACTCGCCGCGTTCATTGAACGCGCAGGGCCTGACGTCCTCCTTCTGCAAGAGACGAAGTGCAACCCGGAGCAGGTTCCCGCTGATCTATTCGACGCACACGGCTATCAGTGGGCCGCGATCGGAGCAGGGGGACGCAACGGTGTGCTGATCGCCTCACGCGTTGGCCTTGACGCGCCGCTGCTCGGTCTCCCCGCCACATCCGTAGCTGCGGCGAGCCCAGTCCAAGCGGATGATCCTGACCTCAGCGAAGAGCCGCGCCTGATTGCGGCACGGTGCGCAGGGATCCAGATTGCCAGCGTCTATGTGCCGAACGGCCGTGAAGTTGGGAGCGGATACTGGCGTGCGAAGTTGCGCTGGATGGAGGCGCTCGCGCACTGGTCGCGCGAGGCACTCACCGCCGGACCACTGATTCTCGGTGGGGACTTCAACGTTGCCCCAAGAGACGAAGACGTGTGGGATCCCGCCGCACTTGCTGGCGCAACGCACGTTTCTAAGGAAGAGCGCGGCGCGTACCAGGCTCTCCTCGCCACTGGACTCGCAGATTCGGCTCTGCAGCTTACGCCAGCTGGTGAGCAGCCCGCCTTCACGTGGTGGGACTATCGCGGGGGTGCGTTTCATCGCGGTCACGGCATGCGCATTGACCACCTTCTCGCCTCACCATCGGCGGGAACGCTGCTCGAATTCAGTGTGGATCGCGAAGAGCGGAAGGTGGCACTCCCCTCCGATCACGCACCAATCACGCTCACCATCAGGGCCGGGTGATGGAAGCCATCAAGACAGAGCTACTCAACGCTCGCAACCCAGATGAGGTCGCAGCTGCGGTTCCACGTGCTGCCGCGCTGCTTCGCGAAGGAAAGCTCGTTGCCTTCCCCACGGAGACGGTCTACGGTCTCGGCGCTAACGCAACGGATCCGATCGCTGTTGCACGGATCTTTGCGGCGAAGGGTCGCCCAACCTTTGACCCACTGATCGTGCACATTGCGGATCGTTCTGAACTCGCTCGCGTCCTCTCCTCCAGTGCGCTCAGTGATCCGCGCGTGGGCGCGCTCGCAGATGCCTTCTGGCCAGGGCCGCTCACGATTGTTGCCCCCGCATCCACAGCGATTCCCGAACTTGTGCGCGCAGGGCTCCCGAGCGTTGGGGTGCGCCTCCCAGCACACGAGACCGCGCGCGCATTGATTCGCGCAGCTGGGATCCCGATTGCGGCGCCGAGCGCCAATCTCTTCGGTCAACTCTCCCCCACCAGCGCCGCGCACGTGGCGGAGCAGTTGAGCGGGCGGATCGATGCGATCGTTGTCGCCGAACCATCGCGCATCGGCGTTGAGTCAACCGTCGTCTCACTTCTCCCTGGCGAGCCAGCGCGACTCCTGCGACCCGGCGGCGTGCCACGCGAACTCGTGGAACGCGCCCTCGCGCCGTTCGGTCCACTCCTTGGGCCCGCAGCTCCAGGACCATCTGACGCCGCGCTCCCTGCGCCGGGGATGACCGCGTCGCACTACGCCCCGCGTGCGCGGGTTCGCATCATTGACCCTGCCTCACCAGATCTGCGCAACCTCTCGCGCGTCGCCCTCCTCGCGCCGGACGACGCAACCCTCACTCGTCTTGATCAGCTCGCCGCCGGTATCACTGTGGTTGCACGCGCGGCGCTGAGCGAGCGGCTCGATCCTGTGCACGCGGCATCACAGCTCTTTGAACTCCTCCATCAACTTGACGAGGCGCTCCGAGTCGACGGAGATGCGCACGACACGATCCTGACCACCCCCTATCCTGAGCCAGGACTCGGCGCTGCAATCGCTGACCGACTCCGACGCGCAAGCGCAGAGCGTTGAACGGAGTGTCATGACCGCACCACGAAGCAACTGGCTCGCCAACGCCATGAGCGCCGAGGCGCTGCGCCGATTCCCTCAGTCAATCGCTGGTCAAGCCATCTTCGCCGTTGGGCTTTCGCTGATGGTGAATGGTGGCATTGGCCTCCCGTCATGGGAGATCCTCCATCAAGGCCTCAGCTACAACCTCGGCATCACCATTGGTCAGGCGGCACAACTGAGCGGACTCTTCGTCATCTTGCTCTGGATCCCCATCCGACAGGCGCCCGGCCTTGGGACTATTTCTAACATCGTCGTGATTGGCTTCGTGATGGATATCACCCTGAACACCATGCGCCTTCTCGGCGTTCCGCCTCAGGAGGTTCTCAGCCAGAATCTGCCAGTCGCTCTTGCGCTTACTGTGATCGGGACCGGACTCGTTGGGCTCGGTTCGGGAATCTACATCGGCAGCGGCAACGGCCCAGGGCCCAGGGACGGACTGATGACCGGTTTCCACCGCGTCACCGGTCGACCGATCTGGCTTGTTCGGACTGTTATCGAGGTGGTTGTGGGCCTTGTCGGGATCGCACTCGGCGGGACGTTCGGCTTTGGGACGATCTGGTTTGCGCTGACGATTGGACCGCAGGTGCAGTTCTGGCTCACGCGGGTTGACCCAACGGGGCGCGCGAAGCGACAGTCGCTCTCGAGCAGCCGCCGCTAGCGTGGCAGGATCGCGTCGATCGCGATCGCTGCAAAGAGCACGGTGAGATACGTGATTGAGAATCGATAGAGACGCGTTGCACCGCGGAGAAGTCCGTCACCGAGCACCTCGCTTCGTAGGCGCCAGGCGCGCAGCAGGAACACCGCTCCAAGAGCAACTGCAACCGCGAGATAGACCGCACCCATCCCCGCAACGAGCCAGAGCATCAGGCTCATGACGACGAGCAAGATTGTGTAGAGCCAGATCTGTCGCGCCGTCTCCGCAGAACCTGCGGTGACGGGGAGCATCGGCACCCCCGCTGCGGCATAGTCTGGGCCGATGCGGAGCGCAAGTGCCCAGAAGTGGGGTGGCGTCCAGTAGAAGACGAGCGCAAAGAGAAGGATCGGCGCGAGCGAAATATCACCAGTCACCGCCGCCCACCCGATCACAGGTGGAAGTGCACCCGCGGCGCCACCAATAACAATGTTTTGTGGCGTTGAGCGCTTCAAGATCAGCGTGTAGATGAGCACATAGAACCCAATTGCCAGGAGTGAGATGAACGCGGCCATCAGTGTGGTCGTTGCTGCAAGGAAGAGGAAGCTCGCCGCACCGAGGACGGATGCAAAGAGCAGCGCAGCACCCGTGCTGATCTCGCCCGTGACGAGCGGGCGCCCCGCCGTCCGCGTCATCTGCTGATCAATATCTGCATCCACAATGCAGTTGAAGACATTGGCGCTCGCGGCACTCAGCGTTCCGCCGATCAGCGTGCAGAGAACCAGGATCAACGGGGGCACTCCTTGTGCAGCAAGGAACATGGCTGGGACGGTGGTGATTAGCAGCAACTCAACAATGCGCGGCTTGGTCAGCGCAATGTATGCACTCAGCATGCTCCGCGTTGAACTGCGGGGGGCAGCCCGTTCGGTATCACCGCCAGTCTCGGTGTTCGCACGTCGCGCTTCAAGGAGCGCGACCGTCGCTGCACCAACGACCAAGATCCAGATCAGCGTGGCGAGTGCCACGTGCAGCGTCTGTGTCCATGGGGCGAGCTTAGTGAAGATTTGCAACGCGCCGATCAGGCACTGGACCAGGAAGAGGCCGATCGCCGCGGTAAGGAGGCGCGCGGTCTGGCGCGGGCTCCCAGGCTCTCGACGAACGATCCAGAGCGCCGAAACTAAGATCAGGCCCACGATCCCCGTTGCGTAGCGATGCACAATATGCGGCGTGGAGAGCTCCGTGACTGGAGGGAAGACGGTGCCCCCCATCAGTGGCCAGTCGGGGTAGAGCAGGCCGGTGTCCGTACCTGTGACGTTTGAGCCGAACATCAGCAGCGCATAGATTGAGCCTGCGGCGATGATGGGTGCAATGACGGCACCCCGCGCCTCAAAGATGCCGCTCAGGCGCTCGGGGTAACCGCTACGGGCAAGGACCCAGACCTGCAGCCCAACAAACGCCATCGCGGTGGCGAGATGTGCTGTCACTGATTGGCCCGAGTTGAACTCAAGGACGGTCTGCCGACCGAGCCACGCTTGGAAGGCGACGAGAACGAGCAGTGCAAGTGATGCGCCCTGCAGTGAACGCCTCCCCTTCAGGGAGCGGAGGGCCAGCGCAACCACGATCAGTGTGATCAGGCCGATCACCGCTGCAGCGGCGCGATGGATCCACTCCAACCACGCCTTGTAGTCATCAATTGGCGGAATGATCTCCCCGTAGCAGAGGGGCCAATCAGGGCATCCCATGCCGGAGTCGGTGGCGCGGACAATCACCCCGATCACGACGAGTCCGATCGTTGCACCGAGGAGCGCGGCGAGAGAGCGTCGGAAGCCCTGCATGGCTCAATGATACGCGGCATCTCAAAAGCCTGCGGTAGAGTGAAGAGGTGAGACTTCTACACGCACTCCTCCTCGTCGCGCTCGTTTCTGGATGTGCGGGAGCGCCCAGCACGCCGTCACCCTCCTCGGCTGAACTTACGCGCAGCGGATGCGTTGGTGAATGGCCGCTCGCAGGAAAGACGGTGAGCTCCGGGCCGATCCCGCTTCTTGCAAACAGCGACCTCGCCGCGGGAGAGAATCGACTCCTTCTCGGGCTCGTGGATGCGGAAGGCTTCCCGCTCGGCGGACCTGCGTGGTCACTCAAGGTGCAAACGTTTGACATCACCAGAGACGGCTGCGTCCCGCTCGCACCCGCCGCTGAACTCCCATTCGTATGGTCAATTGACGAAGTTCGCGGATTTTTCATTGGCCCTGCGAACTTTCCTTCAGGGGCGCAAGAGATCGGGCTTTCAATTATTGGTGCAGATGCAGACGGCACTCCCCTCTCCATCCGATTCACCACACGCATCGCCAGCGTCGGAACCGCCCTTCGTCCAGGCGCGCCCGCGCCAACGATCCCAACGCCGATCCAGAAGACGAGTGAGCATGGCCTTGCGGGGATTAGCACCGATCCTGATCCGCTCCCGCGGCTCTACAAGTACTCAGCAGCCGATTTGATCGCTGCAGGGACACCCTTCGTGATCGTCTTCGCCTCACCCGCCTTCTGTGTCTCGCAGGCGTGCGGGCCAACGATCTCCGTGGTGAAGAAGGCCGCGGCGCGGCACCCAGGTGCGCTGATTCTTCATGTGGAGCCGTATCTGATGGAGTGGAACGGAAGCCGCGTCATCCCCACCCTGGACGCAAGCGGACGCCTCCAGCCGAGCGACGTTGCGACGGCCTGGCGACTCCCTGTGGAGCCGTGGGTCTACACCGTGGATACGAACGGTGTGATCATCCACTCGTTCGAAGGGGTGATTGGCGATGCGGAGCTTGACGCCGCAATTCTGGAGATTGACGCCGACTAGCGGCCGCTACTCCCTGGCGCACCGATCGGTTCACCCGCGGCGCAGAGTGGACACTCGCTCGCCTCGTATGTTGGAAGGTCGAGAGTGAGCGCCGCGATCAGCGGGATGCTCTCGCGACCTGGGATCTCAATGCTTCGCAGATCTGGTGAACGGCTTGCCACCACCGCCGCGGCGATCGGGTGTGCGCCAGCGGCGAGAAGTGGCGGGAGGAGCGCCTGGAGCGATCCGCCTGTGGTCAGAATGTCATCAACCATCAGGACTCGCGCACGCGGTGGGATCTGAAATCCGCGACGAAACTCTCGCCGCACCGCGCCCGCGTCACCAGCGACCTCTTCTGCAAAGATGCCGCGCACGCCAAGAAGTCGACCGATCTCATACGCAAGGAGCACACCACCCGTGGTTGGCCCAGCCACCAGGTCAATCTCAACGGCGGCGGCCTGCGCCACGACGAGCGCCCGCTCGGCGAGAAGAGCGCAGACTTCCGCAGCGGCATCGGGATGCTGCAGCAGCGCCCACTTCTCAAGGTAACGATCTCCATGCCGTCCACTCTTAAGGAGGAAGTGCCCACGCTGCAGTGCACCTGTCGCAAGAAAGAGTCCTTCAACACGTCGGGCGCTCAGCGCCTCATCGTGTGAGGCAACGCGCGACTGCGGATAGTCGGCAGGGGGCTTCAGCGGTTCGCGAAGTGGAAGGAGTGGCTCGCTCATGGTTCGCAGCCTACTCGCTGCCGCGCTCGTTCGCGGCGCTGAGTGCGAGTCCAGCAAGATCCGAGATGCTCGAAAGCCCACGTGCAGCGGCGGCACGACGCGCCGACTCAAGTACCGCGCGAGGCAGGCCAGGATCCGCCCACAGCGCACTCCCGAGGCTAACCGCCGCCGCGCCTGCGGCGAAGGCGTCGAGCGCATCTGCTGGTGAGCCGATCCCGCCACCACCAATGATTGGAAGGGCTCCATGCACGGATACGACTGCGGCGAGCGCGCGTGGTCGAATGAGTGGACCGGAGAGTTCGCCCACACCTTCGGCGAGCGCGCCTCTGGTGCGGCTTCGATTCGGTAGATATCCGATCGGCGATCCGCTGACAGAAAGCGCCGTAACGCCCGCATCGGCCGCCGCTTCAGCGAGCGCGCGCAGTGATGCTGCGTCGGGTGAGATCTTCACGATGAACGGGAGCTCCGTGCTCTCTCTCGCTGCGTCAATGAGCCGGACGCCCTCATCAAGCGCGCTCTCCCATCGTGCTCCGTCGAGTGCATCGCTCGGCGATGTCAGATCGAGCTCGTATGCGTCAATACGTACCTGGTCGGCGCGTGACTCAAACCGCGCGATCAACGCGGCGAGTGACTTCTCGTTCGTCGCAACGAGCGAGATAGCCACAGCGCAGGGGGCTGCACGCCATGCGGAGGCGTGTCGATCGATCACCTCATCAACGCCAGGATTCTCTCGACTGATGGCGTGAAGAAGTCCGCCTGGAACCTCAACCACGCGTGGCAGGCTTGGACCGCTCCGGGGTGCGAGTGAGACGCCGCGCGTGACAAAGAGGCCCACATCTCGCAGGTCAATCAGTTCACTCGCCTCTGCGCCAAATCCGAGTGGTCCACTCGCGATCACGATCGGCCGCTCAAGCCGCAACGGGTGAGTGCTGCCAAGCACGAGATCCGTACGAACGCTCGCCGCGCCAACTCGCGCCTCCATCAGCGCGCACCCCGCGTTCGCCCTGTACTGCCTGACGGCGTAACCGCCGGACCCTCTTTGCAGAGGCGCACGCTCCCTGCAGCGCTCTGGTACGTACACCCACCGCAGACTCCACTCCCGCAACCGATCTCATGCGCCACGATAAGCTGCAGCCGCTTCGCGCCTGCCTCGCCACGTGAGCGAGAGACGCGTGCGCTCGTACGATCGCTGACTCCCGCTGCGCGAAGCAGCAGTGTGGTTGCACTAAGCAGCTCGCTGGATCCTGCAGCAACCACCTGGTCCGCCCACGCTGCATACGTTGCGACGAGATCCGCAGCGCTCCCGTGGTGGCCAAGGCTTCCGTCTTCTGTCGCAACGTGGATCTCAACCGACTCAGGGAGCAGCGATGCGGGAGGGATCTCAGCGGCGGTATTCGATTCAAGCAGCATCGTCACCGATCGCCCTGCAGCGGCGAGTGAGGTGGCGAGGAGTCGAACCCACGGGAAACCCTCAACGTCGGTGACGATCAGGATCTGCAGCGCATCGGGATCTATCTCAATGGGCTGTCCGATCGGTCCGACGACGGAGAGCTGCGCGCCAGGCGCGAGCTCCGCGAGTGAGTCGCGACCCCCATCGGCGCGAGGCTGCAGCGCAACCTGGACACTCCCAGCGATGAGGTCAATCTGCGTCACTGGTGCAACGCGGCGAAGACGGTATCCGCCCGCTTCGGCGTGGAGGAGGTGGAGTGCGTGCCCCGCGCGGAGCGACGCGATCAGCTCAGGGAGTCGAAGGAGAAGTGCACTGCGTCCTGGCGCAAGCTCACCGACGGCGAGCAGTTGGGCGCGAACGGGCGCTGCGCCCATCGCGCGTTAGACCTTTGCGCCGTGATCACCCGCGGCGCCGAGTCCGGCAACGATCGCCCCCGTAGGACGCACCGCAAGGCCCGCCTTGGTGCGCAACGCAGCCTCAATTCGGTCATAGAGATCTGCGGGCGCCCAGAGCTCCACCACCTCCGCGGTGGATGCGCGATCGAGGCTGCTGCGCTTGCGCGCGTCAATGGAGCGCACGCGGAAGGAGAGGTCGCTCTCCAGGATCAACTGCGGCGCCTTCACGCTCCCCGCAAGGAGGAGTGGAGCAACCACCTTGAGCGTGTTGCGATGTTCGCGAAGATAGCTACCGAGTCGATCCGCGGCATGCTCAACCGCCGTGAGCCGCTCGGAGCCTGCCGCCTCCGCAGCCTGCGCAAGCTTCCGCGTAAGTTCTGGCGCGAGGGTGCTGCGCGTCTGCGAGGCACGCGCGCGCGTCGCCCGCGTCAGGGTGATCTTCTTCTTGAGCGGCTTTGCAGGACGCTTTGCCGGACGCTTGGAAGGCATCAGCCGCGGTACTCAAGGTCGCGCGAGAGTCGCTCACGCAGGAACATGGAGTGGTGCCGCTCAAACATCCATTCACCGGCGCGGTGCCCTAGTGCCCGTGAAGATTCGTCGCGCTCAAGCAGATCGAGGGTGCCGTAGTCCGGCAGGTCAAAGAGAATCACGTTGTCAAAGTCCCAGCCGTGCGCAACGTTGTACCACCCAAGAAACTTGATGCCGAACTTCTCTTCATACGACTTCACGGTCTTTGGGAAGAGCGTGCGCATGAAAAACTTGAAGAAGGGGTCACGCCCCCGTCGAATCGAAAAGTACGTAGCAAGCACTGGCATTAGCGCGATTCTCCCATGCCGCCGTCCTCGTTGTCGCGAGCCGCTCGCTGCGCCTCGTCCTCAAGCTCCCCCACCGTCTTGCTCTTACTCGCGAGCGGCGCACGCCGACCACGACGATCAGCCGCCACAAGGCGCAGGAGGAAGATGGAGGTCTGACCAACAAGGAGGAGCAAGACCACCACGCCGATCAAGAGCAGCGTGGCAATCGTGGGCCCCCAGTTCAGCACCGCGGAGAGGGGCGCCAAGATCATAAAGACGACGAGCGCTACCACCTGAATCCAGAAGCAGCCGAGTCCAGGGCCGCGATCAGGACTAAGGGGTGCCCCCTTGTACTCGGGCATCTCA